>Ga0302157_10002329_pt1 | contig 22210 bp, 19 predicted proteins | sample I_Bog_N3_3_FD_193502 | JGI IMG/M metagenome (GOLD analysis project Ga0302157, IMG submission 193502) | Peat permafrost microbial communities from Stordalen Mire near Abisko, Sweden - I_Bog_N3_3 | ecosystem: Environmental > Terrestrial > Soil > Wetlands > Peat | place: Sweden: Abisko, Stordalen... | reverse complement strand
CAGGAGCGGGGTGCATCGCATCACCCGTGAGGTCCCCTTTGCGGGACCTCAGCCATGTGGGTCAGGACGTGAGGCCGTTCGAGGAGAGAACGGGAGCGATGGCGTTGACCAGCGTTCCCGACCCGACCGGTCCTCCGGTTGACGTCCGGCTCAGGACGGGAGCGATGACGTTCACCAGCGTCCCCGTACCACTCACCGAACGTCCCGACTCGACCGGAGCATTGACGTTGATCAGCGTCCCCGTACCGCTCACCGAACTTCCCGACTCGACAGGCGCGTTGGCGTTGACCAGCGTTCCCGTGGGAGTGGCCGAGTCTCCCGACTCGACAGGCGCGTTGGCGTTGACCAGCGTTCCCGTTCCGACCGGGCCTCCGCTGGAGGCCGGGCTCAGGACCGGTGCGTTGATGTTGACCAACGTGCCGATCCCGGGCGTCGAGGTTCCCGTCCCGACCGGAGTGGTGGGGTTGGACACCGTTCCGGTTCCGGCCGGCGTAGTGCTGCGACCGACGTTGGCGGCGGGTGCCGCAGCAGTCGTCGCCGGGGCGACGGCTGGTGCACCTACCTGGGGAACGGAGGTCCCGTTGCAGGCACCTCCGGCGAATGCGGGACCGGCCGAGCCGATCGCTGCGATTGACAATCCGGCAACTGACATCACAGCGGCGGCAAGCACGGCTGCAGTGGCGCGTCTCATAGTGGTTGACATCTCAAAATCTCCTTGTTGGTTAGCTACGTAATTGGCTGTTGGGTGATTCGCGGCGACTAGGCCGCTTGGCTCAACAGCAACGGCTAACCAGGAGGAGAGTGCCTCACGTCCAGAAGCAGGCGGGGAAGCCGCTCCCGGCCGGGGGACGCAACTCCCATGCGGGGTAGGGGCACGAGCAGGCCCGTCGAAGTGGCCGATCCGGACTGACTGCCTCCGTGACCGGAGGGCAGACCTTCACCCGGAGGGCTGGGAGTGGCGGGAAGGTTTCGCGGGGGGAGTAGCGGCTTGCGAAGAGGGACGGGCAGGAAGGGAGTCCGAAGCGGACTCGGGCTCGTCATCGCGGACCGGAGACCCTGGTCACCCGCAAGGGTCCGATGGTCGACCGCTCGGCTATGTGCGTCCAGCCGTCCCGGTGTCGGGTCAGAGGAATCGACTCCGGACGGCACGGCGGTGGCCGGAGAGTCCGTCGACGCCACCGGGGCGCCGGCCGGCGTGAACGCAGTCGCCAGCGGCCCGGCCGGAGTGGCCTGATCGACCGTGCCGGTGACCTTGGTGAGGAGCGGTCCGACGGGCGCGGTCACAAGGTGGAGCACGGTGGTGGCGACGGACCTGACGGTCGACGTGGTGGTTGGCACCGATGTGATCGGTGCGCCGGTGATCAGTGGAGACGTGGAGTCCGCCACGGTGGAACCGGTGGCCGTGGCAATTGCGCCGGTCGGAACGACCGACGGGGCTGGACCGGGAACGGCGCCCGGGTGGCCCGGTAACGGAGCAGCGGTCGCTGAACCAGCGAGCACCGTGGACACGATGAAGGCGAGCACCATACCGGCGAAGGTCGCAACGAGGACGTATGCGGGGCGACCGAGTCGACGGTGGCGCCGGGGCGGATCCATGCCCGGAGGAAGCTCCGGGATGGCCGACTCAGGCGTACTCACTACATTGATCTACCACTTGGAGTGGTCACTCAAACACGAAAAGTGATTATCGGACCGTCTCCCCCCCCATGTCGAGCGGCGTTCGACCTGCTCTCCGCGGGCACGAGGGAACCGTCGGGACGACTGGCCCCACCTCCGAAACCCGGGCCGGTTCACTGCACAGTGGCCCCTGCCCGTATCACCGGTAGGGAACCGCTGCGACGACGACGTGATCCATGCCCCCGTTGCTAGGGTCCATTCGTGGACAGCGCCGAGCAGCCACCGCTCGGCTGGCGGCCGATTGTCTCGCTGGCCCTCTGTGTCATCGGCCTCGGGTTGTCCGCCTACACCCTCTGGATCCACTACCAGCCCAGTGCGCTGGCCTGCATCTCTGCCGGGCCGATCGACTGCCAGGCCGTGCTCACCAGTGCTCAGTCAGTCGTGATCGGCGTCCCGGTGCCGTTCTTCGGCATCGGGTTCTTCCTCGGGATGGGTGCGCTGTGTCTGCCCGGAGCGTGGCGCACCTCGACCGTTTGGGTTCACGGGCTTCGACTGGCAGGTGTCGTGGTGGGGATCGCATCAGTGATCTATCTGGTCTCGACCGAGTTGTTCACCGTCAAGAAGATCTGCCTGTGGTGCTCGGGCGTCCACCTGGTGACACTCGCCCTCTTCATCATCGTCGTCACGGCGACTCCGGCCCTCATGACCCGCGGCGACCGGCCTCCTGCTGCGGACCGGTAGGGCCTCCCTGCATGATCCGCCCTGGATCTGACGGAGGCCCGGCCTAGCGGATCCTGACCGGATGCTGATCGGTCTGATGGTCACTGTTGGCCGCCGCGAACTCGACGGGCGACACCTTGTTGACGAAGCCGTCCACGTGCTCGTTGTCGTGCCAATCGACGGCGCGGCACTGCCTGAGCGTGGAACCGTGGGCGATACAGACCGAGCAGGAGGTCAGCTCAGGAGTTCCCGGATGTCCGAGGCGGTCATCGCTCCGGACTCGAAGTCGCCGGAGTCCATCACGTTGGCGAAGAGCGCCGACTTCTTGGCCTTCAGTGCCATCACCTTCTCCTCGATGGTGTCCTTGGCCACCAACCGGTAGACCATCACCTTCTTGGTCTGGCCGATGCGATGGACCCGATCCACAGCCTGGGCCTCGGTGGCAGGGTTCCACCATGGGTCGAGAATGATGCAGTAGTCCGCCTCGGTCAGGTTGAGACCGAACCCACCGGCCTTGAGGCTGATGAGGAATACGGGCGCGGAGCCGCTCCGGAAGCCATCGATCACCTCATCGCGCCTGCGGGTCTCGCCGTCGAGATAGGAGTGCTGGATCCCGGCATCCTCGATCCGCCGCCGGGCCAAGTTGAGGAACCTGGTGAACTGGCTGAACACCAGGGCTCGGTGACCGTCGGCAGCGATGTCCTCGAGGATCTCCATCAGTGCATCGAGCTTGGTGGAGGGGACGTTGACGTGCTTGCCGTCGACCAGAGACATGTCGAGGCTGGCCTGGCGCAGCAGCGTCAACGAGCGGAAGATCTCGAACCGGTTCTTCTGGACGTCGCCGAGCAGGCCGAGCACCTTCTGGCGCTCCCGTTGCAGGTACGTCTGGTAGAGCTTCTTCTGCTTCGGGTGGAGATCGAGCTCGAGAACCTGCTCCTGTTTGTCGGGGAGATCGCGGACGACCTGGTCCTTGGTCCGACGCAACATCAGCGGACGGACCCGGCGGCGGAGTTTGGCCAGGCGATCCATATCGCCCTTCTTCTCGATCGGCGTCCGGTAGTGATCGGTGAACCGGTCCGGACTGGGGAAGAGCCCCGGAGCGGCGATCGACAGCAACGACCACAGCTCCATCAGGTTGTTCTCGATCGGCGTCCCCGTCATCGCCACCTTGTAGGGCGCGGGCAGCATCCTCGCGCGGCGGTAGGCCTGGGAACTCCGGTTCTTCACGAACTGCGCCTCGTCCAGGAAGAGGCCGGCCCAGTGGATCGCCGCGTACTCGTCGTACTCGATGCGGAACAGGGCATAGGAGGTGATGACCACATCGGCCCCGGCGGCCACCTCGGTGAGTGTCATGCCCCGGCGCCGCTCCGTTTCGGAGACGGTGACCGGAGTGAGATCCGGCGCGAACCGGCGGCACTCGGCCGCCCAGTTCCCGACCACGCTCGTCGGCGCCACCACCAGGAAGGGAGCGTCGGTGAGCCCCTGCTCCCAGGTGTGGCACATGAGCGCCAGTGCCTGGATCGTCTTGCCGAGCCCCATGTCGTCGGCCAGCACGCCGCCCAGGTGATGCTCGAAGAGGTAGACCAGCCAGTTGAAGCCGGTGAGCTGGTACGGCCGGAGGGTCGCGTGGAGCATGTCGGGCACCGCGTGATCGATCCGGTTGTTCGCTCCGGTGAGGGAGCGAACAGACTGCTCCCACTCCCGGGCCTGGGCGGTGACCACTCCGAGCCGCTGGAGGTCCTCCCACAGGCTGGCCTGGAAGCGGCTGATCCGGAGCGTCTCGCCCGGGTGGTCATCGAGGTCGCGAGCTTCGACGATCAGCGTGGCGAGTTGCCGGAGCTCCTTGCGGTCGAGGGAGAAGTACGTCCCTGACGGAAGGATCAGATGGGATTGCTCCTCGGCCAGCGCCACGAAGAGATCGGCGAACGGGACGTCCTCGCCGCCTACCGTTACGGTGACGGTCAGGTCGAACCAGTCGTTGTCGCCCGACTGGGCACCACCGAGGTTGACGACGGGGGCGTCGACGACCTCTCGGTACTCGAGCACTTCGCCGTGCTGGACGATGTCCACCTCGGCGATGCGCTCGAGGATGGGGAGCGTCTCCGCGACGAAGCGCGCGGCGGCCATGCCGGTGAGCGTGACGTCGGGAGCGAGGCGCTCACCGACGTAGGTGGGCTGGAGCAACCCCGATTCGGTGTCGACGACAGCCATCACCGCGTGGACGATGCGGTCCTCGGCCACACGGTCGCCCATCCGGCTCGGGGCGTCCCAGAGGTCCTCCGTCCAACTTGCGCCCACCGCGCTCCGCGACCAGGTCAGTTCGATCAGATGCCCTTCCCGGTGGCGGACGGTCAGCACCAACCGTGCCGCGGGCAGTTCTGCCAGTTCGACGGACCCGTCGCTCGATCCGACCACGATCCTGCGCCGGAGCGCCGGGTAGAGATCGCGGAGGAAACGCTCCTCGTCCCTCGGGGGGATGCGCACCGCGGACGTCGCAAGGAATGAGCGGGTACGTTCGTCGATCGGCGATTCGAGAGCTGCCAGGGAGAGCTGGGCAGAAGTCCCCTCCACCTCGGTGGGAAGCCCCCACCATGCGATGCCGTGGGCCGGTTCACCGATGAAGAGCACCGATGCGAGCGGCACTTCCTTACCGTCAGCGACGACCTGGGGACGGAGCACGATACCCGTCTCCTCGCGTACCGCGTCGATCCTGACCTGTGCCGGGCCTGGTCGGTAGTCGACCGGCCCAGCCTGCCGGCCAGCCATCAGCAGCGGGAGCTCGAGGTCTGTGGCCTCTCGCAACAGATCCCACAGGCGCCGGCTGTTGATGGTCTGGAGCCAGACCACTTCGTCCGATGAGGTGTAGTAGCTCCTCGGATTCGACAGCCGGCTCAGTGCGAGCAGCTCGGTGAGGATGGTCAGGTGCCTTCCCGATCCGATCACCGGACGCCCGTAGGAGTACTGATGCTCCAGCCGCGACCACGAGATACCGGTCCTGACCCAGTTCCGGCTGGTGCTACTCCGGATCACCGGACGCAACCGGATCCCCGAGGCGGGGGTGGTCGACCGATACTGGGATGCGGGCAGGGTCGACACCAGCTCGAACTGGAGGCCGAGGTTTGGTGCCGACGGCTCGATCCCACCCGCAGCGGCTGCCGAGTGTGGCGAGACCAACAGTTGGAGTGAGTGCTCCCAGTCGGACGGCGGCGAGGCTGATGCCGCAACGGGTGCCCGGCGGTTGCCCACCTCCGCAGTGGAAGTCGTCGGTCCGGTGGTGGGGACATCTCTGGGGACCACGGTCAACACCGGAGCGGTGGGCGACTCCCGGCTCCCGTCTGCGAGCAGCAGGGCAACGGCGTGCTTGCAGTTGTAGCCGACCGGGCAGGTACAGGCGCCGTCGATGTCGGTGGTCCGACCGGTGGCCGATGTCGTCACCAACACCTCGACGACATACGGCTTGGTGGCACTGCCCTGCACCTCACCGATCAGGCAGGTCCCGTCGAGCGTCCACCGGTTGCTCCGCACCGCACCGTTGTGGGCGTAGGCCCGACCCCGGGCGAAGGTGGCCGCCCCGACAATCCGCTGTAGGTTCGCCTCGTCGGCGGAGGTCATCACGCGCGTCCGGTTCCTTCCGGGCTCGACGGCTCGCAGCTATCGTACCGCCCGACACAACGCGTCGATCTGGGGTCGGATGGCAGTCGCGGCACGACCACCGGCCGATCTCGGCCGACTGACGTTGCCTCCCGTATCCGCCCATCGGGTAGGCGGAACCTGCGTAGGGTCCGCTTGAACCGAGTGACGGAAGTTGGGCCAGCTGCCCGCCTCGTCATGGACTTGGCCGTACCTGGTGGGCCGTGTGGGCCTCGATCCCACCGCCTTGGCATCGGACGTCCGGGTCGGTCGATAGCAGTTCGCTTCGGCAGTGGCCGACATCGGCCTCGAGCTGCAGCGACTCGTCAGGTCTCCCGAGGGTCGCCTCCGTCACCTGCACGATCAAGGCGCGTGCCGTGGGAAATTCCACCCGGCGATCCCTCTCGTGACGCTCGGCCCGTGCCACTGTCGCCTTCCCGGGCCGAACGTCGGGCGGCGCCCAATCGGCCGATGAGGAGGGGAGACGACCCGGTGCCCCGGGGCAATCTCCTGGCCCAGCGGGCCGGCCCCGATCTGGCGGCCTGGGGAAGGGCGTCGGCAATCATGCGCTTGCGTGCTCGGGCGGCTGCGCGATCCTTGGCGGACGCTCTGGGCTACGGGAGCTCGACGATCATCGACCCGTCGTCGCCAGGAAGGTCGCCCCCCACCGTCGCCGAGACGACCAGGCTTGCAAGGTCGGCAATGCCGCGGGACACCGAGACGAAGGCGGCATCCGCGGCGTCACGTCCCGTGACGACGCGGACCAGTGAGGATCGTGGAGCGAGACCCGTGGCGTCATGGACGCACCAGCGGCCATCGACGAAGGCCTCGAACACCGCGTGGAAGTCCATCGGGAGGAGCCCAGGTGCGTAGACAGCCGCGAAGCGGGCGGGGATCCCAGTCGCCCGACACAGCGCCACGCCGAGATGGGCGAAGTCGCGACACGTCCCGACCCCCGTGAGAAGGGTGTCCTCAGCCGAGTCGTGGACGCTGCTCGACCCGGGAACGTACCCGACCCGGAGCCGAATCCACTCGGTGATGGCGGCAACTCGGGCACCGACGTCGCGTCCGATCCCGAACTCCGCCACGGCGAATCCCACGATGTGGTCACTCGGGCAGTACCGGCTCGGTCGCAGGTACAGCTGTTGCAGGTAGTCCGACGATGGGGTCCCGGTGACCGGCGACGGGGTAGGGCCGAGGCCCTCCGTGGAGGGCGGCACCCGGGTTTCGATCTCGGCGCGGTAGCTCACCGAGAGCAGGCCCGACGTCGCCACCACGGTGACGACCCTCGCCCCGGAAGGATCGGTCAGCTCGTGGAGGTCACCTTCACGAATGCCGTCAGTCGCCACGTCGAACCGCTCGTTCAGCACTCGTCCAGCCGACCGTGCGGCCATGATCTGGATGACGATCGTGCTCGGCTCGACAACGGCGACCGCGAGGTCGCAGGTGATGACTCGCAGGGACGCCACCGGGTGCTCCTGACCATCGACCGGGTCGAACTCACGCAAGGGGAACCTGCAGTGCACTGGACACCGAATCCACGTCTTCGTCGGTCCGACACCGCCACCGGACTCCTGGCTGCTCGGCCGGGGTCATTGGCTCCGTTCCGATGTGCTGCATGCCTCTAGTCTGCCCGGATCCGCGCGACCCGCCCAAGGTGCAACTCACGGCAAAGACGTATCTAGGATCGCCACCTCCCGACGAGCTGAGGTCGAGTGACGCGCAAGGTCGTCGCCTACGAGTTGTTGTCACTCGACGGGGTGGCGGAGGAGCCGTCTCAATTCATCGCCGAGTTCGATGACGTACTGCGAGAAAACCTCGGGCGGGTGGTCTCGTCGCAGGATGCCGTCCTGATGGGCCGCCGGACCCATGACGAGTGGGCGGGATTCTGGCCCTCCAGCGACATCGAGGCGTTCGCCAGCTTCATCAATGGGGTAGAGAAGTACGTCGTGACCTCGACGGTTCCGGAGGTCACCTGGGCCGACACCACGACCATCAACGGTGGCCTCCTCGACGTCCTCGCGGGATTGAAGCGACGGCCCGGAGGCGACATCGGAATTCACGGGAGCATTGCGCTAACCCAACCCCTGCTCGTGAGCGGGCTGGTCGATGAGCTCAGAATTGTTGTCGCTCCAGCGTTGCAGGGACGAGGCCGAAGGCCCTTCGACGAGGGGACACCGAGGCACCTGGCGCTGATGCGCACCGTCATCTCGCCATCGGGACCTCTGCTTCTGGACGACCAAGTGAAGGAGTGAGTTCCATGGCGGATCCCTGCCCGCGCAGGTCGGAGTCCATGAGGCGACCGATGATGTCGACCGCATCCAGCAACTCGGGACATCTCGCTGGAATGTTGCGAGTCGCAAGCTGCGGACTGCCACGGTCTCGCCCCTCGGTGGACCAACGATTCGACGGCTGGCTGCTCCCGAGACGTTTGACGGGATCGCTTGCACCGGCGAACTCGGCCTTCCAAGGCTTCGGGTCCTCGGATCGCCTCGGCAACAGGTGCCCGTCGTGGAGTCCCTCGCAGCCCGTGCGGTCGACATCACCGACCTCACTGGAATCTGGAGTGGGTTCGGATCCGAATCCCTCGAACTGGCTGCCGTACCGTCCACCGTTGGCAAAGGTGCTGGGCAAGTTTGGGGCAACTCCCAATCGGTCGGCAGATCCCATCGGCTACGTGCACGACCCGGTCATGATGACCGGTGCACTCACGCAACCGAACTGATGGAACCTGTCGAAGGAGCACCAGAACTCATCGCGTGATTCCCCTACTCCTCCGTGACCAGCATGAGGTCATCCGGCGTCAGTCCGGCTGCGAAGCCGGGTCGAGGTCCCGACGATCGGCATTCGCGAGCAGATAGCTGCCGTACCCTGGCCTATGGCCACTATCCCCCACCCGGCTGGGACCGGCCTTCCGATCGAAGAGGTCATCGACGAACTCCGTACCGCGCTCTTCGGGATCGGCGCCGCGGTCCTCCAGGCTGAGCCGGGCGCCGGCAAGACGACGGTCGTACCCCTCCGGCTGTTGGCCGAATCGTGGATGGATGGCGGTCGCATGCTCCTGCTCGAACCCCGTCGGGTCGCCGCACGCGCTGCCGCCGCGCGGATGGCCGCACTGCTCGGCCAGCGTGTCGGGGAGACCGTCGGCATCTCGACGCGTGACGAGCGCCGGGTCTCGAAGGAGACCCGGATCGAGGTCGTCACCGACGGCATTCTCACCCGACGCCTCCAGCGGGACCCCACCCTCGACGGTGTCGCGCTCGTCATCTTCGACGAGTTCCATGAACGACACCTCCAGGCGGATCTCGGCCTGGCACTCACGCTCGACGTCCGCGAAGGCCTCCGCCCGGACCTTCGCGTCCTCGTCATGTCTGCGACTCTCGACTCGGGCCCGGTCTCGGTCCTCCTCGGGGATTCGCCAGTCGTGTCGAGCCGCGGACGGTCGTTCCCGATCGATCTGCGGTGGATGCCCCGGCGACCCGACGTCCGTCTGGAACACGGTGTCGCCGCAGCGGTGCATCATGCGCTCGAGCGTGACCCTGGGGATGTCCTCGTCTTCCTCCCCGGGACCGGGGAGATCAGAGCCGTGATCCGCGCGCTCGGCGGTCTCGACGGCGTCGACGTCTTACCGCTCCATGGCACGCTTCCGGCCAAGGAGCAGGACCGGGCGTTGCGCGCGGGAGTGCGACGCCGGGTCGTCGTCGCGACCGATATCGCGGAGTCGAGTGTGACGGTGGAGGGAGTTTCGATCGTCATCGACAGTGGTTTGGCCCGGCGTCCCGCGTTCGACCCCGCGAGCGGCCTCAGTCGGCTGCGGATGATCACCACCTCCCGTGCGTCAGCCGACCAACGTGCCGGTCGCGCAGGTCGCACCGCGCCCGGCGTGGCCTACCGGCTGTGGTCCGAATCCGAGCACCTCGGACGGCGGACGTGGCCCGATCCCGAGATCGCTGCTGCCGACTTGGCGCCGCTCGCGCTCGAACTCGCCGCCTGGGGCGCGCCTGCCGAGGCGCTCCGGTGGCTCGACCCGCCGCCGCCGGGCGCGCTGGCGGTCGCGGTCTCCCTGTTGATCGACCTCGGCGCGCTCGCCGACGGCCGCCCGACCGATCTCGGGCGTCGGATGCTCGAGCTTCCACTTCACCCGCGACTCGCCCGGATGGTGATCGAGGCACCTGCCGACGCCCGTCGGGAGGCCGCGCTCCTCGCAGCGATGCTCTCGGAACGGGATATCGCCCGGCGGAGTGGGCGAGACTCCCCCGTGAGTGCGGACATCGCGGAGCGCCTGGCCGCGCTCACGGGCGACGGCTCGGGCTCGCTCGAGGTCGACGGCGCGGCCGTCGCAACGGTCCGCCGCCGTGCGGACGAGCTGCTCCGACGCGCCAAGTTGTCGCGAGGCGGTGGTCGAACGGCCGACCCCGGTCCGCTGCTCGCGCTCGGCTACCCCGACCGGATCGCGCGGTTGAGCGGCGGTGCCCGCTACCGGTTGCGCCACGGCTCGGGCGCGACCCTCCCCGAGCACGACCCGTTGACCGGCGCCGGGTGGCTCGTCGCGGCCGAGATCGAAGGCGCCGACCGCGTCGCTCATGCCGATGGCCGGATCCGTCTCGCCGCGGTACTCGACCATGAGGACGTCGAGTCGATCGGCGGGAAGGGGATCGCGACCGTCGTCCGGGTGGCGTGGGACGACGGGGTCGATGATCTGCGGGCAACGACCGAACGTGTCCTCGACGCGCTGGTCCTCGGTGCCGTGCGAACCTCCGCGCCGGCAGGGCCGGAGACCACCGCGGTGCTCGTTGCTCACGCCGTCTCGACCGGACTGGCGCCTCTCGGGTGGTCCGGTGCGGCGCGAACCCTCCAGGCACGCGTCGGGTGGGCGCGTACGGCGTTCGGTGACGCGTGGCCGGCGTGCACCGACGATGCGCTCGCCGCCGACGTCGGCGCGTGGCTCGCTCCACTTCTCGGGCGGGCGACGGGCAGAGCGGATCTCGAGCGCGTCGACATGGCCGGTGTCATCCGTGCGCGCCTCGGTGGCCTGGTCGCGGACCTCGACCGACTCGTGCCGAACGCGGTGCGCCTCGCCAACGGCAAGAGCGTCCCGGTCGCCTACGACGGTGAGCGTCCCCGGATTTCGGTGCGCGCCCAGGACCTCTACGGCACCGTTGTCCACCCTACGATCGCGAACGGTCGGATCCCGGTCACGGTAGAGGTGAACTCACCCGCCGGGCGGCCGATCCAGATCACCGGCGACCTCCCGGGGTTCTGGAGCGGGAGCTGGGCGGCGGTCCGCCGGGAGATGGCGACGCGCTATCCGCGCCACCACTGGCCCGACGATCCGGCGTCCGCGGCCCCTGGGCAGCGCCCCCGTCCGCGTCGCTGATCGGATCCCATCAGGAGGTCCCGACCTCGCTACTGGACAAGGCCTGCGCCGAAGCGGGCTTCAGCCCAACGGTCGCGCTTCGAGCCGAACAGACTGCACGTGCCCCTCTGCTCACCTCCGCCGGACTCGGTCCACCGCTCGTTCCTGCGTCGATCATCTCGGACGGGTTCGATGGATTGATCTTCGCGACATCGCCGCCGACCAGGCGACCGTTGGCCGTCTACCACCGTCCGAATGCGGACCCGCTGACCGTCGCGTGCTCCCGCTCGATCGCTGCGGAGGTTGAGCTCATGCCGGAACACGTCGCAACGAGGTTCCGGCTGTTGGAACGACCTTCGTGACATAGATGCGGATCAGGGGCGAGTACGACGGGCCCTCGGCCGTGACGCGACCCCACGGTGGCCAGAGGGCACCGACGACGAAGCAGGCCATCACGAATGGAAGTCCACGTGACGATTTCGCTTCCCGACGACGAGACGCAGATCTCGTGGGCCTCCGGGCACGTGGGCATCGGCACCTCGACCGCCCACCGCCTGGTCGCCGCCGACCTACCCGGTTTCTCATCGTCGGGGTCCAACGACGGATTTCGTCCCCAGCTACTGGCCGAGGTCCAGAGGAGGCGACCGGAGAGGCCACACCCCGGTGTCGATCGTCGGTGGCCGTGCCCTTCTGTTTCCGGGATTGTTGTCAGGAAGTAGTCACAGAGGGCAGTCCGGAGGGCACGGCCCAACCGGAACGGCCGTGGTGAGCTGGTGGGCCAAGTGGGTCTCGATCCCACCACCTCGGGAAGTGCGTCCAAGGGCGCATCGACGTTGATCGAGAGTGCTCGCTGCCTGTACTGAAGGTCCCAGTGACGATCACGCGCCGCGTGCAGTGGCCCGGAGCCGTGGCCACGTTCCATGCAGGACAGGGGAGTGTTCGGGTCTCGTGCTCTGGTGGCCAAGTGGCTTGTCCGGGGTGAGTGATGAGATGACATGGGCCATCCCCGCCCACCCAGGCATTGAGGGGATGGCGGCAGAGGACCACCCGCGGCCCGGTTACCTGGCCGACGGCCACTTCGATCCGGACGTCAGGCTTCGATCCCACGCAGCCCGAGGTCATGGTGAGACCTGGGCGGTGCGTGATTCCTAGTTCGTCCCGAGTTCGGTGAGCCCAGCGAGGATGTCGGCGACCTCCGTGCGGGCCGTGTAGTCGGGTTGCACGTCCACGAAACGCACCGTGCGATCCTTGTCCACGATGAGGACGCTGGGCCGGGGCAACTGAGTGGAGCCTTCCGCGTTCACCTGGGCAAGATCGAGGCCCAGCTTGCGCTGAGCTTCCAGGACCTCGTCGGCTTGCTGGAAGACGATGCCGACTCTGTGGGCGACGCGGTTGCCCGGGTCGGACAGCACGGTGAAGTCGAGCTCGGCCTTCTCCACAGTGGAGAGGGATTGATCAGGAGATTGGGGGCTGATGGCCACCAGACGCGCGCCGAAGGCACCCAACTCGGGCAGTAGCTCACGTTGGTAGGTCCTCAGTGCCAGGTTGCAGTAGGGACACCAGCCGCCACGGTAGAAGACGATGACGGCCGGGCCACTGTCGACGAGTTCGTCCAGCGTGACCGGCGCCCCGGTCGCATCGGTCAGGGAGAAGGATTCCAGGGTGTCGCCGACCTGGAGCGTGCCGGCAGGAATCCCTTGGTCGAGAAGGTCCTGGATGCTTCGATCGAATGCTTCGGCTACATCTGAAGGAAGCCGTTCGGCAGCGGCTGCCTTCAGCTGCTCAGACTGCTCATGGATGGTGACAGGCATCGAACCTCCCAGGGGACATCGTCGGTGGAGTGCTACTGGACTGTACAGTCCAATGCACATGCCATCACGTAACAACTGGACTGTCAAGTCCACAAACGAGATACTTGGGACTATGGGACTCCAGCCGACCACCGAGAGGGGCCGCCAGACCCGACAGCGCATCGTCGCCGCGGCGGCCGAGGTGGTGGCCGAACATGGCGCTCTCGGGGCCAGCCTGGATGAGGTCGGTGCCCGCGCGCCTGCATCGCGCAGCCAGCTCTACCACTACTTTGACGACAAGGCCGACCTGATGAGGTCTGTGGCCGACGCCACCAATGAAGCCGTCCTCGAGGGCCAACGTGACCTCTTCGCCGAGCTCGGCTCTTGGGACGGACTGGTGCGATGGACAGACGCCCTCGTCGAGCTCCAGGTGCAGCTCGGTGGGCGGGGAGGCTGTCCAATCGCCAACCTTCTCGGTCAGCTCGGCGAACGCGACGATGACATCCGCATGGTGCTTGCGTCTGGTTTCGACCGTTGGGAGGCCTCGATACGTGACGGCCTCACCACCATGATCAACGCGGGGGAACTTCGACCCGACTCCGATGCCGACTGGCTCGCTGCTTCCGTCCTCGCAAGCCTCCAGGGCGGCCTCGTCCTGACCCAGGCTCGCCGTGACCCCCGAGCGCTCCGTCGGGCACTGGACGGCGCTCTGGCCCTGATCGGCACGTACCGCCCAACGGGCTGACCAGCACATCCGGCCCGTGACTCCAGGCCCCAGAACTGCTTGTTGCTCGGCCAATGCCGGCAATCGGGCGTTCTACACGAGCCATGGGGTAGATGATTGCTGAGCATGTCGGGCACGCCCGGCATGCGTCTCAGGCGGCCGAGCGCTCGCTGAGTGGACGGCGGCGCAGCTCCGTCATCTGGATCGCCTGCGGAACATATGCCTGGTCGAGCGTGCCGATGTCGGTTCCGGGCGGGACGATCTCATCGATCCGGTCGAGGACATCGTCGGAAAGGACGATGTCCACCGCCGAGAGGAGGTCGTCGAGTTGCTCCATGGTGCGGGCGCCGAGCAGCGCGCTGGTGACGCCCGGGTGCGAGATGGCGAATGCCATCGCCAAATGGGGCATCGACAGTCCCGCTTCCCCGGCGAGCGCAATCAGTTGCTCCACCGCGTCCAGTCGCCGCCCATCACTGAACGCAGTGAACAATTTCGCGCGGATGACGTCGGTGTCCTGCCCCCGACGAACCCGACCTGTGAGCATGCCCTGCCCGAGCGGGCCCCACACCAGGATGCCCATGCCAAATCGCTGCGCGACCGGAAGCACCTCACGCTCGATCCCGCGGGTCAGGATCGAGTACGGCGGCTGGTCGGTGCGGAACTGCTCCAGACCTCGCCGTTCTGCCACCCAGTGTGACTCCACAAGGGTTGATGCCGGCATCCCCGATGTCCCGAACGCGCGGATCTTGCCGCTGCGGACGAGGTCTGTCAGCGCGGAGAGTGTCTCCTCGATGTCCGTATCGGGTCCGGGTCGGTGGAGCTGATACACGTCGATGTGTTCGGTCTGGAGGCGGCGCAACGAGTTCTCGACCGCCGTCATGATCCATCGCCGGGACGCACCCCGGCAGTTCGGATCGGTGCCGATGGGCCGACTGAACTTGGTGGCGAGAACCACGCTGTCACGACGGCCCTTGAGGGCCCGACCGACAACTTCCTCCGAGTCTCCGTACGCGTCGGCGGTGTCGATGAGGTTGATGCCTGCGTCGAGCGCCTTGTGGATGATGCGGATCGATACCTCGGGGTCGGAGTTACCGATCTCTGTGGCCAACATGAGCGCGCCCAGCGCGTACGGGCTGACGTTGATGCCTGTTCGGCCAAGGCTTCGGTACTGCACGAGGGTCTCCAGACGTGAGTGCGTGGACGCGTCGTGCGACGTACGCTGCCGACATAGCGGAATCTCCTTCCGGTACTATACGGAAGTAATTTCCGTTTATCAAGAGGAGGGCCATGGGACTCGAGTCGGTCAGGGCGGAGCCTCCATCGACGGTGGCCGGCAACGAACCAGCTCGGCGTCAGCGCGCTGACGCCAGGCGAAATGTCATCGCCCTGGTGGAGGCAGCCACGACCGTGTTCGCGGGCAGCGGGGTGGATGCGCCAGCGAAGGAGATCACGGATCTTGCGGGTGTTGGAGTTGGAACGCTGTACCGGCATTTTCCTCGCCGATCCGACCTCATCGTCGCGGTGCTGCAACACGAGATCGATGGGTGCGTCGAAGCTGCGGAAGCACTCGGGAACACCCCTGATCCTTGGGAAGCGCTCATGGATTGGATCGATCGCTTCACGGAGTTCGTCGGCACCAAGCGCGGGCTCGCCTCGGCGCTCCACTCCGGTGACCCGGCCTACGACGACCTCCCCCAGCACCTCCTGGCACAGCTCGAACCGGCGCTCCAAGCGCTCCTCGCCCGAGCGGTAGACGGCGGATACGCCCGAGACGGAGTCGCGGCCCGGGAAGTCCTGACGACCGTTGCTCTCATCTGCCAGCCGGTCCGCGGTGAACGACCGAGCTTCAACCAACGCATGGTGCGAGTGTTCATGGAGGGACTCAAGCGATCGAAGTGATCGACCGGCTCGAGTTGATGTCGGATGACGAACTCTGAAGGTGACGGTATATCCAGTGCCTTCGAGCAGGTCGGCGGCGCGAGCAGGTGGCGTATCGCCCGTGGCCGAGTAGCGGACCGAGTAGCTGGCCCACTCCGGACCGCCACCACGGAGGGGGTCACTGAGGAGGCCGGAGTGCAAGTGCCGGCGATCTACCAGCTGTTCGATGACAAGGCCGGGTTGCTGGAGGCGGTGCCCGAGCGGGTGATCGCCACCTGCGTTCACGTCAACGCCGCGATCGTGGAGGCGGCATCACCCGTCCGAGCCGCTTCTGCCGTCTGGAGGATCCGCAGGGAGTCATGCACTTGCCTACGGCGCGCTCGGGCAGGGCCGGCGAGTTCGCCTCTGGAGTCGTCGTCGTGAGTAACCATCAAGGACGGAGTTCCAGTGCCAGAAATGACTCCGAGTTGGATGGTCAGTGGGCCGTGTGGGTCTCGATCCCACCACCTTGGGATTAAAAGTCCCCTGCTCTACCGGATGAGCTAACGGCCCGAACGAACGATAATGCGTGCTGCGCCCTGTGGTGCCACGTTCCGTCGGCCACGTTCACGCCGAAGCGCCATCGAGCCACCTCCACCCGGGTGGTGGGTACCGATCGGCCGACCCCCTGCTCGCCCACTGACGGGTAGCTTCGGTTGCCTCGCTGACGAATGACGTCGGCGGGTGGTCCGACGTGAGGAGAAGATCGTGAACTATCCGGTGCGACCCGAGCGGAGCGCTCTCCTGGTCGTCGACGCCCAGGAGGAGTACTTCGATGCGGACGGCCCGGCGTCGTTTTCCGAAGCACACGATCGGCTCGACAACATCAATGCCCTGGTCGACGGGTTCGTCGCGCACGAAGCGCCTGTGATCTACATCCGGCACGCCCACCGGCCGACCGGAGCGGACGCCGGGCGGATGGGCGACTTCGCCGCACAGGACGAAGAGGATTCGTTCATCGAAGGCACGGCGCGGGTGGCATTCCACGAGGGTCTCCGGGTCGCGGACGACCCGATCGTGGTCACCAAGACGCGTTACGACTCCTTCCAGGGCACGGACCTCGACGGCATCCTGCGGACCCTCGGCGCCGCGACGGTGGTGATCGCCGGCTACATGACGAGCTTCTGTTGCGACACGACGGCGCGGAGCGCCCAGAGTAGGGACTACGAGACGATCTTCGTCCGCGACGCCGTGGGCGGCCCCGACCTCGAGTACCTCGACGGGAGGCCGTACCCGAGCGCCCAGGTGCTCGAGGATGTCGCAGCCGCGCTGGCCGCCGGCTTCGCTGAGGTGCTCTCCACCGAAGACGTCCTCAGCCGCCTCGAGGCCTAGCGCCCGCCGTCGGCCTCGTGTCCGGTCAGCTCAGGTCGTGTTGGCGTCGACGAGGTGCCCGACGGCGTCGGCGGTCGTCGGTTTGCGCTCGATCCGTTCGGACACGAGCGCTCGGACGAGACCCTCGTCTCCGGCCCGCGCTGCGGCGGCAATGAGCGTCTGGTCGATCACATCGCGCTGGGCGACGCTGCCGCCGATGACCGCCGAGCGGCTGCGGGCCCGGAAGAGCCGTTCGACCGCGGCCGATGCGTCGCCCCGGGCGAGCTCACCGAAGCCATGGATCAGATCGGTTCCTGACGCGGCGAGGGTGCCCGCATTGGTGGTCCCGTGTTCGCGACCACCGGCGGCGAGCACCACCCGGACGAGGTCCTCGCGTCCGGCCAGGCCGAGGACCATGACCGAGTGCAGGTCGTTGAACGCCGAGAGCGCATCCTCGAGCTTCGGCTCGAACACCTCGACCAGCGCCGTGGCCCGCTCCTCCACGTCGACGCCCACGAGCGAGAGGCGCCAGAGGAGGGACGCGGCGTCCACCAGGTCGAGCCAGAGGTCGCTGCCGTTCCGGCGCACGGGCCCGTCATAGAGGTCGAGCGCCCGACCGAGGTCCCCCACCTCGACGCAGTAGAGCGCCAGGTGCCACCAGTTGTGCACGGCAAAGAAGCTCTGCTCCCATGCATCGGCGCTCCGGGTGAGGAACGAGACGCCCTCGTCGGTACGCCCCTCCATCTCGAAGACGTGGGCGAGGGCGTGGGTCGCCCAGACGTCGCCCCCGTCGGCCCACAGGGCATAGCGGGCCGCGTCCTCCGCCCGGCGGTAGTCGCCGTTCTCCTCGAGCCCGAAGGCGTACATGCCCCGGAGCACACCGAAGAGCGGATCCGGCTCGACCCAGCCGGTGGCGGCGCGGGCGACCACGTCCCTGATGTTCTTCGAGTCCCCGAGGAAGAACGAGAGGTCGTGGGCGATCCTGATGGCCAGGAGGTCGTGCGGATCGCGGGCGACGGCCTTGTCGAGGAATCGTGCGGCCGCGTCGAGCTGCCCGTCGGCCCACGCGTCGGCCGCCGCGGCATGGAGCTGCTCGCGTGGTGACGAGGTGGACAGGAGGGCGTCGACCTCGGCGAGTCGATCCTTGGCGACCCGCTGTGCGCCCCGGGTCTGGGCGAACAGGTCGAACTCCGCCCGGATGATGCGGGGGAGCGGTGCGGAGGGGTCGGCCTCGATGGCTGCGTCCAAGGTCGTGGCCGGATCGTTCCGGAAGAGCACGAGGTCGGTGGTGGCCCGCTCGAGGAGCGAAGCCGCCTCGTCGCTCGAGGTCTGGATCCCGACGCCCCATCGGTCGGTGACGGTCATGGTCGGTGCCTCCACCGGTGGTGTCGGTCGGGCGAGGTCATGACGGACCGGTGTCCACCGACGGGACCGATGGTGCCGTCCGTCCGGTGCCCCTGAGCCGACCCGTCCGTCCGCTCCGTTCTATCGCGGTCGTGGCCAGATCGCCCTGGAGCCGACGGAGGTCGGCCATCCGCTCCTCGACCCACAGGAGGCGGAGGACCGCCAGTACTCCGTCGCGCCGTCCCTCGCGCCGCACGGCGTCCCAGGCCGCCACCAGCTCCGGGGCCAGTCGGACGTCGATCGGTGGGGGATCGGGCAGTGGTGTCCCCCGTCTGGCGAATGATGCGGTCAGGCGGGCGAACCACGACTCGACCACCGTGCACTCGGAGGTGACCGTGTCCCGGGCGGAAACCACCTCGGGCAAGGGCGGCGGGCCCCCGGGAACCGCGAGGTCGGGCAGTGCCTCGAGGGTCAGGGCGGTCAGCCGGATCCGAGCCGTCCCGGTGAGCAACCGGGTGATGTCCGGGAGCGGGACCGACTTGGCTCCCCGTTCACCGAGGTACTGCCGGTAGGCATCGTCCAGCCGTTGGGCCGAGGCCAGCGCGGTCGACCCTCCGGAACCCCAGTCCGGATCGGTGTCAGACATGTTCCGGGCCACCTGGTCGACCGCCGCCGACAGCCATGCGGCGGCGGTGGCATAGGCGTCGCCCAGTGCCCGGGCCAGCTCCGCTCCGGCGCCGCGTGGCCAGAAGAGCAGGCCGACCACCACACTGACCAGGGCACCGATCAGGACGTCCTCGATGCGGATCAGCCCGACCTTCGATCCGACCGGTTCGATGATGTTGAACACCACCACCACCAGGACGGTGAACCCCGCCTGCCCGGCGGTGAACGAGCTGACGGTCGGTGTGATCCCGGCAACGAGCACAGCCAGCGGCAGCACCACCCATAGCCGGGCATCGTGGTGCCCGAGGGCGAGCAGCACGACGTAGCCGCCGAGGAAGCCGATGGCCGTTCCGAGCACGGCCCGCACCGCGGTCGCCCCGGTGCCGAGCGCGTTCGACCGCAGGACCGACAGCGTCCCGAGGACGACCCAGAATCCGTGCTGCACGGTCGTCACCTCGATCACCACCACCGCCAGGGACAGGCCGATGGCCCCCCGCAGGCTGTTGCGGAGCCAGACGGACCTCATGGTGAGATGCCCGGCGGCGACCCGGGCGAACGACCGCAGCGTCGCGGTGCCGCGGGCCCACCAACCGGCGGCATCCGACGCAGGACCGAGCACGTCGAGCGCGCCGGTCGCCAGGAGTTCGAGGGCGAAGGCGAGCATGCGGGCCGGGTAGGTCGGGTCGACCTGCTCGAGGGCGGACGACGGGTCCGTGGAGACGTCCACGACCGTCGGCACCCCGGCATCGGCCGCCAGCGCGGCAAGGGCCACATCGGTTACGGCCTGGCGCGCCTCGGCCAGCCGGGTGACGTCCTGACGGAGCGTGGCCGCCAGATCGGGACGTTCGGCCGGGTCGCGTGCCTCCACGAGATCGCCGACGGTCCGGAGCACGTCGGCGGCGGCGCGCTCGAGCATCGTCACCCCGGCGCGCTCGTCCGGTGGTGTCGACTGGGAGGAGGCGGCCAGTGCGCGGGACCCGGCCCATTCGAGTCGGGACACCAGGTTGGTGAGCGCGACATCCGACGGTCCGGCTCCCGTCGGGCGGTAGGGGGTCGCCTCGTACTGCTTCCGCAGGCCTACCAGTGCCCGGTCCACGGCCGTGTGGTCGGTGGGGAGCGCGGCACCTTGTGCCGCAGCGTCCAGTAGTTCGGCGATGGACCGCGAGGCATCCGCCAATGTGTGTCGCAGCGGGTCGTGCCAACGACCCGCCCAGACGAACAGTGCCGCGGGGATGCAGAGGACACCGGCGAGTGCCCAGCCGAGGAGGCGGTCGCCGACGGCCGACGCCGGCGCCTGCTCCGACACCGGGAGGACGAACAGGAGTAGCACCGCCGTGGATGCGGCGACCGCCTGCGGACTCACGACTCCAGCGAAGAGGACGCCGAACGCCACGACGGCCATGGTCGCGACCGCGGCGACCGAGGTGGTCGAGCACAGAGTGCCGACGGTGACGAAGACGGCTCCCACCAGCCACAGGACGACGTAGGAGCGGACCCGGATCCGGAGCGGGCCTCCGAAGTCCACGAAGAGCAGGAGCGACACGGAGCCGAAGACGGCGAACAGCGGTGTCTGGTTGTTGGCGGTGCCGTACTTGGACAGGGCGAAGATCACCGGCACGAGGACGGCGGCGCGCACAGACCGTTTCGTGGCCCGCAGGCCCGGGTCGTGACGGACCCACCACGGGCGCAGGCCGCGATCCTCCTGCGACGGACCGGTCGGACCCGTGTCGGACGACGTGGAGCCCATCGGGCGAACCTACCAAGGCAGCCGCCGGTACCGCTGCGTCCGGCCCGGCGGCACCGGACGGCTGTCGGTAGGCTGCCCGTGCCGGGTGGACGGCTCCGACCCGCGGGAGGGGGATGCGCATGGCGACCATCGAGGTCCAGGTGGATCCGTCCGAGGTCGGGTTCGACGCCGGGCGGCTCGAGCGGATCGACGAGCACTTCCGCGCCTACGTCGACGACGGCCGTCTCGCCGGCTGGCTGATGCTCCTGGCCCGCCGCGGCGAGATCGTCCACGTCGCCACGTACGGTCAACGCGACTCCTCCGCCGACCTGCCCATGGAGCTCGACACCATCTTCCGGATGTACTCCATGACGAAGCCGGTCACCTCGGTGGCCGCCATGATGCTCTACGAAGCGGGAGCGTTCGAGCTCAAGGATCCGGTGAGCCGATTCATCCCGGCGTTCGCGGGTACGCGTGTGTTCCGCGGTGGGAGCGCCGTACAGCCGGTCACCGAGCCCGTGACCGAACCGATGCTGATCTGGCATCTGCTGACCCACACCGCGGGGCTGACCTACGGCTTCCAGTACTCTTCGCCCGTCGACGCCATCTACCGGTCCTCCGGATTCGAATGGGGCACACCTCCCGGGCTCGACCTCGCCGGCTGTTGCGACCGCTGGGCAGCGCTACCCCTCCTGTTCCAGCCCGGAACGGAGTGGAGCTATTCAGTGGCCACCGACGTCCTCGGACGCGTCGTCGAGGTGGCGTCGGGGAGGTCGCTCGACGACTTCCTGGCCGAGCGCATCTTCGGCCCGCTGGGCATGGTCGACACCGGGTTCCAGGTACCGGCCGCCGCCTCCGGGCGCCTCGCTGCCCTGTACACGCCGGATCCCGTTACCGGCAAGGCGGTCCAACAGGACGCACTCGGGGTCGCGGCGCTCCAGCCCCCTGCGATGCTGTCCGGGGGTGGCGGCCTGGTCGGGACGGCGGCGGACTACCACCGGTTCGTCGAGATGCTCCGCCGGCGTGGCGAGCTGGACGGCGTCCGCCTGCTCGGGACGCGGACCGTCGACTACATGACGCGGAACCACCTGCCCGGGGGCGCCGACCTGGAGGAGTTCGGGCGGCCCCTCTTCGCCGAGACGACCTTCGACGGCACCGGGTTCGGGCTCGGGTTCGCCGTCGTCGATGATCCCGTCAAGGGCAAGGTCCTCGGCACGGCCGGCTCCTACCTGTGGGGAGGTGCGGCCAGCACGGCCTTCTGGGTGGATCCCGTCGAGGAGATCACCGCGCTGTTCCTGACCCAACTCCTCCCCTCGAGCACCCATCCGATCCGGTCCCAGTTGAACCAGTTGGTGTATCAGGCGCTCGTCGACTGATCCTCGGGCCGGTGGGAGCCGGACCGTAACCGT
>Ga0302157_10002323_pt1 | contig 22237 bp, 25 predicted proteins | sample I_Bog_N3_3_FD_193502 | JGI IMG/M metagenome (GOLD analysis project Ga0302157, IMG submission 193502) | Peat permafrost microbial communities from Stordalen Mire near Abisko, Sweden - I_Bog_N3_3 | ecosystem: Environmental > Terrestrial > Soil > Wetlands > Peat | place: Sweden: Abisko, Stordalen... | reverse complement strand
AATGAGCGACGTGGTGGTCGACTTGCCCTTGGTCCCGGTGACCGCGACGACGCGCGCTCGCTCGGTGTCGTGGAGCCAGAGATTGAGCGCCGACGTCACGCGGACGCCACGGCGTTCGAGCTCGAGGACGTCATAGCGACGCCGAGGGATCCCCGGACTCTTTAGAACGACGTCACATGTTTCTAGCGCCTCGAGCCCGCCCTCGCTGCTCTGAATCACCCCGGGTCCGCGACCTACCGCGTCGTCGACGAGCACCAGCGAAGACGCCACGTCGACCAAGCGGTCGTGGGTGGCACGGCCCTCGACGCCGTAGCCGAGGATCCCCACGCGCTTGCCCGCGAGATCAGCGAAGCCAGTGGGCCGGAACACGGCTCGCTCCTTGGGGTTCGAGCAGTTCTTCGAACGTGCGATCCGGGATCGCGAGTAGCGCAGTCTCGGATAGAAACTTGACTTCGGCCCATTGCGTCGAGGCGGCTACTCGCGCGAGCGCCACCGCGCTCTCGCTCGGGTCGCCGACGCACTCGAAGGGTTTGTGATCGTGACCGATTCCCACGAGGGAACGCAACTGATCTTCTCGAGCGGGGTCGGCGAGTGGCTCGGAGTGAAAGATGGCGCGCAGTTCTTCGCGCGATAAGAAGGGCGCCAAGACCAAGTTGATGAACAGACACTTGTCGCAGGCGCCGCACCACGTCGAGAGTCGCTGTGTCTGGTCCTGATTGAACGCGCGGTTGCAACTACGAAAGACGTGGTGGTAGGCAACTTGCTCGGAGAACTTCTTCGCCACCCAAAGTTCGCTTCGATCGCGCAGAAAACTCGCGATCACGAGTCCGTCACCAATTCGCTCCTGAACCGCATTCGCGATGAGTTCTTCGGCGATCCAGGATTTAGACCACTGGTGGTTCACGTCGCGATCCTTCCAACGGAGGTTCGGTTCGGACGCGGAGTGCTCGTTGCTCATTACGACGCCACCACGTCCGCTGGCGAGCGCGGCGATCGCCGCGAGCATCGTGACCATCGCCGTCACGGGCACGTGACCGCTGAAGAATTGCGCGTCGCCCTTCAAGATCGCCGGGTCGAGCGTGCGCTGGGCGCGCAGAACGGGCAGACCAGTGACGGCGGCGGTCTGTTCGAGTGGTGCGAAGCGACCACCCGAGGGGCTGACGACGAAGAGGGCCTGATCGAGTTGTGACGAGAGTTGCGTGGTGGTGACGACCGAGTCGATACCTCCGCCGAAGGGAGTAAGAACCTTGTGGGGGTCGCTCGTCACGGGGTGTTGTTCGAGGGGCGACCCTCCCGTGATCCTTACGTCCTCGAGCGAGAGGTCGTTGCGGTAGGCGAATTCTCCGAGCCCGTCCAAAACGGCCGCGCGCAATAATGCGCTACCCGCTGCACCAAGTGGCGTTGAACCCAAATCGATACTTCGAGCGGCCCCGGCCTTGTAGTAGGAAAGACCCGCTAGGAGGTGCCAAAGTTCGGCGAGAGACCGCACGGCCGGCTGGTCGAGCGGCCCTACGCCTTCGAAGTTGATGGTTTCTTCGAAGCGCCTCTCGTCCAATTCGTAGTGACCCTTCAGTGTGTTGCGCTCGATCTCGAGATCGACGTAACGAAAGACGTCTGCGCGGCGTTTCACCTGCGGGCCGGGTTCATGTCCTCTCATGCTACGACGACCTTCTGGCGACCAGGGCAAAACGTCCACACGGTTGCTGGGCGCGCGCGCTGTAGAAGGTAGTGGTCTCGTCGGTGCTCTCTTCACAGACCGACACGTGCTCGTCGCGTAATCCCAAACCAACCAGTAGCAGGGCAGCGACCGTGCGAAGGTCGAGCAGCGAACGGTCTCCTTGATCGGCGTGCACCGCTCCGGGCAGGTCGCGAAAGTATTCGGCCACTTCGGGGCCGACCTGGTAGCGCCGCGCCGAGATCGAGGGCCCGAGCAGTGCGCGCACCGACGAGGGTTCAGTGAAGCGCTCGAGAGCGTTGCTGAGTACTTCACCCTTTAGCCCGCGCCATCCCGCGTGCACGACGGCGAAGTCCGCGGAGTCGGGGTCGACTAGAAGGATCGGCACGCAGTCAGCCACCATGATCGCGAGGGCGAGGTCCGAACGCGCGCTGAAGAGCCCGTCGGCCTTCTCGATTGAAGTCCCCACTTGCGCGTCAACAATACGGGCGCCGTGCACTTGATCGACGAAGATGAGGTGATCGGCCCTGATGCCCACGGCGCGAGCGACTCGTTCGCGATTCTCGGCGACGTCAACCGGATCGTCGCCAACGTGCAGGCCGAGGTTGAGCGACTCGTAGGGACCTACGCTCACCCCGCCGAAGCGGTCGGTCACGAACGCTTCGACACCCCATTGGCGAAAGGTCTCGGCGCAGTGGACTCGAAGAAGACCGCGCTCTTCGCAGTGAAGCTTCAGTGGGACTGGCACGTCGGGCAGATTCCGTTGAGTTCGAGCACGTGGCGAAGGTCGCGGTAGCCGTGCTTCGCCGCGATCTCGTTCGCCCAGAGCTCGAGATCGGGCGCGTCCACTTCGACCGTCGCGCCACAAACCCGACAGGCCAAGTGGTGATGGTGGATGTCGATCACGCAACGCCGGTAGAGGGTCTCGCCCCGGTCGGTCATCACCAGATCAACGTCGTCGCCTTCGGCCAGTTTCTTCAGTTGTGTGTAGACCGTCGCGAGGGCAATAGCACCTCCGTTCTTCGTGATCAGACCGTGTAGGTCTTGAGCGCTCACGAAGCCCTGCACTTGGCTGAGGGCACTGATCACCTCGCGGCGCTGGGCGGTATTTCGCGTCGAAGTCACACGGGAAGCCTAGCGGCTCTCGCTTGTTTTCTGGAACGGTTCCAAGTAACATATCTAGAATGATTCCAGGAAGGACAGCCGGGCGGGACCGCACGTGGTCCATTGCGATGCGCTGGCTGTGTGGCGTCGCTCTCCTTGGAGCATCGTTGGCGCAGGCGACGAGTGGGGACGCTTCGTCAAAGAGCCTGATCCAAGCGGTCGGAGCGGAGAACGAGTACGCCAACGTGATCGCCCAAGTTGGTGGGCGCTACGTCAGTGTGACCTCGATCATGAGCAACCCGAACACCGACCCGCACACGTTCGAGGTCAGCACCAGCGTCGCGCGCGAGGTCGCGTCCGCACAACTGATCGTCCAAAACGGCGTGGGCTACGACACGTTCATGCAACAACTCGAGTCAGCATCGCCCAGTAGTTCGCGCAAGGTCATCAGTGCCCAGGCTCTGCTGGGACTGCCCACGAGCACGAAGAATCCGCACCTCTGGTACAAACCAGCCACAATGACCCTCGTCGCCCGGTCCGTTGAACACGACCTCGCACAAGTCGATCCAGGACACGCCACGTACTTCAAGCAACGGCTCGCGACATTTGACAAGTCGCTCCTTTCTCTTGGGCACGTCGTCGCGGCGTTTCGCGCGAAGTTCAAGGGCGACAAGGTGGCGACCACCGAGCCAGTGGCCGACTACCTCTTGACGGCGCTCGGACTGGACAACGTGACGCCATTCTCCTTTCAAGCAGACATCATGAACGGTGTCGATCCGAGTCCCGAGGACATTGCCTTCCAAGAGAAGCTCTTCACTTCAGACGTCGTGAAGGTCTTTTGCTACAACGCCCAGGTGAACAGCCCGGTCACGATCTCCTTGCGGAATCTGGCGAAGTCGTCCCACGTGCCGATAGTGGCGGTCTACGAGACGATGCCCGTTCCGGGCTACGACTACCAGAAGTGGATGCTCGCCGAAATCCATTCGCTTACCTCGGCACTCGAGCGGCGCGTTTCAACCACATCACTCTAGGGAGGAAGGTCTCATGGTTGGTATTGACCTGTTAGAGGTGGTCGACGTCGACGTCGCACTCTCGGGGCGCATGGTCCTGCGTGACGTCAACTTTCGCATCGACCACGGCGAGTTCACGGGACTGATTGGTTCGAATGGCGCGGGTAAGACCACGTTGTTGCGCGTGCTTTTAGGACTGCAGGACGTCGTACGCGGACGCGTCTTGGTCCACGGCGAGCCCATGACCCGATCGAACAGTTCGGTGGGCTACGTTCCCCAGAAGGTTCTCTTCGAGTCCGACGTGCCAGTACGGGTGCGCGATTTTGTCGCTCTGGGGATCGACGGGAACCGGTACGGGTTGGCGCGACGTTCGCGCCACACCTACGAACTGGTCGACGAAATGCTCGAATCGGTGGAGGCAGCGGCCTTCGCGAACCGGCGTATCAGTTCGTTGTCGGGTGGTGAGCAGCAGCGAGTGTTGATCGCCCACGCGCTCGTGAGCAAGCCTGAACTCTTGCTCCTCGACGAGCCACTCGCCAACCTCGACCCGGGCAGCGCCCAGGAGATCATCCAACTCCTGCACTCGGTCGTGACGAATCAGCACGTGGCGATTCTCTTGTCGGCGCACGAGATGAACCCACTGTTGCCAGTCATGGACCGGGTGGTCTACGTCGCCAATGGGCGTGTGGCGAGTGGCACGACCGAAGAAGTCGTCCAGCCCGAGGTGTTGAGTGCGCTCTACGGCCATCACGTCGACGTGCTGCGCGTTCACGGTCGCGTGCTCGTCGTGGCTGGTGGCGATGAGCGCGGCGATTCGCTGGTGGCTGACCATCCCGCGGTGGTGCTCGAGTAATGGTGCGCTGGATCCTCGAGCCGGGACTGTTCTCGAACGGCACGGTGCGCACGGCTCTTCTGCTGGGTGCACTCGTGTCGGTCGTGTCAGGTGTCGTCGGCATCTTCACCGTGCTGCGAGGACAGTCCTTCGCCGGACACGCTCTCACCGACGTCGCGACGGCCGGCGGATCCGGGGCGGCACTCGCGTCGTTGTCGCCTCTCCTGGGCTTTGTCGGCGGCGGGGTGATCGGCGCGGGAGCCATGGACGCAATCGGGGTCCAGCGCGTGAAGGACCGCGACGTCGCCACCGGAGTGGTCCTCGGCGCCGCGACCGGGCTCTCGGCGCTCTTCCTCTACTTGATAACACTGCAGACTTCGACGACTGGTTCGACCCAGTCGATACTGTTCGGCTCGATATTCACGGTGGGACCCTCGACGCTGCCCGACGTCGCGTTGCTCTCTGTCGTTGTGCTCGTCGGCGTCATGGTCATCCGACGCCCGCTCTTGATGGGCTCGATCAGTCGCGAACTCGCTGCCGCGCGCGGTGTTCGCCTGCGAATGGTCGGTATTGCCTTCATGGTCATGCTCGCCGCGGCGGTGGGGCTCTCGGCGATAGCCATTGGTTCGATTCTCTCCACGGCCCTGCTAATCGGACCACCGGCGAGCGCGCTCAAGGTTGTGTCGCGGCTCTCGCACGCAGTCGTGCTCGCGAGTGTCCTGGGCGTGATGGCGACCTGGTTGGGCATCGTGTTCGCCTACGACAGTTACTACTGGTTCGGGTCGGGTCGAGGTCTGCCCGTCAGCTTCTTCGTGGTCGCGGACGTTCTGGTGGAGTTCGTCGCCGTGAACCTCGTCGCACGACGACGGCGTCTGCGCGTCGTCGAGGAGCCCGCAACGACCGCGATGCCCGAGCAAGTGGGGTGGATCTAAGTGTTCTCGAGCTTCATGACCAACGCGTGGATCAGCGGGACAATCATTGCGTTGCTCGCCGGAGCGGTGGGTTTCTTCGTCGTGCTGCGAGGTTCCGCCTTCGCCGCGCACGCCATTCCCAACGGTGCGTTCGCCGGCGCGGCGGGCGCGAATCTCGTCGGGATCAATCCGCTCTTCGGTTTGGTGGTTTTCGCCCTCGGCGCGGCGTTTGGTATCAGTTCGATGAGTCGTCGTACGAGGAGCGACGTGGCGACCGCGCTGGCACTGGTTATGATGCTCGCCCTGGGCGCGGCGTTCCTCGCCACGAGCAGCGCTTATGAGCCAGCGGTGAATGCGCTGCTCTTTGGCGAGATCCTTGGCGTGAGTTCGAGCGAGATCCTGCCCGTCGTGGTCCTCGCCGTGGTGTGCGCGCTCGGGTTGACGCTGCTCTACCGGCCACTGCTATTCAGTTCGATCGCGTCTGAACTCGCCGTCGCCAAGGGAGTCAACGTCCGTCTGATCGACACGCTGTTCCTCGTGGTCGTGGCGTTGTCGTCAGCCTTGGCGGTACCAGTGGTGGGCGCGCTTCTCACTTTCTCGCTGATGATCGGACCCCCGGCCGCGGCGCGGATCGTGACCAGCAGCGCGCACCGTGCGCTCGCGCTCTCGGTGGTGTTTTCGCTGCTCACCCTGTGGGCGGCGGTGGCGAGTTCGTACTGGACGGACCTACCGATCGGCTTTTTCGTGGGCACGATGAGCGCCGCGATCTACCTCGCGGCGAGGGCGTGGATGCGGCTGGATTCTCGGCGCTCGCGACGCGCGCTTGCGTAACCTACGGACGTGAACCTCCAAGAGAGCTTGCTCGCCCAATGCCGCTTCCCCTCGGGCACGCACGGCGTCGATCTCGCGGTGTCGGGTGGACCTGATTCGCTGGGACTCCTGCTGCTCGCCAAGGCCAAGGGCTTGGAGATCCACGTTCACCACGTCGACCACCACGCCCGTCCCTCGAGCGGGCAAGAGGCCAATGCCGTGCGTCAGATCTGTGAGCGTCTGGAGGTCTTGTTCACGCTGCACGACGTGACGGTAGAGCCTGGAGCGAATTTCGAGGCGAGGGCGCGCGCCGCGCGCCGTGACGCGCTGCCGGTGGGGGTGCTCACGGGCCACACGATGGACGACCTCGCCGAGACGGTGCTGCTTAACATGATGCGTGGCGCGGGTATCGATGGTCTCTCACCCTTGGTCGGCGATCCGACCAAGCCCCTGATTGAGGTGCGACGAAACGACCTGCACTACTTCGTCGCGGACTCGAACTTCCAGCCGCTCTACGACGAGACCAATGACAGTCCCGACTTTCGCCGAAACCGGGTACGCCACGAACTGATCCCGATCCTCTGTGACGTGGCGGGTCGCGACGTGGTGCCACTGCTCGCGCGACAGGCCAGCGTGATCCACGAGGAGCGGGCCTGGCTTGATGAAATTTCTGCTCCGGACCTCGCGCGAGGACTCGGTGACGTCGATTGCCGCGAACTTCGCGCGTGGCCCAGCGCGCGTCTTCGTCGCTGGCTGCGCGTGCAACTGAGTGCCCACGACGCTGACGGCGTGCACCCTCCGTCGTCGGACGAGATCGAACGCGTGCTGGGCGTGGTGAGGGGCGAAGTCGTCGCGACCGAGCTCGCCGGCAAGAGACGACTGTCGCGCAGCGCTCAACGTCTCACGCTCGAGTAGTGACTCCACTACTCTCGTTGCATGGGTCATCATCCACCAGAGGACTTCACGGCACGGTGGGCGCAGCACGAGTTGGGCGAGGTGGTCGTTTCGGCTAAAGAGGTGCACGAGCGCGTGCACGAGCTCGGCCGCCAGATCACCCAGGATTACGCCGGGCACCCACCGCTGCTGGTCTGCGTCTTAAAGGGCGCGATCAACTTCATGGCGGACCTGATGCGCGCCATTGAACTCCCGGTCGAGGTCGACTTCATGGCCGTCTCCTCCTACGGCGCCGCGACCAAGACCAGCGGGGTCGTGCGAATCGTGAAGGACCTCGACGTCGACCTCGCGGACCGCGACGTGCTCATCGTCGAAGACGTGGTCGATTCGGGGCTCACGCTCAACTACCTGCGCCAGTACCTAGGCGCTCGAAGCCCCAAGAGTCTCGAGGTGTGCGCCCTGCTCTTAAAAGAGGGTGAGCAGCGTGTCGAACAGTCACTCAAGTACGTGGGATTCAGCATTCCCTCGGACTTCGTGGTGGGCTACGGACTCGACGTGAACGAGCGTTACCGCAACCTCGACGGGATCTACACCTTCGTCGGAAAGGCCTGATCGTGGTCGACCAGTCCCGGGTCCAAGGCCTAATCCGAGAACTCCTCGAAGCCATTGGTGAGGACCCCACTCGTGAAGGACTGTTAGAGACACCGCGTCGGGTGGCGGACATGTACGTCGAGCTCTTCGAGGGGCTCGAGGCTGATCCGGGCGAGCACCTGCGCGTCACGTTCGAGGCCAGCCACGACGAGATGGTCATGGTGCGCGACATACCCTTCACGTCGCTATGTGAGCACCACCTCGTTCCCTTCACGGGCCTTGCGCACGTCGCCTACTTGCCCGGTCCCGATGGGCGCATCACGGGGCTGTCCAAGATGGCCCGGCTCGTCGAGGGTTACGCCCGACGACTCCAGGTCCAAGAGCGCATGACCACCGACATCGTCGAGGCGATGGAACGTGAGCTGCATCCCAAGGGAACAATCGTCGTCATCGAGGCTGAGCATTTTTGCATGTCAATGCGTGGCGTGAAGAAGGCCGGTTCGACGACCGTGACGTCTGCCGTGCGCGGGGTCTTTCGCGATGACGCGGCCTACCGGGCCGAGGCCCTGCAATACATCCATCAACGAAGGTCCACGTGGCGCTGAGCCCCCTCGTGATGGGCATCGTGAACGTGACTCCCGATTCGTTCTACGCCACCGCTCGCACCGAGGCGACCGACGCGGCGATCAGACGGGGGCGAGAGCTCTTTGACGTGGGTTGTGATGTCGTGGACGTGGGGGGCGAGTCAACGCGTCCGGGCGCCGACGTCGTCGAAGAGCCAGAGGAGATGGCAAGGGTGGTGCCGGTGATTCGCGAACTCGCCCACTACGGTCCGGTCTCGGTGGACACCAAGAAGGAAGCGGTCGCGCGCTTCGCGGTAAGCGCTGGTGCGACGATCATCAATGACGTCTCTTCGACGTTGCTCGGACTGGCCGGCGAACTGGACGTGGGCTACGTGGCGATGCACGCCAAGGGCGACCCCAAGACCATGCAACTCAATCCGACCTACGAGGACGTCGTCGAAGAGGTGGCGGCGTTCTTGGGCGACGTCGCCGCGAAGGCCCGGGACCTGGGCGTGAGGCCCCTGTGGATTGATCCGGGCATTGGCTTTGGTAAGACGGTCACGCACAATCTGGCCCTGCTCGCCAACATTCGACGCCTCGTGGACCTCGCCCAAGAGTATGGCGCGGGCGTGATCGTGGGCACGAGTCGAAAACGGTTTCTCGGTGTACTGGGTGCCCACGAACTTGACGTGGACGAACGACTCGAAGGCTCGATCGCGACCGAAGCCTGGGCGATGCTCGAAGGTGTCAGTATGGTGCGAGTACATGACGCTGTCGCCGCCGTGCAGCTACGTGAGTTGCTCGTGCGCCCCGTCGAGGAGGTTGTCTCGTGAGGGGAAAGTGGGCCGCCGGCATCGAGCCGCGGAGTTTCACCTGGGTCTACAAGGGAATCCTTGCGGTGTCGGAGCGACCGGGCGGCTCGACGACCGTGCACCGTCGGGTGCGCCGCGACGAGGAACTGTTGTGGCTGAAGCACCAGGGCTTCGGACGGGTCATCTCAATCCTGCCCGAGATGCAGAATCTGACCACGTACTTCGAGCACGGTCTGACCGCGAGCCATTACGCGTTGCGTGGAGGGCCCCAGCAACGCGAGGTCCTCGAGGCGTGCTACCAGGACATGGCGAACTCCATGAGTTCGAACGTCATGGTGCTGTTGCACAGCGACGAGGTATCAGACCGCTTGCTCGGGGTGATCGCTGGTTACCTGGTCTGGACCAAGAAGGCGCCCACCGTGCCCACGGCGGTCGCGCTCGTCGAGCGTCTCTTCAAGCGGTCGATCGGGCCCGAAGGACGGACCGTCCTCTTTGATCTGCCCGAGGCACCGTGAAGGACGTCATTGAACTACGCGAACTGCGGGTGGACGCCATTGTCGGCGTGCTCGAGCGTGAGCGTCGGCGCGCTCAACCGCTCGCCTTTGACATCGACCTTCATCGTCCCTTCGCTGCGGCGGCGAAGAGCGATGACCTCGCCAAGACCACCAACTATGCCGCGGTCTTGAAGCTGACGACCAAGGTCGCGGTCGAAGGAAAGTTCTTGTTGCTCGAGACGCTCGCCACCCGGGTGGCCAAGAAGATCCTCGAGTTCGATCCCGCGATCAAGTCGGTGAGCGTGGGTGTGCGAAAGTTGCAGCCTCCGGTCGAGGAGGACGTCGCGACTGTGGGTGTGCGCACGACACTGTCGAGGTAGCGTGCGTCTCGCGTACCTCTCGCTCGGTTCGAACCTGGGCGAGCGCGCCGAACACCTGCGTGAGGGTGTTCGCGTCGTGGCTGGCACTGACCTCTATCGCCTTTCGAGGGTCTACGAGACCGAGCCGGTGGGTGGCGTTGTCCAGGACGACTTTTGGAACCTGGTCCTCGAGTTGGCGACTGAAGCAACGCCGCGCGAACTCTTAGAGCGCGCCCAGCGCGCCGAAGTGGCTCGAGGTCGTTCCCGCGAAGTGCACTGGGGACCTCGAACGTTGGACGTGGACGTCCTTTTGGTGGGCGAGGAGACGAGCGAGGACCCCGAGTTACTCCTGCCTCATCCGAGGATGTACGAACGCGCATTCGTCCTGTACCCCTTGGCCGAACTCGCGCCGGCACTCGTGAGCGGCGAGCAACTCGCCGCGTCGAACGGGCGGGTCGTGGCACTGGGTACACTCGAATCGTTGCGCTAACACCGAACGGCACCCCCGGGGCCGGAACGGATCGGAGCATTTATGAGAATCACCATCATCGGCACCGGCCGCGCTGGTACCTCGTTCGCGCGCGCCCTGGGTGACGTGGGACATCGGATCCAACTCCTCTCGCACCACGAAGTGAGCCGGCTGGACTCGCCCGAAGTGGTCTTGCTCTGCGTGCCCGACGACGAGATTGCGAACGTCGCACTCGAGATCACACCCAGCGAAGACTTCGTGCTCTGCCACGTGGCGGGCTCGCGGAACCTCGACGTACTAAAGGGCCACACGCGCGTAGGTTCGTTGCATCCGCTCATGACGTTGCCCTCGGGTGAACTCGGCGCGAAGCGACTGATGGGCGCCACGTACTGCGTCAGTGGTGACCAAGTGGTTGTCAGGGTCGTCGAGTCGCTCCACGGACGCGTGATCACTCTTCGTGACGACCAGCGAACCCTCTATCACGCCACCGCGACGGCGGCGTCGAACCATCTGGTCGCTCTCATGGGTCACGTACAGCGTCTCGCCGAGAGCGCGGGATTGGCGCTCGAGGACTTCCTGGCGCTCAGTCGTCAGGCGCTCGAGGACGCGTTCGAGGTGGGTCCCGAACAGGCGTTGACCGGTCCGGCGTCGCGCGGTGACCTGGCCACGATCGACGCGCACCTGGCGGCGATGCCCGAGGAGGAACGCTCTCTTTACGTCGCGCTCGCCAACGCGGCCTTTGAGCTCGCCGAGCGACGTTCGTCAAAGATCGCCTGACGTGCAGCGTCTTAGGACCATTGCCCAATGGCGCGACTACGCCCAGCGCCAACGTGACGCGGGCCGCTCGGTCGGTCTCGTACCCACCATGGGGGCCCTGCACGCTGGTCACACCTCACTGTTCGACGAGGCGAAGTCGCGCGGTGACGTGGTGCTCGCCACCATCTTCGTGAATCCGCGCCAATTCGGTGATCCGACTGATCTAGGGAACTATCCGCGTACCCCCGAAGTCGACCACCGCCTCGCTCTCCAGCACGGCGTTGACTGCCTGGTCGAGCCCACGCTCGAAGAGATGTGGCCCGACTACCCCCAATCGACGTCGACGACCGTGACGGTTCACGGCGTCGGCGACTTGCTCGAGGGCGCGGGTCGCCCCGGACACTTCGACGGCGTGGCGAGCGTCGTGGCCAAGCTCTTCGCGGTCAGCGGAGCGTGTCGGGCCTACTTCGGGGAGAAGGACTACCAACAGATCGCCGTCGTGCGCCAGATGGTGCGCGACCTGGCGTTGCCGGTCGAGGTAGTTGGTTGTCCCATCGTGCGCGATCACGACGGCCTCGCTCTTTCGAGTCGCAACCTGTTATTGAGCGAGCCCGCTCGCGACCAGGCGCGGGCCCTCTCGCGGGCCCTCTTTCGCGTGACCGATTCGAATCTCTACGCCAGTGAGATGCGCCGCGTGATGCGCGCGCTGATGCAGGACGCGGGCGTGCAAGTCGCCTACGCCGACGTCGTGGACCCGGTCACCCTCGTGCCCGCGCGCGACGACCAGGGCGGCGAGTTTCGCGCGCTGGTCGCGGGCATCGTCGACGGCATCCGACTCATCGACAACGCACCCGTGTTCGTCAGTCCCAGGAGGGATTGATGCTGCTCGCAATCGACGTTGGCAACACCGAGACCGTGATCGGGTTGTTCGGGCCCGAGACGCCCGAAGCGGCCGACGCCATGGGATTCGCGCGCGCGAGCGGCGAGCACGGTCTCACGCATCACTGGCGCATCTCGACTGACGCGAACCGCACGCCCGACGAACACGCGATGGTGCTCACCCAGTTGCTCGACCTCGAGGGGCTCGACCTGCGCACCGCGGTCACCGCGATGGCGATCTCTAGTTCCGCGCCGGCGGTGACGACGCAACTACGTCGTATGGCGAACCGGTGGTTCTCGAGTCTCGAGCTCACGGTGATCGGACCGGGGACCAAGACGGGCATGGCGATTCTCTACGACAACCCGCGCGAGGTGGGAGCGGACCGCATCGCCGACGCGGTGGGCGCCTACGACCTCTACCCGGGCGCCTCGATCGTGGTGGACATGGGTACGGCCACGGTCTTTGACGTCGTGAGTGAACGCGGAGAGTACTTGGGCGGGGCGATCGCCCCCGGGGTGGCGATCTCGCTCGAGGCGCTCTACGCGCACGCGTCGGCGCTGCGCTCGGTCGAATTGGTGCGTCCGCGCTCGGTGATCGGTCGCTCGACGGTCGAATCGATCCAATCGGGCGTCCTCTACGGCTTCGCCGCCCAGGTCGACGGGGTCGTCGAACGGATCCTCGAGGAACTCGGGCCCGCGACGGTGATCGCGACGGGCGGGCTCGCGGGGCTCATCTCGCCGCACACCAAGCACATTCAACACGTAGAACCATGGCTGACCCTCCACGGATTGCGTATCGTTCATGAACGTAATCATTTGGGAGACGCTCTGTGACCACGCCGTACACCTTTGCCCATAACGCCTACTGCGCCGCCCTGCAGTCGGCCTACGCGCACCTCAGTGACGGCGAGGAATCCGCGATAAACGTCAACGTGGCGGGTCGGGTGATGTTGCTACGCACCCAAGGCAAACTCGCCTTTGCGACGATGCGTGACTCGACCGGTGAGATCCAACTCTTCGCGCTGGCGGCGTTAACCGGTGACTTCGAGGAATTCGCGAAGTTGCACCTGGGCGACTGGGTCGGGGTGAGCGGCGAAGTCGTGCGAACCAAGCGGGGCGAGCTCTCGGTCAAGGTCGCCTCGTGGGTCCGCCTCGCCGAGGCACAGCACAATTTCGGCGACAAGTGGGCGGGTATCAGCGACTACGACCTGCGCTATCGCCACCGCGAAGCGGACCTCTGGGCCAATCCCGAGTCGCGTGAAGCGCTGAGCCGGCGCTCGGCGGTGCTGCGCTCGGTGCGTGAGCGATGCTGGGCGGCGGGTTTCCTCGAGGTCGAGACGCCGATCCTCAATCCGATCGCGACGGGCGCGGCGGCGCGACCGTTCTCGACGCACCACAACGCCCTCGACAGTGAGTTCTTCCTGCGCATCGCGCCCGAACTGTGGTTAAAGCGCTTGGTCGTGGGTGGATTCGAGCGGGTCTTCGAGTTGGGCCGTGTCTTTCGCAACGAAGGGGTGAGTCCACGTCACAATCCCGAGTTCACGATGCTCGAGCTCTACGCGGCCTACTGGAACGTGAAGGACATGATGGCCTTCACCGAAGAACTCGTCGCGGGCGTCGCGCGCGACGTGCTCGGCACGACTGAGACCACGTACCAGGGTCGACCGTTCTCCTTCGCCGCACCCTGGCCGCGCCGGTCCATGGCCGAACTGGCGAGTGAGGCGCTAGGCGAGGAGGTGTCGGTGCACACGAGCCTCGAACGCCTGGTCGCACTGGCGAAGGACCGCGGTGTCGACGTGCACGCCACCTGGGGCCCCGGACGCGTGCTCGCGGAGTTGTTCGAGGCGACCTGCGAGGAGTCGCTCTGGAATCCAATCTTCGTCACCGACTACCCCGTCGAGGTGTCGCCCCTATCGCGCCGTCATCAGGTCGACTCAGAACTCACCGAACGATTCGAGTCCTACGCCGCGACGCGCGAGTTGTCCAACGGTTTTAGCGAGCTGATCGATCCGCTCGACCAGCGAGCGCGTTTCGAAGAGCAGGCGCGACTCGCGGCCGCGGGAGAAGAAGAGACGATGGCCATCGACGAGGACTACATAAAGGCTCTCGAGTGGGGCCTGCCGCCGACGGCGGGACTGGGCGTGGGCATGGACCGACTCGCGATGCTGATCGCTGACGTGGCGAACATTCGCGAGGTCATCGCCTTTCCCACGCTCAAGCCCTTACGCGATCAGTAAGAGGGTAAGTCCTCGAGCAGGGACTCGATCAGGGCACTGAAGCCTCGACGAAGCTCGGCGCCGTTCACCTGGGCCAGCGCGATCTGGGCTTTTTCGAGGAATGATTGGGCGGCGAGGATCGTCTGGGCGATGCCGTCGGTCGCGACGACGAGCTTTCGGGCCCGCTCACGGTCCGCGTCGTTGAGCGCCTCGCCGAGGATGGCGCGCAGCTCGTCGCCGATGACCGGGTCACGAAGGGCGAAGAGCGTGGGCAGGTTGTAGATGCCCTCGGCGAGGTCCTGGCCGGCGGGCTTGCCGAGTTGGTTGTCCGTGGCGGTGACGTCCAGTATGTCGTCGCGCAACTGGTAGATCATCCCAAAGCACCGTCCGAATTCGCTGAGCGCTTCGGTTTCGGCGGGTCCGTGCTGGGCGGTGATGGCCCCCACTCGACAACTCGAAGCGAGCAGCGAGGCGGTCTTGCCCTCGATGGCCTCGTAGTAGTCAGCCTCGGTTCGCTCCACCGAGAAGGCCGTGCGCACTTCTGAGACCTGGCCGCGAGTCAGCCACGCCAGGGTGCGCGCCATCAGACCCGCCATCTCGACGCCGAGGTCGGCCGCGATGCTCGCCGATCGCGCCATGAGGTAGTCCCCGGCGACAATGGCGATCAGGTTGCCGTAACGGGCGTTCACGCTGTCGACGTTTCGACGCACTTCGGCCTCGTCCATGACGTCGTCGTGATATAGAGACGCGAGGTGCAACAACTCGAGCGCCACGCCGCCCAAGAGGTCCTCGCGCGAGGCCTCGCGGGCCCCACCGGTCGCCGAGGCGATCGCGAGCATCGGTCGCAATCGTTTTCCGCCGGCGTAGATCAGATGGGTGGTGACCGAGTCCAGGTAGTCGTCGCCGTAGATGACCGATTCGGCCAGGAGTGACTCGAGACGTTGCAGGTCCAACTCGACCAGTTCCAGCTGGAGTATCTCAAGCGGGTTCACCCCACCCACCTTAGAGGCCCGTTCTTGCTGGTTCGAGGGGCTGGAATGAATTGGGCCCTCGCACCGGTACACTTCTAATTGTTGACACGTAAAGGATAAACATTGTTCGAGCGATTTACAGACCGTGCCCGTCGAGTGCTCGTACTCGCGCAGGAAGAAGCACGTGACCTCAACCACGCCTTCATCGGCACCGAGCACATCCTGCTCGGACTGATCCGTGAGGGCGAAGGTGTGGCCGCCAAGGCCCTGGACGCCCTGGGCGTGACCTTTGACGTCGTGCGCGAGAAGGTCGAAGAGGCCATCGGGGCCAACGCCAACCCTTCACCCGGATCGCCCCCCTTCACGCCGCGCGCGAAGAAGGTCCTCGAACTCTCGCTTCGTGAGGCCCTCCAACTCGGTCACTCCTACATTGGCACCGAGCACATGCTGCTCGGGCTCGTACGCGAAGGCGACGGGGTCGCCGCCCAAGTCCTGAACGACCTTGGCGCCGACATGGCGCGCGTGCGCACCCAGGTCATCCAGATGATGTCGGGTCAAGCCGGCAAGGAGACCGGCGTGCCGTCGGGCAGCGGTCAAAAGAGTGGTCCCGAGGAGTCCGGTGGGTCGGCGGTCTTGGACCAGTTCGGTCGCAATCTCACCCAGTTCGCCCGCGAGGGCAAGCTCGACCCTCTCGTGGGTCGTGACAAGGAAGTCGAGCGCGTGATGCAGGTCCTGTCACGACGCACCAAGAACAACCCGGTCCTGATCGGCGAGCCCGGGGTGGGTAAGACCGCCATTGTCGAAGGCCTCGCCCAGAAGATCGTCGCGAACCAGGTGCCGGTCACCCTGGCGGACAAGCAGCTCTACACCCTTGACCTCGGAGCGCTCGTCGCGGGTAGTCGTTACCGCGGTGACTTCGAGGAACGGTTGAAGAAGGTCTTAAAGGAGATTCGCACCCGCGGCGACATCATCTTGTTCATCGACGAGATCCACACCCTGGTCGGTGCGGGCGCCGCTGAAGGCGCCATTGACGCCGCTTCGATCCTCAAGCCAATGCTCGCACGTGGTGAGCTCCAGACCGTCGGCGCGACGACCATCGACGAGTATCGCAAGCACATCGAAAAGGACGCGGCGCTCGAGCGGCGTTTCCAGCCCGTCAAGGTCGAACAGCCATCGGTCGCCATGACCATCGAGATCTTGAAGGGCCTTCGTGAAGTGTACGAGGAGTACCACGCCGTTCGCATCACCGACCAGGCCCTCATCGCCGCAGCGAACCTGGCGGACCGTTACATCGCTGACCGCTTCCTGCCCGACAAGGCGATCGACCTCATCGACGAGGCCGGTAGTCGTCTGCGCATCCGTCGTATGGCGGCGCCGCCCGCGGCGAAGAAGTACGACGAGGACATCCTGCGCGTGCGAGCCGACAAGGAGTCGGCGATGGAGAAGGGTGCACTCGAGCAGGCCAAGGCCCTCGAAGAGCAGGAGCGCGAGCTCATCGCCAAGAAAGACGCCCTGGACGCTTCGGTGAAGGCGGCCGGTGGCGAGACCTTCGACCTCGTGGACGAAGAGACCATCGCCGAGGTTCTGGCGAACTGGACCGGTATTCCGGTCTATCGGCTCACTGAGGAGGAGACCTCGAAGTTGCTCCGTATGGAAGACGAACTGCACAAGCGCATCATTGGCCAAGACGAGGCGATCACGGCGATCAGTCGCGCCATCCGGCGCACGCGCGCGGGTCTGAAAGACCCCAAGCGTCCCGGTGGGTCCTTCATCTTCCTCGGCCCGACGGGTGTGGGCAAGACCGAACTCGCCAAGACCTTGGCGGAGTTCCTCTTCGACGACGAAGATGCGATCATCCAACTCGACATGTCTGAGTACATGGAAAAGCATTCCGTGAGCCGACTCGTGGGTTCGCCTCCGGGTTACGTTGGTTACGACGAGGGTGGTCAGCTGACCGAGGCCGTTCGCCGTAAGCCGTTCTCGGTGGTGCTCTTCGACGAAGTTGAAAAGGCGCACCCCGACGTGTTCAACACGCTGCTGCAGATCCTCGAGGACGGTCGTCTGACCGACTCCCAGGGACGCGCAGTCGACTTCAAGAACACGATTCTGATCATGACCTCGAACCTCGGCACGGCCGACCTTCGCAAGGCCGCCATCGGTTTCGTGAAGGACTCGGATGTGGCGAGCCACGAGCGGATGAAGGAGAAGGTCCACCAGGCCCTCAAGCTGCACTTTCGCCCGGAGTTCCTTAACCGCATCGACGACACGATCGTGTTCCACGAACTCACTAAGGAAGAGGTCATCCTCATCGCGGACCTGTTCATCGCGCGACTGCGCGATCAGTTGACGCTCCAGGGTCTGGGTCTCGAGTTGTCCGCGGGCGCACAGGCGTACCTCGCCGACAAGGGTTACGACCCCGAACTCGGTGCGCGACCGCTTCGTCGTGCGATCCAGACCTACGTCGAGGACGTGCTGAGCGAGAAGATCCTCTTCAAGGACTTCCACGCGGGCCAGACGATCGTCATCGACGTCGCCACGGGTGACGACGGGCCGTACCTGACGTTCGAAGGTGTCGAGGGTCTACCCCAGTCAGTGGACTTCGAAGACCTTTCGACCAACGAGTAGCGTCACAGCCCGCTTCTAGGGTCGTGTCGTGAAGACACACTCCGTGCACGTTTGCAAAGAATGTGGGACCACGTCCCCGCGTTGGGCTGGGCGCTGTGCGGGCTGTGGCGAGTGGAACACGCTCGAAGAAGGCAACGCCCATCGCGTCGCGCGACCGGTGCGCGCAGTGGCGGCGCCACTTCGTGGGGTGCAAACCTCGGAGGGAACCCTGAGGTCCTCGGGCATTGACGAACTCGATCGCGTGCTGGGCGGGGGATTCACGCCCGGCTCGACGACACTGCTCTTCGGCGAACCAGGTGTGGGAAAGTCGACGCTCGCCCTGATGGCGCTGCGTCAACGCGCTCTAGAAGGCGAAGCCGTGCTACTGATCGCGGCCGAGGAGTCCGCGGCCCAGGTCGCCACGCGTGCCCGGCGACTCGGCGAGATCCCCCCGAACCTCTTGTTGTGCGCGACGATGAACGTCGAAGACGCCGAGGACCTGATCAGGTTGCTCAAGCCGGTGCTGTGCGTCGTCGATTCGATCGCGGCGATGAGTGATCCGTCGCTACCAAGTCTGGCGGGCTCGGTGCCCCAGGTGCGTCACGGCGCCGAGCGCTTGTGCGCAGCGGCGAAGTTCGTGGGGGCGTCATTGGTGTTGGTAGGGCACGTCACCAAAGACGGTGAACTCGCGGGTCCGCGCACGCTCGAGCATCTGGTCGACACGGTGCTGCGCATCGAGGGTGACCGCGACGGCTCGCTTCGAATCCTGCGCGCGCTCAAGCATCGCTTCGGGGCGACCAGCGAGGTGGGACTGCTCGAAATGGCGGGAGCGGGCCTACGCGACCTGCCCGAGGCATCTCTCGCGCTTCCCGACGATCTCGAGGTGTCCGGGGTCGCGATGGGTGTCGCCACCGATGGATCGCGCTCACTGCTCGTCGAGATCCAGGCCCTCGTCGCGACCGGTTCGGGCGCCGCGCGGCGTGTCGCACACCAGTTGTCGTCCCAGCGTCTCAGCCTGCTGCTCGCCGTGCTCGAGGTGCGATGTGGCATCGACACCAGCACGAGCGACGTCCTCGCCGCGAGCGCCGGGGGACTGCCCGCCCTCGAGCCAGGCGTGGACGTTGCCCTCGCGCTCGCGATCGCCTCGGCGGCGCGAGGCTTCGCCATCGCTCGTGAGGTCGTTTGCGTGGGCGAGGTGGGGCTGGCGGGAGAGTTGCGTTCGGTCGCGGGTCTCTCGCGTCGGGTCCGTGAGGCCCAGCGCCTCGGTGCGCGCGCCGTCATTGTTCCCGTCGCGGGCGAACTCGACGAGGTCGCGGGGCTTCGAATCAGTCGCTGCCGCACGCTGGGCGAGGCGATCGAGGTCGCCCAACGACACGAAGTCGTCAAAGTGCGGTAGAATAGTTAATCCCCCTATCGCCCCTTCGGGCGGAGTTTCTTCTTAGGAGAACCCGATTTATGGCCCCTCGCAAATACAAAAAGGGTGATCGTCTCGTCTACCCCCACCACGGTGCCTGCACCGTCGAGAAAATCGAGAAAATGACGGCTTTTGACGTCAAACAGGACTACCTCAAGCTGAAAGTCGCCTACACCGACCTCGTTTTGATGGTTCCCGTCGCCAACGCCGAGTCCGTCGGGCTTCGAGACGTGATCAACGACGAAGAGGTCGAAGAAGTCTTTGCGGTGCTGCGCAAGAAGGAAGCACGCATGCCGACCAACTGGTCGCGCCGATTCAAGAACCACTCCGAAAAGTTGCGCTCGGGCGATATCTATCAAGTCGCCGAGGTGGTGCGAAACCTTTCGATTCGCGACAAGGACAAGGGTCTGTCCGCGGGCGAGAAGCGCATGCTGACGCGCGCGCGCCAGATCCTCGTCTCGGAGTTGACCTTCGCCTTGAACGTCGACACCGAAGCGGCCGAAGAAAAGCTCGCCTCGGTCCTTCCGTAGCGATGACGGTGGCTGCCATAGTCGTGGCCGCCGGTCAAGGGGCCCGCTTCGGCGGTCTCAAACAGTTCGCCGACCTCGATAATGAGTCCGTGGCGCGACGCAGCATCCGTGGGGCGCGCAGCGCCGCCTCCAAGGTGATCCTGGTCGTGCCCGATGGTTACGACGGCACCGGCGAGGGGGCGGACGTCGTAGTGACCGGAGGCGCGTCGCGCGCCGCTTCGGTGCGTTGTGGCCTGGTTGAGTGCGCTGACGCGGATATCGTGATCGTGCACGACGCGGCTCGTCCGCTCGCCTCACCCGAACTATTCCAGCGCGTAGTTGACGCCGTCAAGAACGGTGCCGGCGCCGCCGTGCCTGGTCTGGCGATCACCGATACCGTCAAGCGCGTCCAGCGCCTGGGTGACTTGACGACCGTCGACACGACCGTTTCGCGTGAGGACCTCGTGACCGTTCAAACTCCTCAGGCCTTTCGACGCGCGACGCTCGAAAGGGCCCACGCCACGTCGAGTGACGCCACCGACGACGCCGCGCTCGTCGAGGCGATCGACGAGCAGGTCGTCGTCGTCGAGGGTGAGGAGCAGAACCTAAAGATCACGAGTCCGGCGGATCTTCGTCGTGTGATCGAGGCCGTGCGAGGTGCGCAGTGAGAATCGGTCAGGGCATCGACGTACACCGATTCAGCTCGGATCCATCGCGAGAACTGTGGCTCGGGCTCGTGCACATCCCCGACGCACGTGGTCTCGAGGGCCACTCAGACGCCGACGTCGCGACCCACGCGTTGATCGACGCGCTGCTTGGCGCGGCGAATCTCGGCGACATCGGCCATCACTTTCCGAGTACGGACGCGCGTTACGCCGGGGTCAAGTCCTCGGTGATGCTGGGCGCCACGAATGAGCTTCTCGCGAAGGCTGGTTACCGGGTGACGTCCGCGGACCTCACGATCATCGCCGAACAACCCAAGCTGGCGTGGTTCATCCCGACGATGTCCGAACGACTCTCTAGTGCCGTGGGAACGACAGTGTCGGTGAAGGCCACCACGGTGGAGGGTCTTGGAGCGCTGGGCCGTGGGGAAGGCATTGGAGCGAACGCGGTCGTTCTCATCGAGGAGCTCTCGTGACGCCGCGTCCCGCGCCACGTCGTGGCGCCGCGAAGGGTCGCCCCCCGCGTCAGGGTGGAAGGCCGCTTACGGGCGGTCAGGTCGGCGGTCCTCGTCGAGCTCCGGCCCGTGACAAGGAGGGACTCGGTGGTGAGCAGGTCGAGGGTCGTCACGCGGTGCTCGAATTGCTAAAGGCCCGTCGCCGTCCGATCCAGCGCATCTACGTCGCCGAAGCCCAGGATCCATCGGACATCCTTGATGCGATCGAACTCGAAGCCCAACGTCAACGAGTGCCGGTTCAAGTTGTCTCGATGGCCCGTCTGGACCGCGAGGCGCGAACCGAAGGTCACCAGGGGGTGCTCGCCTTCGCCTCTCGGCTCGAGACCGTTCCCCTGGAATCGCTCTTGGAAAAGAAACATCCCTTCCTCCTGGTGTGTGACGGGGTGACCGATCCGCGCAACCTCGGTGCCATGCTGCGAAGCGCCGACGGAGCGGGTGTCACCGGCGTCGTCGTGCCGCGGCACCGCTCGGCTCGCATCTCTCCAACGGTGACCAAGACGGCCGCGGGAGCTATTGAGTACCTCACGTTCTCCGATGTGGGGGGAGTGCCTTCGGCGATCGATCAAATGAACAAGGCAGGTGTTTTGACCGTCGGGCTCGCCGGCGAGTCAAAGGACTCGCTCTATGACCTTGATCTCGGGTCGGTTCCGGTTGCCCTCATCGTGGGTGGTGAAGAGAAGGGCCTCGCGACATTGACTCGCAAGCGATGCGCGGCGGTGGTCTCTATCCCTCAGTTGGGGAAAATCAGTTCGCTCAATGCAGGCGTGGCGGTGTCCATCGCTGCCTTCGAGGTTGCCCGCCAGCGGCGACTGCATGTCGATAATTAGTTCATCTTTGTGAGGGCGGCGACCGTTGTGCCTATGATTCATCTGGAAGTTGAATCGTCATCGGCCCGTGGCAGGAACACTCAATGCGGCAGTTGGTGATGTTGTAAGTACGGCTGTTTGCCCAGACGCACATTCCTCTAACTGAAGGATCATGATGCGAAACTGGCTCGCTACCTCCTCTCGACGTCTCATTGCAGTAGTTGCCGTCGTTCTAGCTTTCGCGGTATTTCTCCCTGCTGTGGCACAAGGAACCATCAGCCCCTTTTACGCGGTGACTTTTCACGAAAATGACAGCCCGAGTGACGACGTGAGTACATACGAGTCTCTCAACGCACCTTCTGATCTGACTACTTATGCGGA
>Ga0302157_10002322_pt1 | contig 22247 bp, 21 predicted proteins | sample I_Bog_N3_3_FD_193502 | JGI IMG/M metagenome (GOLD analysis project Ga0302157, IMG submission 193502) | Peat permafrost microbial communities from Stordalen Mire near Abisko, Sweden - I_Bog_N3_3 | ecosystem: Environmental > Terrestrial > Soil > Wetlands > Peat | place: Sweden: Abisko, Stordalen... | reverse complement strand
CCCCGAGCCGGAGCCCGTTCCCGTTCCACCGCCCAGCTACTCGCCGCCCTCGGGCGGTGCGTCCCTCTTCGGCTACTCCCCGAATGCTCCGGTCGACCAGCCCGCGAGCGTTCCCCCGGCGGTGGCAGATGCCATGCCTCCGGGCTTCCCCGTGGCGGCAGCGGACGCCCTGCCCCCGGGGTTCGCCCCGGCCGCCATGCCTCCGGGCTTCCCCCCGGCGGCGGCGGACGCGATGCCTCCGGGCTTCCCCCCGGCGGCGGCGGGCGCGATGCCTCCGGGCTTCCCCCCGGCGGCGGCGGGCGCGATGCCCCCGGGGTTCGCCCCGGCCGCCATGCCTCCAGGCTTCCCGCTGGCTGCGGCGGACGCCCTGCCCCCGGGCTTTCCCCCGGCCGATCCCGGCGCGATGCCTCCAGGCTTCCCTCCGGCGGCGGCGGACGCCATGCCCGGGGGCTTCCCTCCCGGCTTTGGTGGCGGCATGCCCGGGGGCTTCCCCGGCGGCTTTGGCGGCGGCGTGCCCGGGGGCCTCCCCGGCGCGGACGGCCTCGCCCAGCTCACCGCCGCCACCCAGAATCCGCGGGTTCTCGACGGGCTGGTCAGGTCCGGGAAGTTCAGGACCCGTGAGGACGCACAGGCGTGGCTCAGCCAGATGGTCGCGAAGGCCACCCAGAGTGCAGCCCAGCGGGGCGCGATGGGCGGGATGCAGTCCGGCTGGGGCACGGGACAGCAGCTTCCCGGAGCCGGCCAGCAGACCTTCCAGGACCTCATGGACCAGTCCAAGAAGAACCGCGACAAGGGTCGCGGCAACTGATCCGCGGCAGAAGGGGCTGCCTCACGGTCGGGGGGCGCGGCCCGCCGGGTATTGACTCGCTTGAATTGCTCTGTAATCATGTAAGCCATGAGATTCGAACATCAGCAGCTTCACCACCAGACCGAACCGACCCCCGCCCCCGCGCTCACCGATGAGGAACTGCACGGCTGGTTCGCCGGCCGGCTTCCCGAGGGGCTTTTCACCGGCGCCCCGATCATCACCGGGGACCGTGACGAGATCCTTGTGGTCGGCGAGATCCCCGATGTCGAGCTGGCCGAGGAGACCGGAGACTCCGCCCGAGCCACGGCGCGCGCCGCGCGCATCGAGCGCTTCCGCGCCGACACCAAGCAGGCGCGGATCGCGGTCGCCCGGGATGCCGAACGCCTCTTCGGTCGCACCATCTCCTGGGGCGCCCGCTGCGGGGACGTGACCCAGCACTTCACGACCCTCGGCGTCCCCGTGATGACCCGGCTGCGGCTCGCCGATCGCCGTGTCCTCGACACCCTGATCGACGCGGGCGTCGCCCGGAGCCGGAGCGAGGCTCTGGCCTGGTGCGTCCGCCTGGTGGCCCGCCACCAGGGCGAGTGGATCGACAGCCTCCGCGAGGCGCTGGTCCGGGTCGAGAAGGTGCGCAGCGAGGGGCCGGACGCCTGAGGTTCGCGCCTCCGACCCCAGCGCTCCCAGCGCCGGCCTGATCCTCTCCTCGGAGGCAGATCGGCTTCATGGGGCAGGGTTCTGCCCGCCCCCCACTCCGCTGTGGCCCCCGGCCGCTCAGGGCAGGGGCGCCGCCTCCAAACCGACCGGAACGGGAGAGACACCGGGCGCGGAGGGTGCTGTGCCGCTGTGCAGCCGGATGAGCGCGGCCAGGGCGAGAAGACCGCTCAGGCCTCGTGGCACCGCGATGTCCCGGCTCTCCCAGCCGGTGGCGAACTTCGCCTTGAAATGGGAGAGCCCCCGGTAGCTGTAGCCCCAGAAGCCGTGCGCGTAGAGGTAGGCCCGGGTCTGACGCGCCAGGCGGCCGTCCGGAGCGTCGTCGAGGGTCTCGCGGAAGGGCACCGAGCCCAGCGACACCCAGGCCCTGCCGTCGACCCGGCTCCGCTCGATCGCGGTGACGATGCAGAGGTCGACGGCGCCGGCCGCGGCGTCGGGACGGCGCCGGATGAGGTCGAGGGCCATCCGGTCGTCGCCCATCTCGATCCATGAGCAGAAGGCGTGCACCCGCCCGTTCCGATCGCGGGCGACCGTGTAGCGAGTGCTGCCGTCGACATCGCGCAGGCGCCCCAGGGAGAATCCCATCTCCCGGCCGCCCCGCCCCTGGAGCCAGTCGCGGGACACCTGCTCCAGCTCGGTCCACAGCCCCCCCGGCGGCTGTGGATCCCAGACCGTGACGACCTCCAGGCCCGCGCGCCGCGCCCGGGCGACCTCGTGCCGGGCGTCCGCCCGTGTCGGCGAGACCAGGTCGAATCGGTCGACCTCCACGACCGCCTCCTCGCCGAACTTGATGAGGCGGAAGCCCGAGGTGCGGTACCCGTCCCGGAGGGCGGCGTCCGTCTGGAAGAAGCAGGGTACCCAGCGCCTCCTGGCGCACATGTCGAGAAATCCGGTCACCGCGATCCTGCGGAGGCCCGGGGCGACCAGGGGATCGCCCACCGCCACCGCGGCTCCCCAGCGCTCCTGGAACCCGACGACCCCCCCACCGGTATGGAGGATGCTCTTGACACGGTCCCCGGCAAAGCAGGAGACGTGGGTCCGGCCGTGGAGGAGGCGGAGCCGCTCCGTCTCACCGGGGATCCTGGTCTCGCCCACCGCACCGCGGGTGGCGAGTGCGAACCCGACCTCGAATCCGATCGCTGCGGCGAGAGCGACCAGGCCCAGCCAGTCGGCGAGCGGGCTCCTCGGCACCACGAGGCTGAAGGCGCCGGCCAGGACGGCGAAGGTTGCGGCTGTGACCACCGGCCGCGAGTGCCGGACGCTCCCCGCGAGGGCGGCCAGCAGTCCCAGGGCGATGACGACGGGTCCCAGCACATGCTCGAGCAGGAACTGTCCCTGGCCCGGGACGGCATGCTGGGCGAGCGCTGCCACAAAACTCACCGCGGCCATCATAGGTCCCCCCTTGCGCTCGCGCTGCCGGCCGCCGCCACCGCTGGCGCCGTCTGCGGCGGGCTGACCGGAGTCAACCAGGGTTCAGGGCCCCACAGCTGTCCGAGCATGGTGAAGCTCTGGACCATCTCGGGCGTCCAGGCCACCCAGCCGTGCCCACCCGGCACCGTCTGGAGGTCGACGTCCGGCCAACCCAGAGCGGTCAGGGTGGCGGCGAACTGCGCCGTGTCAGGCTTGAAGACGTAGTCCGTGCTCCCCGCGCCCAGGTAGAGGGGCATGCGCTCCGCGACCGGAACGCCCGAGGCGGTGTAGAGCGGGCTGTTGGCCCTCCAGGCCGACCCGAAGGTCGCCTCACGGCCGACGAAGTACCCGGAGTAACTGCCCGCCCAGCTGAACACCGTCGGATTCTGGAAGGCGATGTTCACGGCTCCGTAGCCGCCGCTGCTCAGCCCGGCGATGCCGCGGTAGGCGGCTCCGAGGGTGCGGTACTGGAGGTCGATGCTCGGGACGACCTGGTTGACGATCCAGGCCTCGATGTCTCCAGACGAGCTGTCCCCCCACTCGGTGTCCGTGCTCCGGGGTGTGTTCCCGTTGGGAAGCACCACGATCGTCGGAGGCATGACGCCCGTCCCGATCATCTGATCGAGGACGGCGGACAGTTGAGCGCCGTTGAGCCAGTCCGCCTGCTGTCCCGGCGTGCCGTGCAGGAGATAGACGACCGGGAGGCTCAGTTCGGGGTCCGCGCCGTAGACGCCGGGAACGTACACGTCGACCTGGCGGTTGGCGATGGTGAGGTACGAGACCCCCCCGGGGATCTGGCGGAGCAGTGAGATGTCGGGCGTGGGGTCGGGCACCACGACAAAGGGTGTGGACGAGGCCGCCGGGGTCGAGGTGCTCGGCAGTACGGCCGTCGGTTCCGAATAGTTGCGGAGGGCGCTGAGCGGGCCATCCTGGAGTGCGGTCACCGCCGCCCCCGACGCCACGACGACCAGTGCGAGCGCCACCGCGATCGCCGGCCAGAACCGGCGCCGTCGAAAGAAGGGGGGGAGGTGGGTGGCGTCTCGAGCCAGGCCCACCCCGAGAGCGGTACCCACGACCACGCTGATCGCCGCGAGGAGGAGCATGCCGAGGGGCTGGAGGATCCAGCCGAGGATGTTCTGCTGGTACTTGAGCCCCGCGATGGCCGGTTGGTTGGCTGCTCGCACCAGGAAGGGGACGATCTCGATGGCCGCGAACCCGACCAGGCCACCGACCCTGGTCGGCGCCGGGCGGCGCGAGGCGGCCCCGACCACCGCGGTTGCCAGGATCACCAGGACCACGGCGGTGAGCAGGTAGGCGCGCTCGTTGTCCATCCCCTGGGCTTCGAAGTACTGCGCCAGGCCGTTGCCCAGGAGCCACCCGAGGACGGCGCAGAGGGCGGCCGAGCCGGCGGCGACCATGACCCACAGGTGGCGGCCGGCGAGGCGGATGGGCGCCAGGAGCAGGCGAATGGGCTGGACTGGCGGGCGGCGGATTCGCATTGACCGACTGTGTCCCTATCCCTCGTGATCCAGCGACGTCGGGGCGGGCGGCTCGCCCTTCCCATGTGTATACGTTGTGGGCGGAGCCAGCGTTACGGTACGCGAAGCGATGGCGGGCTGTGCCGTGATCGGTCAGCAAGACGTTGTCGCCTGCCCCTGTCGCCTGCCCCTAACAAGACGTCGTCGTCTGCCCCTAACAAGACGTCGTCGTCTGCCCTTAACAGGACGTTGGCGCCTGCCCCTAACAAGACATTGTCGCCTGCCCCTCTCCTTACGCCGGGCCGGCACCGGGGTTGTCCCGGCCCCCGGCCGGCGGCCCCCCGACAGTCCCGATCCGGTCGGCGGCGGCCTGTCCCCGATGCTGCGCCGGGGCGAACCCGGACACAATGGGCCTGTGCGCCTCTGTGTTGCCCACCCCGACGGCTCCCTCGACGTGCGTGAGGGGCTCCGGCCTGCCGCCAGATCGGGCCACTCCCTGGTTCCCCTGGAGGATTCCGACGTCATCCCCCTGCCGGAGGGCGCCACCATCGCCCACCTCCCGGGACGGCGCGCCCGGGGCGTGGATCGCCACGGGAGGTTCGTTGCGCTGGACGACCGGTGGGTGCCGGTTGCCGCGATCCTCCCCGTCGGGCATTTGAGGACCCTGCTGCCGGCGTCCCAGCCCGTCCCGGGCAGCAGCCGCCTCCCCCTCTTCGGCTACACCGCGGTCGCGGAACGGGACGGCGAGCTGGTGGCCGCCGCCATCTCGACCGATGCATTCGAGTGGTGGCAGCCGAGCCGTCACACCACGGCGGGTCTGCCCGAGGCGGTCGACGCGGCTCGAAGCGCCCTCCCCGGCAACCGCCTGGTTGACCACCTGGCCCGCTGCGCGCTCGAGTACCGCTGCTACACCGCCCAGAACACCTTCCTCCGTCGCTACGAGGCCGCCCTGCCGGCGTCACCCGCCTGCAACGCCGACTGCCTTGGCTGCATCTCCCTGCAGAGCGACGGCGCCGTGCCCTCGCCGCAGGAGCGGATGGGTTTCGCGCCGACGCCGGCGGAGCTCGCCGGGCTCGCCGACCACTTTCTCGCCGGAGAGGAGGCGGCGATCGTCTCCTTTGGCCAGGGGTGCGAGGGGGAGGCGCTCACCCGGGGTCGAGCCCTGGTGGAGGCCACCGCCGCCATCCGCGAGCGCCATCCCACCGCCACCATCCATGTCAACACCAATGGGAGCCGGCCCCGGGTGCTGGAGCGGATGGTCGCGGCCGGCTGCGACAGCGTCCGGATCAGCGCCATCTCCTTCACCGATCCGATCTTCCGCGCCTATTACCGCCCCGTCGGGTACGGGCTCGCCGAGGTGCTCGAATGCGGCCGGATCGTGAAGCGGGCCGGAGGCCAGGTCTGTCTCAATCTTCTCGCCTTCCCCGGGATCACCGACACCCCGCGAGAGCTGGAGGCGACCATCGCCGCCTGCACCGAGATGGGGGTCGACCAGATCCAGTGGCGGAGCCTCAACGTCGACCACGACTGGCTCCTCGAGGAGCTGCCGGAGATGGAGCCGGGAATCGGGATGGGGGCTGCCCTGGAGACGGCCCGGCAGCGGCTCCCGACGGTGGCCCATGGCAACTTCACCCGACCGGTTGCCCATCCCGGCTGATCGCGACCGGAGCGAAGCACCACCCGTGCCCGCTTCGATTCACGGCCCCCGTGGTATCCTCGCTGCGTTCCGTTCCCCTCAGTACGAGCCTGTCCATGAAAGCTGCCCTGCACCCCCAGTTCCACACCGACGCCGTCGTCACGTGCGTCTGCGGTAACACGTTCCTGACGGGCTCGACCCTCCCGGAGCTCAAGACCGAGGTCTGCTCGCTCTGCCACCCGTTCTTCACCGGGACCCAGCGGATCGTGGACACCGGCGGCCAGGTGGAGCGCTTCCGGCGCCGGGCCGCCGCCCGCACCGCCGCCCGCTAGGGCTCATCACCGGCGCGCCTCACCGGCAGGCGGTTCGGGGCGCCTCCGATGGGAATGGCCGCTCCGAGCGCCGAGTACGATGGGCGCTGTGAGAGAGCGCGGTCCCTCGGTCGGCGACATCCTCCGCACCGCGGCCCTCAACGCCGCCGCGGCGCCGCCCGCCACCTTCTTCTACGGGGGGCAGGCCGTCATCGAGGGTGTCCTGATGCGCGGCCGGCGCCAGTACGCGGTGGCCGCGCGCCGTCCCGATGGCAGCATCACCGTGCTCTCGGAACGGCTGCGCTCCCGGGTCTACACCGGCCGGCCGTGGTCGCTCCCCCTCTTCCGGGGGGCGGCCGCGCTCTGGGAGATGCTCGCCCTCGGCATGCGGGCGCTCCAGTGGTCCGCCAACGTCCAGCTCGGGGAGGATGCGGAGATCAGCCCGGGTGCGATGCGAACCACCATCGGCATCTCCGTCGTCTTCGGCCTCGGCCTCTTCGTCGGCCTGCCCCTGCTCGCCTCGTCGCTTCTCCACCGCGGAGCTCCCCAATCGGTCGGCTCGGTGCTCATCGAGGGGGTGGCCCGCGCCGTCATCCTGCTCGGGTACCTCTTCCTGATCGGCCTGGGCAAGAACGTCCGGCGTGTCTTCGAGTATCACGGAGCCGAGCACAAGGCGATCAACTGCCTGGAGTCCGGCGCGCCCGTGGAGGTGGAGAACGTGCGTCGGGCCAGCCGGTTCCACCCCCGCTGCGGCACCGGCTTCTTGGTGGTGGTGGCGCTGGTGAGCGTGATCGTCTTCACCCCTCTCGGCTGGCTCTTCTGGCCGGTGCGGATCGCCTGCCAGATCGCCCTCATCCCGGTGGTCGCCGGGGTCTCGTACGAGGCGATCCGGGGCCTGGCCACGATCCGCGATACGCGCTTCGGGCGCATCGCCCTGGTTCCCGTCCTCGCCGCCCAGCGGCTCTCCACCCGGGAGCCCGACGACTCTCAGATCGAGGTGGCGATCGCCGCCCTGGCCGCCGCGCGTGCCGGCGATACGGGTGGGGTCAGCGAGAACTACGCCACCATCCCGTGAGCTGCATGGGGTGACCATCCCGCCCGAGGGCCGCCTGGCCCACAATCCCTGAGCCATGGAAAGCCTCGAGGAGCGGGTCGCCGCCATCACTGAGCACTACCGGGAGTTGGAGGCCGAGCTCTCCGATCCTGAGATCTACGCCGACCAGCCGCGGGTCCAGCGGCTCTCCCAGGAGCGGGCTCGGATGAGCGAGGTGGTCGAGACCTCCCGGCGATGGCGGGCTGCGGTCACCGCCGCCGACGCCGCCGCGCAGGAGGTGCACGGAGAGCACGATCCCGAGATGGTCGCCCTCTTCCAGGACGAGGAGCACACTCAGCGCCAGGCCGCCGAGGCCGCCGAGGCCGTCCTCGTGCGCCTGCTGGTCCCCCGCGACCCCAACGACGAGCGGGACGTCATCGTCGAGATCCGGGCCGGGACCGGTGGCGACGAGGCGGCGCTGTTCGCCGCCGACCTGCTCCGGATGTACGGCCGCTACGCGGAGCGGCGACGGTGGTCGGTGGAGCTGATCAGCGAGAGCCCCTCGGGGGCGCGCGGGCTCAAATCCGTGGTGGTCGAGGTTCACGGTCACGGCGCCTACTCCCGGCTCAAGTTCGAATCCGGCGTGCACCGGGTCCAGCGGGTGCCCGAGACCGAGGCCAAGGGCCGGATCCACACCTCCGCGGCGAGCGTGGTCGTGCTTCCCGAGGCCGACGAGGTTGAGGTCACCATTGACGAGAACGACCTCAAGGTCGACGTCTACATGAGCACCGGCCACGGCGGTCAGAGCGTCAACACCACGTACTCGGCGGTCCGGATCACCCACCTTCCGAGTGGATTGGTGGTCACCTGTCAGGACGAGAAGTCGCAGATCAAGAACCGGGCCAAGGCGCTCCGCGAGCTGCGGGCGCGCCTCTATGACCTCGCCCAGGCGGAGCGCGACGCCGAGCTGCGCGGTACCCGCCGCTCGATAGTGGGCAGCGGCGATCGCAGCGAAAAGATCCGAACCTACAACTTCCCCGAGTCGCGCGTGACCGACCACCGCATCAACCTCACCCTCTACCAGCTCCCCCGGATCATGGAGGGTGAGCTGGACATGGTCGTCGAGCCGCTCATGCAGGAGGACGAGGCCCGGCGCCTGCTCGAGCCGGAGGGGGCCACCGGGTGAGCTGGGGGGCGATACGGAAGCCGCAGTGACAACAGAAAGGGAGGTGTGAGGTGCGCTACCGGCAACTGGGCCGCACCGGGCTCACGGTCAGCGAGATCGGATTCGGATCCTGGGCGATCGGGGGTGATTGGGGCAGCGTGGATGACGCGGCCAGCCTGCACGCCCTCCATGCCTCCGCCGACGCCGGGGTCACCTTCTACGACACCGCCGACGTCTACGGCGACGGACGCAGCGAGCGGCTGATCGGCCGCTTCCTCCGCGAGCGCCCCGGCGAGCGCATCGTGGTCGCCACCAAGATCGGGCGGCGCGCTCCCCTCGACATGGCCCAGTACACGCGCACGGCCTTTCGCGAATGGGCGGAGCGGTGCCGCGAGAACCTGGGGGTCCCGACCCTGGACCTGGTCCAGCTCCACTGCCTGCCCACCGACAGCTACTACCGCCCAGCGCTGTTCGAGTACCTCGACGAGCTGCGCGCCGACGGGGTGCTCGCCCATTACGGGGTCAGCGTGGAGCGGGTCGAGGAGGCGCTCAAGGCGATCGAGTACCCCGGCGTCGAGACGGTCCAGATCATCTACAACATCTTTCGCCAGCGCCCCGCGGAGCTGTTCTTCCCCCAGGCGCGCGCCCGGCACGTCGGCGTGATCGTCCGGGTCCCGCTGGCATCGGGTCTCCTGACCGGGAAGCTGCGCCGGGAGACGGCCTTCGACAGCTCCGACCATCGCAGTTTCAACCGCCATGGGGAGGCCTTCGACGTGGGCGAGACCTTCGCCGGGGTCGACTACGAAACCGGACTGGCCGCGGTGGAACGGCTCCGGGGCATGCTGCCGGGCAGCGCTCCGATGAGCTCCTGGGCTCTCCGCTGGATCCTCATGGACGCGGCCGTGAGCACCGCGATCCCCGGTGCCAAGACCGACGAGCAGGCGGTCGGCAACGCGCGCGCCTGCGACCTGGCCGCTCTGCAACCGGAGGTGATGCGGGCGATCGCCGATCTGTACCTTGCCCAGATCTCGCCCCAGGTGCATCAGCGCTGGTAGGTGACGCCCGGCGCTCGCGCTTCCCGCCCTACGCCGCCCTGTCGAAAGCCGGTCTCGTCGGGCGCCGCTTCGGCTCGACCACCGGCAGGACCAGGAAGGTCCCGACCACGAAGTAGACGACAAACATGCCGAACACCACCGGGTAGCCACCCAGCTCGCCGAGGATGTGACCGCCGGCGTTGAAGTGGTCGAGGATCGGTCCGGCGATGAAGCGGGCGATGATCCCGGCTCCCGCGGTCGCGATGTTGGAGAAGCCGAGGAAGCGGCCAAACTCCGCGGCCGGGATCAGGTCGATCATGAAGGCCCAGTCCACGGTGAGGAAGCAGCCGACCCCGACGCCGATGGGGACCCCGAACCAGAGCACCTGGGCCAGGCCGCGCGGGATGTTGAGCAGCGACGCGACCGGGGCGGTCATCGCGCCCGGCAGGAGGGGGTAGTGGGCAAACACCAGGCCCAGGGCCCCGATGGCGCCGAGGATGCCGCAGACGACGACCATCGGCTTGCGGCCCCACCGGTCGGAGACGCGCCCCGCCGGGTAGCAGGCGGCTATGGCGAGCAGCGCGATGATGGCGAGCAGGTCGGTGGTGGCACCGTTGGCGTGGTTGGTGAGGACCGTCCCGCCGCCCGGGTAGAAGACATCCTTGAAGAAGAATTGCGCGTAGGTCTCCAGGCCCACGACGCCCATGAGGATGAGCAGCCGTGACCCCATCAGCCAGAGGAAGCTGCCGTACTTGCGAGGACTGATGTTGAAGGTGCCGAGGGTGATCGCAGCCAGGCCGCGGCGGAGGCTTGCGTCCGGCCTACCCCGATCCGGCACCAGGGTGACGGTGAGCGCCATGCTCACCACCAGCATCGCCGCCATGGCGTAGAAGGCCAGGTCATACCGGCCGCGGCTCGTGAAGATGCCGGTGATCACGAAACCGATCAGGGTGCCGAGCAGGTTGCCGATGCCGTAGAAGGCGCCGAACCTGCCGAAGTCCTTCTCGGGGATGGCATCGGGGCCCAGCCCCTGGTAGGGCGCCTGCGCGGTGTTGGAGGCGACCTGCAGCAGGAAGTAGACGAGCAGCAGCCAGAAGTAGGCGCCGACGAAGGCCATGATCACGAGGAAGAGCGAGGAGCCCAGCGCTCCGCCCGTGATGTAGGGACGCCGGCGTCCCCACCGCAGCCGGGTCCGGTCGGAGACGGCGCCGACCACCGGCTGCCAGACCACCGCGACCAGGGTGCCGAAGCCCTCCAGCACCGAGAGCGCCGTCCCCTGATGGGCCTGGCCCACCATCTTGGTGATGATCGGGGGGAGCACCTGGGCTCCGAGCGCGTTCCAGAGCCAGCCGATCGCCACCCAGTAGAGGCTCAGCAGGGTCAGCCGTCCCACCCCGACACTCGTCCACGCTGCTCGCGTGCGGGCCGGGGCCATCGCGTCGGGGCTCGCCATTGCGCCACTCTACCGGGCGGGTACGGGGGCCGGGGAGGGGGAAACCCCCAAGCGCCGGACGCCCGGAGGCGATCTGGAGGCGGGGCGCCGGCTTCTTCGCGCGACCAGCTCCCCGCCCGCGACCGGCGCGGGAATGCCCGCAAGCCCCGCGAGCCCGATACAGTCCGGTGATGGCCTCGACGATCCCCGGCGGTCCCGACGGCGCGCGCACCGTCCTCGACGTGGTGCGCCTCTCCACCACCTATCTCTCGGAGCACGGCAGCGACTCGGCCCGCCTCGACTCCGAGCTGCTGGTGGCGCACGCGCTCGGGATCGAGCGTCTGGGCGTCTACCTCCAGTACGACCGCCCCCTCGCCGACCACGAGCTGGACACCATCCGCACGCTGCTGCGGCGGCGGGGGAGGGGAGAGCCGATCGCCCACCTGACCGGTCGGCGCGAGTTCTACGGCAGGAGCTTCCGGGTGACCCCCGCGGTGCTCATCCCCCGGCCCGAGACCGAGACCCTGGTGGAGCGCGCCCTCAAGGTGGCACGGGAGCTGGGCGGCGAGTTGCGGATCGCGGACCTCGGCACCGGCAGCGGCTGCCTCGCCTGCACCCTCGCCGCGGAGCTCCCCGGTGCCACCGTGATCGCATCCGACCTGAGCGCGGCCGCGCTGGCGGTTGCCGCGGAGAACGCGGAGGCCCTGGGTGTCGCTGGTCGCGTCCTCTTCGTCGAGGGCGGCTGGGCGGAGGGACTGGTGGCCGGCCTCGACCTGATGGTCAGCAATCCCCCCTACGTCACCTCCGCCGAGATGGCCGAGCTGCCCCGCGACGTGACCTTTGAGCCGCGACTGGCGCTGGACGGCGGCGCGGACGGCCTGGATGCCTACCGGGACCTGCTCCCCGCCGTGGCTGAGCGCGCCGCCGGGGTGCGCTGGATGGGACTGGAGGTGGACAGCCGCCGGGCGGACGCCGTCGCCGAGCTCGCTCGCGGCATCTGGCCGGAGGCGGCGATCGTCACCGTCGAAGATCTCACCCACCGCCCGCGGGTCGTCGAGATCCGAGGTGAGCGCGCGTGATGACCATCGAGGCGGCGGCGGCGGCGATCCGGGCGGGGGAGGTGGTGGTCATCCCCACCGACACCGTGTACGGCCTGGCCGGTGATCCGTCGAATCCCGAAGCGATCGAGCGCATCTACACCATCAAGGGGCGGCCACCGCAGCTCGAATTGAACCTGCTGGCCTCCAACATCTCCCAGCTCGACGGCCTGGTGGAGATGGACGGCGTGGCGCGTGCGCTGGCGGCCGCCTTCTGGCCGGGCCCGCTCTCGCTGGTCTGCCCGGTGGGGAGCCGGCGGCTCGCCATCCCGCGCTCCGGGACGACCCTGATGGTGCGGGTCCCCTGCCACTCCCTGCTCCGGCGCCTGCTCGACGAGACCGGTCCGATCGCCTCCACCAGCGCCAACCGGCACGGTATGCCCCCCGCGGCCACCGGGCCCGAGGCCGAGGCGGCGCTGGGGGCCGAGGTCAGCGGTGTCATCGATGGCGGTCCCGGCACCGGGATGGCCTCGACTATCATCGACGCGTCGTCGAGGCCTCCGCGCCTGCTGCGGGAGGGGCCGATCACGCGGATCGCCCTTGGCCCGCACCTCGGAGGCTGAACCCCGTACCCATGAGGGAGGCACGGACGTGACCGAGACCGCCGAGGCGCCTGCCGCCGCCGAACTCCCCCCGGGGACCGCCCCCGGCTCCTTCGCCGACAAGCCGCACCTGCGCGCCACTGACCCGGTGGTGGCCGGTCTCATGTACGACGAGCTCCGCCGCCAGGAGGAGACGCTCGAGCTGATCCCCTCCGAGAACCTCGCCTCGACCGCCGTCCTGGAGGCGCTCGGCTCCTGGCTCAACAACAAGTACGCGGAGGGCATCCCGGGCAAGCGCTACTACGGCGGCTGCCAGGTGGTCGACCAGATCGAGGACCTCTGCCGCGAGCGGGCAAAGCAGCTCTTCGGCGCCGAGCACGCCAACGTCCAGCCGCATTCGGGCTCGCAGGCGAACATGGCGGTCTACGCGTCGTGCCTGCAACTGGGGGACACCGTCCTCGGCATGGCCCTCGACCAGGGCGGCCATCTCACCCATGGCTCTCCGGTCAACTTCAGCGGCCGCCTCTACCATTTCGAGCCCTACTTCGTCTCCGAGAAGACCGGCCGCCTGGAGATGGACGAGGTCCGCCGGCGGGCCGAGGAGGTGCGGCCCAAGCTGATCGTCGCCGGCTACAGCTCGTACCCGCGCTTCCTCGACTTCGCCGCCTTCCGGGAGATCGCCGACCAGGTGGGCGCCAAGCTGATGGTCGACATGGCCCACTTCGCCGGGCTGGTGGCCGGAGGCGTGCATCCCTCGCCCGTGCCCTACTGCGACTACGTGACCTTCACCACCCACAAGACCCTCCGCGGGCCCTGGGGCGGACTGATCCTCTGCCGGGCCGAGTACGCCGACGCCATCGACAAGGCCGTCTGTCCGGGCACCCAGGGGGGCCCGCTCCTCCACGCCATCGCCGCCAAGGCGGTGATGTTCCACCAGTGCGCGCAGCCCGAGTTCCGGGCCTATGCCGCCCAGGTGTTGGTCAACGCCGTCGCCCTGGCCCATGGGCTCCTCGAGCGGGGCTGCGTGCTCACCACCGGCGGCACCGACAACCACCTGATGGTCATCGACCTGCGGCCCTTCGGGGTGCGGGGGAGGGCGGTGCAGGCCGCCTTCGATGAGGTCGGGATCACCCTCAACGCCAACGCCTTCCCCGGGCACGGCGGGACCGCGTACAACCCCAACGGCATCCGGCTGGGGACGCCCGCCGTGACCAGCCGGGGGATGCGTGAGGCGGAGATGGACGAGATCGCCGGGCTGATCCACCTCATGCTCAGCCAGTTCGAGGACACAGGGGTGCGGGCCGAAGTCCGCCGCCGGAGCCTGGAGCTCTGCGGCCGCTTCCCGCTCCCGTATCGCAGGCCGTGATCGGCGAGTCGGCCTGGCTCACGGCCCTCCCGCCCTTTCTGCTCGCCGCGGCCGTCTGCATCGTCGCTGTCCCCCTCACCATGCGCCTGGCCCCCCGGGTCGGGGCGGTGGCCCAACCCGACGACGAGCGCCACCTCCATGCCGCCCCCACCCCTCGCCTCGGCGGGCTGGCCATGCTGCTCGGCTACGTCGTGGCCGTGATCGTCTTCGGCGGCCAGATCCAGTCCCGCTGGCCGATCCTCGCCGTGGCTGGGGTGGTCACCCTGTTCATGGCGGTCGACGACATCGTCGACCTCATCTGGTGGCAGAAGCTGATCGTCGTGGTGGGCGCCGGGGTCGCCTTCTACCTGCTCGGGATCAGCATCACCTCCGTCGACCTGCCCGGAGGCCACCTGATCCAGCTCGGCCTGCTCGCCCTGCCGGTGACCGTCCTCTGGGTGGCGGGAATGCAGGTGTCGATCAACTTCATGGACGGCTCCGACGGCGTCGCCGCCGGCGTGATCGCGATCGTCGCCCTGGTGGCGATGCTGGCCGCGATCAACCGGATCGTCGTTCCGGGCGACCTCCAGTCGGGGGTGGTCATCCTGAGCGCGGCGCTGATGGGGGTGTGCCTGGCGTTCCTCGTCTTCAACCTCCCACCGGCCAGGACCTTCATGGGCGACACCGGCAGCCACTTCCTGGGGGTGGTCATCGCCGCCATCACCATCGTGGGGATCGCCAAGGTCAGCGTCGGTCTCTCGATCCTGGTCCCCCTGATCGCCCTCGCCCTGCCCATCAGCGACACCGCCTGGGCGATCGTGCGCCGCGGTCGCGCCGGGGTCAGCCCGACCACGCCCGACGCGCGCCACCTCCACCACCGGCTGCAGGCCCGCGGCATGACCCCGATGGAGACCGCCCTCACCTTCTACTTCGCGACCGGGGTGCTCGGCTGCGTGGGGCTCGCCATCTTCGGCCATCGCAAGATCCTGGACATCGGCTTCGTCCTCTGCGCCCTGGGGGTGGCGGCGATCTTCTGGCGCAACCACCGCCGTATCCAGCGGCTGCGGCGGGAGGCGCCGGTGCTGCCCGGCCAGCCGGATGCCGGTGTGGAGGCCGGCGGTCCCGAGGCCATCCTGGAGAGCCTGCGCCACCCGGGCGACCTGGACTGAGCCGCCGGCGGGCCTGGGCAGTGACCCCTATGGCGTTTGATGACATCCGGCTCTGGCTGGAGAGCCGGACAGGCCTGTAGGCTGCCCTCCATGGGACGGTCGATAGGGGCGCGGGGCGGCGCGGAGCACCCCCTGTGCTAAGTTGCCGCCGTGCTCGCCAGGCCCTGCGAGGTCCGGCTGGAATTCGGCCTCGCCGTCACGCCCTCAGGGTGCCTTCCCAACGGCGCCAGCCTGCCTGCCGTCATGCCGGCTGACCGGACGGGTGGTTTTTCCGGGACTGAGCTCATCGGTCTCGGCCTCTTTCTCGCCGCTGCCTTCGTGATCCCTCTGGTCGCGGGACTGGTCATCGACCAGGTGGCTCACACCACTCCGGTGGGCCTGCTGGTCGGACTGGTGGTCGGGATCGCCGCCGCCGGCTTTGGGCTGAGGGCTCAGATGCGGAGGTACCTCTGATGGGGGCCCAGGCGCCGGCCCCGGTTCCTGACGCAGCCGTCGCGGTGCGGTTCGACTCCGTCGCCGCGCCCCGGCATGCCCTCAACCTCACCGCCGCGATCTGCGCCGGCACGGCTGTGGTGGCGCTGGTGGTGGCGGCCGCGCTCGGCCAGCCGCTCAGCGGGGTGGCCCTGGCACTCGGCCTCATCCTCGGTGGCGGCAACGGCTTCCTGGCGGTGCGGCTGCTCGGGATCGGGGTCGCCTTCGCGGCCACCAGCATCCTTCGGCTGCTGATCCTCACCATGCTCGCCGTCCTGAGCGGATTCGTGCTCGGCTGGGAGCGGGCCATCCTCGTCGCAGCGGGCATGGCGGTCGCCCAACTGGTGCTCTCCGCCGCCTCGCTCCGTGAGGTGCTGCGCACCCGATGATCGGTCAGCTCCTCGCCGACAGCGCTCCCGGCACCCACCCCACCATCACCATCTGCGGCGGCGGTGGCTTCCTCTGCACCTACGACCTCGACACCCTGATCTCCTCGGCGGTCGCCATCGCGGTGACCCTCGCGCTCGGCTTCCTCCTCGTGCGAACTCTGCGGAGCGGCAAGCCGGGAAGGCTGCAGATGGTGTTCGAGTTGTTCCTGGGCTACGTCCGGAACCTGATCCGCGACACGGTCGGGGAGAATGTCCCCGCCTTCCTTCTGCCCCTGGCGGCCAGCATCGGATTCTTCATCCTGGTGGCCAACTGGCTCGACTTCTTCCCGCTCCAGCAGCCGGTGGAGCCGGCCAACGCCGACCTCAACCTGCCGCTCGCCATGGGACTGATCGTCTTTCTCATGAGCCAGGGATACGCCATCAAGGTGCGCGGGCTGGGTGGTTATCTCCACCACTACCTGCGCGCTCCCTATCCCCCCCTCACCATCATCGAGGAGCTGGTCAAGCCGATCACCCTGGCCCTCCGACTTTTCGGCAACGTGTTCGCCGGGGTGGTGATGGTCTACCTGCTCGGGTCGCTCTTCGAGGTCTGGGCCGGGACGTCCGTCATCACCTCCGCGCTGTCGATCGTGCCCCTCGTCTTCATGACGGTCTGGAAGCTGTTCGACGTGCTCTTCATCGGCACGATCCAGGCCTTCATCTTCATGCTGCTCACCGTCATCTATTTCGGCCAGGCCCGCGAGGGGGTCTCCGATGAGGGCCATGAGGCCCGCAATCCCGCCTAGATCACCACAGGAGAGATGGACCCGATGCCACTGCTAGCCACCGCCATCGACGCGCATTCGCTCATCCTGGCCGGAGCGCTGATCGCCGCCGGTCTCGCCCTCGGCGGGGGCGCCATCGGCGCCGCCATCGGTGACGGGCTCGCCGGCAACGCCACCATCCAGGGCACTGCTCGCCAGCCGGACGCCCAGGGGCGCCTCACGGTCATCATGTTCCTGATCGTCGGCTTGGTCGAGGCGATGTACTTCATCAACCTGGTGCTCGGCTTCTTCTTCATCGTCAGCTACGGCGCAAAGACGAGCTAGGTCGCACGTGATGCTAGCCGCGACCAGCCCCGCCGCCGGGCTGCTCTCCGTCAACGGCACCCTGATCGCCGAAGCGGTCGCCTTCCTGCTGATGGTGGGCGTGCTCTGGCGCTGGGTCTACCCGCCGGTCATGCGGATAGCCGAGAAACGGGATCAGGCCATCGAGGCCGGGCTGCAGCACGCGCAGGAGGCCGAGAAGCGCCTGGCGGACGTGCGGATCGAGGTCGAGAAGCTCCTCGACGAAGCGCGTGTTCAGGCCCGGGAGATCACCGACCGCGCTCATCGCGAGGCGGCCGCAGAGGCGGATGACCTCCGGTCCAAGACCAGGCGCGAGGCCAAGATACTGAGCGACCAGGCCCGGGTGGACATCATCGCCGAGCAGGATCGGGCGCTTCGCGAGCTTCGCACCCAGGTTGGTGCCCTGGTGGTCGCTGCCGCGGCTCGGGTGCTCGGGGACGCCATGGACGCGCAGTCCCAGCACAAGCTGATCGCGCATTCCCTCGAGTCCCTGGAGACCCTGCCGAAGTGACGCCACCGCCGGAGCCACGCTGATGGCCTCCCCGCTCGCCCGCCGTTACGCGGAAGCCTGCTACGAGGTTGCCCGCGAACGGGTCAGCGTCGACCCTGTGGCCGCCGAGCTGGAGCGGGCTCGGGACATCCTTGACGACGTCCGGGTCCGGGCGGTCATGGCCAACCCACGGGTGTCCCTGGAAGAGCGCAGCGCGGCCCTGGACGGGCTCCTCGAGGGGATGTCGGCGCCCGTCCGCAACCTGGTCCGGCTGCTCGTGGCCCATGGGCGCTTTGCGCTCCTCACGGAGGTGGTCGCCGAGTTCCGGGCCATCGTCGAAGCGGCGTCCGGCGTGCTCCGCATCGTGGTGAGTTCCGCCGTACCCCTCACCCGGGCGGCCGAGCGGCGGATCGAGGGGATGTTTGCCGTCCGCCTGGCGCATCCCGTCCGGCTCGAGACCGTCCACGATCCCGCTCTCATCGGCGGACTTGTGATCCGGATGGGCGATCGCGTCATCGACGACAGCGTTCGCAGCCATCTTCAGCAGCTTCAGGCCGCGATGGCCTGATCGGAGGTCAGGGACACACCGAGCGATGGCAATACGAAGCGACGAGATCGGCGACATCCTGAAGCGACGCATCGCGAGCTTCGACACCGCAGTGGTGGAGGCGAGCGAGGGCGTCATCACGTCGGTCAGCGACGGCATCGCCCGGATCTATGGCCTCGACGAGGCGATGTCCGGCGAGCTCCTCTCCTTCCCCGGCCCCGATGGCCAGGGCACGGTGTTGGGGTTGGCCCTGGACCTCCGCGAGGACGGCGTCGGTGCCGTCGTCCTGGGCCCGTCCGACCACCTCCAGGAGGGGAACACCGTCCGCACCACGGGGCGGATCGCCCAGGTGCCGGCGGGGGAGGCGGTCATTGGCCGCATCCTCGACCCCCTGGGGCAGCCGATCGACGGCAGGGGCCCCATCGAGACGGCTGACACCATGCCGCTGGAGCGGATCGCTCCCGGGGTGCTCCTCCGTCAGGGTGTCACCGCCCCCATGCAGACCGGCATCAAGGCGATCGACTCCATGTTCGCGATCGGCCGGGGGCAGCGCGAGCTGATCATCGGCGACCGCCAGACCGGTAAGACCGCGATCGCCCTCGACACCATCATCAACCAGAAGGGCGGCGACGTCACCTGCATCTACGTCGCCGTCGGCCAGCGAGCCGCCACGGTGGCCCAGGTCGCCGCGACCCTCCAGCAGTTCGGCGCCATGGAGTACACGACCATCGTGGCCGCCACGGCGGCCGATCCCGCCGCCCTCCAGTACATCGCTCCCTACGCGGGATGCGCCATGGGCGAGTGGTTCATGCAGAAGGGCCGGCACGCGCTCATCGTCTACGACGACCTCAGCAAGCACGCCGACGCCTACCGCCAGCTCTCCCTCCTGCTGCGCCGGCCACCCTCGCGCGAGGCGTACCCCGGTGACGTCTTCTACCTGCACAGCCGGCTGCTCGAGCGCTCCGCCCGGATGTCCGATGAGCAGGGCGGAGGCACCTTCACGGCCCTCCCCATCATCGAGACCAAGGCCAACGACGTCTCCGCCTACATCCCGACCAATGTCATCTCCATCACCGACGGCCAGATCTACCTGGAGACCGACCTCTTCAACGCCGGCACCCGGCCGGCGATCAACGTCGGTCTCTCCGTCTCCCGGGTGGGCTCGGCGGCCCAGACCAAGGCGATGAAGCAGGTGGCCGGCCAGCTCAAGCTCGACCTGGCTCAGTACGGCGAGCTCAAGGCCTTCTCACAGTTCGCGGCCGATCTCGACAAGCGGACCAAGGCGACCCTGGAGCGCGGGCAGCGCATGACCGAGCTGCTCAACCAGCCGCAGTACGAGCCGGTTCCCTTCGCGCGCCAGGTGATGGCCATCTTCGCCGGCACCCGTGGCTACCTCGACGACGTCCCGGTCAACCGTGTCTCCGACTTTGAGCGCTCGCTGCTCCGCTTCCTGGAGCAGAACCACCCCGACCTGGAGAAGACCATCGTCAAGGAGGGGGCGGTCTCCGCCGAGCTCGAGGCCAAGTTGCGGGCGGCGATCGAGGACTTCAAGAAGGACTACGCGTAGTGGTGGCTCACTGATGCCCAGCCTGCGCGACCTCCGCCGGCGCATCCGCACCGTCGCCAACACCCAGAAGATCACCAAGGCGATGGAGCTGGTCGCGGCCTCCAAGTTGCGACGCGCCCAGGAGCGGATGCAGAACGCCCGTCCCTACGCGGACGAGCTGACCGGCGTGATGGCCCAGCTGATGGGTCACTCCTCGGGTCACCAGCATCCGTTTCTCGCGGTGCGCCCCGTCACCCACCGCTGCCTGATCCTGGTGACCACTGATCGCGGGATGGTGGGGGGGCTCAACAGCAACAGCGTCCGGCTGGCGCTCCGCGAGAGCGCTGCAGGCGGGGCCCCCGTCGAGGTGGTGAGCATCGGCCGGCGTGGCCGCGACACCATGCGCCGGATGGGCCGGAAGCTGATCGCCGACGTCAGCGACTACGGGGACCGGCCCACGCTCAGCACCGTCCTGCCCGCGATCAGCGTCGCCATGGAACGATACGAGAAGGGCGAGTGCGACCAGGTCGACCTCGTCTACGCACGCTTCATCAGCAACGGCCGGCAGGAGGCGACGCTGCAGCGGCTGCTCCCCGTCGAGCCGCCCGCTGACGCCGCCCCGACGACGGCCGACTTTGAGTACGAGCCGGACTCCGCTGAGGTCCTCGACGCCCTCCTGCCCCGGTATGTCGAGGCGCAGGTCTACCGGGCGGTGCTCGAGAATGTCGCCAGCGAGCAGGCGGCAAAAGTCATGGCCATGCACAATGCCGCCGAGAACGCCGGTGAGGTGATCGACAGCCTGACCCTCACGGCCAACAAGGAGCGGCAGAGCAGCATCACCACCGAACTGATGGAGGTGGTGAGTGGTTCCACCGCCCTCGACGAGGCCTGAGCGAGCGATTCAAGGAGTCATGGGTCAAATGGCAGCTCCGAAGACAGTCACCGGCAAGGGCCGGATCGTCCAGATCATGGGGCCCGTCGTCGACGTGTCCTTCGCCGGCGGCCAGCTTCCGCGGACCTACGATGCCCTGGAGTTCGCCCGCGAGGGTGGCCGGCTGGTGCTGGAGGTCGAGCAGGATCTGGGCAACGGTGTGGTCCGTACCATCGCCATGGACTCGACCGACGGGCTGCGCCGCGGCGACGAGGTGGTGGCCACCGGCCAGCCGATCACCGTCCCGGTGGGTGAGGTGACCCTCGGCCGGATGTTCAACGTCATCGGTGATCCCATCGACGGGATGCCGGCTCCGGATGCCGAGCGCCACCCCATCCACCGCAAGCCGCCGCCCGTCAGCGAGCAGGACGTGAGCCAGCAGATCCTGGAGACAGGGATCAAGGTCATCGACCTGATCTGCCCCTTCTCCAAGGGATCCAAGATCGGGCTCTTCGGCGGCGCTGGTGTGGGCAAAACCGTCGTCGTCAACGAGATGATCCGCAACATCGCCGAGGAGCACAGCGGCTACTCGGTCTTCGCCGGGGTCGGGGAGCGCACCCGCGAGGGCCGCGACCTCTACGGCGACATGAAGGAGTCCGGGGTTCTCGATCGGACCGCGCTGGTCTTTGGTCAGATGAACGAGCCCCCCGGGGCTCGTGCCCGGGTGGCTCTCACCGGCCTCACCATGGCGGAGTACTTCCGCGATGAGAAGAGCGCTGACGTCCTCCTCTTCATCGACAACATCTTCCGCTACGTCCTGGCCGGGGCCGAAGTCTCGGCGCTGCTCGGGCGGATGCCGAGCGCGGTGGGATACCAGCCCACCCTGGCCACGGAGATGGGCGATCTCGAGGAGCGCATCACCTCCACGCGGAAGGGCTCGATCACCTCGGTCCAGGCCGTCTACGTCCCCGCGGACGACTTCACCGATCCGGCGGTCGCGACCACCTTCGCCCACCTCGGGGCGACCGTGTCGCTCTCTCGCGCCCTCACCGAGATCGGCATCTACCCCGCCGTGGACCCGCTCGACTCGACGAGCCGCGCCCTCGATCCCCGCATCGTGGGAGAGGAGCACTACCGGGTCGCCACGGGAGTCAAGCGGATCCTGCAGGAGTACAAGGACCTCCAGGACATCATCGCCATCCTTGGCCAGGAGGAGCTGACCGACGACCAGAAGCTGACGGTTCAGCGAGCTCGCCGGGTGCAGCGGTTCCTCTCCCAGCCCTTCAAGGTGGCCGAGGTCTTCACTGGGCGTCCGGGCATCTACGTCAAGCTCGAGGAGACCATCCGCGGCTTTGCCGAGATCCTGGACGGGAAACACGACGACCTCCCGGAGGACGCCTTCTACATGGTCGGGACCATCGACCAGGCGGTCGCCAAGGGGCAGGACCTGGAGGGGACGGCGAAGTCTTCTGAGGAGAAGCCCGCTGCCGACACCGCTGAAACGCCGGCGGCCGAGAAGACCGACAAACCCGCGGCCGAGAAGACCGACAAGACCGCGGCTGAGAAGACCGCGAAGCCCGCGGCGGCGAAGACCGACAAACCCGCGGCCGAGAAGACCGCGAAGCCCGCGGCGGCGAAGATCGACAAACCCGCGGC
>Ga0302157_10002320_pt1 | contig 22251 bp, 20 predicted proteins | sample I_Bog_N3_3_FD_193502 | JGI IMG/M metagenome (GOLD analysis project Ga0302157, IMG submission 193502) | Peat permafrost microbial communities from Stordalen Mire near Abisko, Sweden - I_Bog_N3_3 | ecosystem: Environmental > Terrestrial > Soil > Wetlands > Peat | place: Sweden: Abisko, Stordalen... | reverse complement strand
TGATAGGCGCGCGCCGTTTCCGGATCGAGGCCGAGGTTGAACTGGTCCTCCCAGCGGAAGTCGAAGCGCGCCCTTGAAAGCGCGTCGTCGCGCAGTTGCGCCGCCGGGTGGCCCTTGCCGAGATCGGAGGCGTGGGCGGCGATCTTGTAGGTGATGACGCCGACCTTGACGTCGTCGCGGTTGGGTAGGCCGAGATGCTCCTTCGGCGTGACGTAACACAGCATGGCGCAGCCGAACCAGCCGATCATGGCAGCGCCAATGCCTGAGGTGATGTGGTCGTAGCCCGGCGCGATGTCGGTGGTCAGCGGCCCCAGGGTATAGAACGGCGCCTCGCCGCACTCCTTGAGCTGCTTGTCCATGTTGATCTTGATCTTGTGCAGCGGCACGTGGCCGGGGCCCTCGATCATCACCTGGCAACCCTTCTTCCATGCGATCTGCGTCAGCTCGCCCAGCGTCTCCAGCTCGGCGAATTGCGCGCGGTCGTTGGCGTCGGCGATCGAGCCGGGCCGCAGGCCGTCGCCGAGCGAGAACGACACGTCGTATTTGCGCATGAGGTCGCAGATTTCCTCGAAGTGCGTGTAGAGGAAACTCTCCTTGTGATGCGCCAGGCACCACTTCGCCATGATCGAGCCGCCGCGCGACACGATGCCGGTGACCCGGTTGGCGGTGAGGTGGATGTAGGGCAGCCGCACGCCGGCGTGGATGGTGAAGTAATCGACGCCCTGTTCGCACTGCTCGATCAGCGTGTCCTTGTAGAGCTCCCAGGTCAGTTTTACCGGATCGCCCTCGCACTTCTCCAGCGCCTGATAAATCGGCACGGTGCCGATCGGGATCGGCGCGTTGCGCAAAATCCATTCGCGCGTGGTGTGGATGTTGCGGCCGGTCGAGAGGTCCATCACGGTGTCGGCGCCCCAGCGGATCGCCCACACCATCTTGTCGACTTCTTCTTCCACAGATGAAGTGACGGCGGAGTTGCCGATATTGGCGTTGATTTTGGTGAGAAAATTGCGGCCGATGATCATCGGCTCGAGTTCGCCGTGGTTGATGTTGCATGGGATGATGGCGCGGCCGCGCGCGATCTCGCTGCGGACGAATTCCGGGGTGACGAAGGCCGGCACCGCGGCGCCAAAGCTTTCGCCGTCGGCGATGGCGGCTTCCGCGCGTTCGAGCTGCACCTTGCGGCCGAGATTCTCGCGGGTGGCGACGTAGATCATCTCCTTGGTGATGATGCCGGCGCGGGCGAATTCGAGCTGCGTGATCATGTGGTCGCCGACGCCGCGCAGCGGCTTGTGATGCGCGGTGAAGGATTTTGCCGCATGCGAGGCGCCGACATTGCCGTTGTCTTCCGGCTTGATGTCGCGGCCCTGATATTCCTCGACGCCGCCGCGCTCCTTGACCCACTGGATGCGGTTGCGGGCGAGGCCGGCATTGACGTCGATGGTCACGGCCGGATCGGTGTAGGGGCCCGACGTGTCATAGACCGGCAGGTTCGGCTCGCCGGCGCCTTCAGAGAGAATGATCTCCCGCAGCGGCACGTGCACATCGGGCGCCTCGTCCGGCGTCACAAAAATCTTGCGCGAGGACGGCAGCGGGCCGGTGGTGACGGCGGGAAGCGTGGTGTCGGGATTGGAGCGGATGTTCATGGCGGTCCTCCTTCAAGGGGCAGGCGTCAGATTTCAAACGGATTCGGGTTGGTGTTGCAGCCAGGCGCGCACGCGCGCGTCGGGCTCGGGATTCTGGGTGACGTCGCTGACGACGGCGATCGAGTCGGCGCCGGCGGCGTAGATCTCGGCGGCCTGTTCGAGCTTGATGCCGCCGATCGCGACCAGCGGAATGCCGCCGATGCGCTTCTTCCATTCGGTGATTTTTGCAATGCCCTGCGGGGCGAAGCGCATCGATTTCAGCGTGGTCGGAAAGATCGGCCCCAGCGCGATGTAATCGGGTTTTGCGCGCAGCGCGGTTTCGAGCTCGGCGTCGTCATGGGTGGAGAGCCCGAGCGTCAGTCCGGCCTCGCGGATCGCCGCGAGGTCGGCCTCAGTCAGTTCAGCGAGGTCTTCCTGGCCGAGATGCAGATGTTTGGCGCCGGCCACGATCGCCGCGCGCCAGTAATCGTTGACCACGAGTTTTGCGCGCGTGCCTTTTGTCATCTCGAGCGCATCGGTCACCGCCTGCAGCGCCTCTGACTCGTTGAGGTTCTTGGCGCGCAGCTGAATGGTGCCTACGCCGAGCAGCGCCAGCCGCGCCACCCAGGCGACGCTGTCGACGACCGGATAAAATCGATCAGGATACGCGGCGCGATCAGGATACGGCATGCCAGAACGGGGTCCCTACCACGGGGGTTGAAGGGGAGGCGAAGTCGCGGGCTTCCATCAGCCCGGCCTCGTAAGCGGTACGGCCGGCCTCGACGGCGAGGCGAAACGCTTTCGCCATCGCGACGGGGTCGACGGCTTTTGCAATCGCGGTATTGAGCAGCACGGCGTCGTAGCCGAGTTCGAGCGCTTCGGCCGCGTGCGACGGCGCGCCCAGGCCCGCATCGACCACCAGCGTGATGTCGGGCAGCCGGTCGCGCAGCAGTTTCAGGGCATCGCGGTTGATGATGCCCTTGGCGCTGCCGATCGGCGCCGCCCACGGCATCACCACCTTGCAGCCGGCATCGACCAGCCGCATCGCCACGCCGAGATCCTCGGTGCAATAGGGGAACACTTCAAAGCCGTCCTTGATCAGGATGGCGGCGGCTTCGACCAGGCCGACCACGTCGGGCTGCAGGGTGTCGTTGTCGGCGATCACCTCAAGCTTGATCCAGGACGTGCCGAACAATTCGCGCGCCAGTTTTGCCGTCGTCACGGCGTCGCGCACGCTGCGGCAGCCGGCGGTGTTCGGCAGCACCGTGACATCGAGTTCGCGGATCAGCGACCAGAACGCGTCGCCGGTCTTGCCGCCGGCCGATTCCCGCCGCAGCGACACCGTGACGATGTTGGCGCCGGAAGCCCTGATCGCGCCTTGCATGATCGCCGGCGACGGATACAGCGCGCTGCCGATCAGGAGGCGGGAGGAAAATTCGCGGTCGTAGAATTTGGGCATGGCTAGCATTCCACACAGCTGTCGTCCCGGCGAACGCCGGGACCCATACGCCGTGTCTTCTCGTTATGGCACAATGGCAGAGACCTTTCGCCACCACGACGGCCGGTGGTTATGGGTCCCGGCGTTCGCCGGGACGACGTGGGGAGAGAGATTGCGCGAACCGGAGCTGTCGTTGCCATCTCACCCTCCCTGCCGCGGCGTGATGATCTCGATCTGGTCGCCGCTCTTCAGTTGCGTCTGCGCCCAGCGGCTCTTCGGCAGCACGTCGTAGTTTACCGCGATGGCGAAGTGGTTGCCCTCGTAGTCGAGTTCGCCGAGCAGCGCGTCGACGCGGTCGGACGAGATCTCGCGCGGCTCGCCGTTGACGATCACACGCATCGCATCACCTCGTTGTCGATCCGGCCGTGGTCGACATAGGCCAGCGTCAGTTCCGCCAGCGTCGGGGCGATCAGAAAACCGTGGCGATAGAGCCCGTTGACCGAAATGTGGTTGTTGTCGATGGAGATGCGCGGCAGGTTGTCGGGAAAGGCCGGGCGCAGGCCGGAGCCGAATTCGACGATGCGCGCCTCGGCGAACGCCGGATGCACCGCATAGGCCGCGCCCAGAAGCTCCAGCGCCGAGCGCACGCTGACGCCCCAGTCCTCGGCCTCGATGGTGGTGGCGCCCAGCATGAACAGATGGTCCTCGCGCGGGATCACATACAGCGGCCAGCGCGGATGGATCAGCCGCACCGGGCGCGCCAGCTCGACCTCGTCGGTCTCGATCAGGATCATCTCGCCCTTGACGCCACGTAGCTCCGGCAGATCGTCTCGCGCCGCCATGCCGCGGCAGTCGATCACGATGCCCTCGATGTCGTCGGGCGAGGGCTCGCTGTTGAACTTGATGGTGCCGCCGGCGGCGATGATGCGTTCGTGCAGTTTCGGCAAGACGCGGCGCGGCTCGACATGGCCTTCGGCGGCGAAGAACAGGCCGTCGCGGAAACGGCCTTGAAGCGAAGGCTCGAGTTCGGCGAGCCCGGGCGCGTCGAGGCGCTGATGGCCGGAGGTGAGCTTGGCAAAACGTTCGAAGTCGTTGCGCTCGCGGGCATGCGCCACCACCAGCGAGCCGTTGAACGGCGTGTCCGGCAATTCGCGGCGCCACAAATCGAGCGCGCGCAGGCCGAGCCGGCTGATGATGGGTTCGGCGACTTCGCTCTCGCAATACGGCGCGAGCATGCCGCCGGCCCAGTGGCTGGTCGACAGCATCATCGCCTCGTCGCTGCGCTCGTGCAGCGTCACGGGGTGGCCGGCCTGCGCGAACAACAGCGCCTGCCAGGCGCCGGCAATGCCTGCACCGATGACGGAAACGGGGGAATCCCCCCGCGGTAACTTGGAACCCTGGTACATCCCTGTCCCTTCGCCGGCATGACCCGGATCAGGTTCAAAGGGTCACCGCGGTCCCCGGCCGGTAGGCTGGCCATAGCTTGCGGTATCTCAGCTCCTCATCGGAGCTCCCCTCGGAACAACGCTAATGTAGGCCGATGGGGGGCAGTGTCAACGGACCAACCCTCGTCATGGCCGGGCTTGTCCCGGCCATCCACGTCTTGTTCCGCGCAAAACAAAGACGTGGATGCCCGGCACATAGGCGAGCGGAAGCGACGCCGTCCTTCGGACGGCTAAGGCCGGGCATGACGGTTATCTGTGGGGAACCTGCTCCGCATGGGCGTCGGCGGGGTTTTGCCAGGCGTGCTTCGGCTGGCTGCCGATGGCGGCCGGCAGCGGATTGCCGGAACCGTCGATTCCGCCAAAGCGGAGCTGTTCGAGCCGCTGCCGTTTGGCGGCTTCGTAGTAGCCGGCCGCATAATAATGGATGGCGCGGGCGTGATCGCCGCCCGCGGCGTGATAGGCGCCGGCAAGGTATTTCACGCCATAGGCCAGGTTGGTGTCGGGATCGCGCAGGCCCTCGGCGTCGCCGCCATAGCCGAGGCCGCGCGCGGTCGCGAGCTTGATCTGCATCAGGCCGATGGTGCCGCCGCGGCCGAGCAGTTTCGGCTGATAGCGGCTCTCGCGCACGATCACCCGATGCACCAGCAGTTCCGGCACCGCATTGGCCCTGGCGTGGCGCGCCACCATCTCCTCGTAGTCGGCCCGCTGCGCCAGCGCCGCCTGCGGCAGCATCAGCGCGGCGAGGGCCGCCAGCCCAGCGAGTGTTAACGGACATTTCATCGGATCGCCTTCGAGGGAACGCGGGGTCAAGCCGCGGTTGAACGCTTTGGCCACCCGATTGTTGCATGGGCCGGGCAGGGATATGGCGAAAACCCGGCTTTTCCGGGCTTTTGGCGGCAAACCGCGGGCGCGGCTTTACCAAGAATTATGGCCTGGCGTGTTTCGATCCCGGAAGGAAACCGAAACAGATCGCGCCCTTATGACCCTGTCAGTCACCCATGCCGCGGAGCCGACCCGCCCGATGAGCGGGATGCTGCCATTATGGGTCGGCGTCTTCGTCTATGCGGTGCTGGTGCTGGCCGGGAACCACCTGCTGATCGATCCCGACACGATGTGGCACGTCACCGTCGGCCAGTGGATCCTGGACCACCACGCGGTGCCGCAAACCGATGTCTATTCCTTCACCATGCGGGGCCATCCCTGGATCACCATGTACTGGGTGGCGCAGGTGCTCTACGCCGAAGCCTATGCGCTGTTCGGCTGGAGCGGACCGGTGGTGCTCGCCGCCGCCGGCAGTGCGCTGACATTCGCCCTGCTGGCAAAATTCCTCGGCCGGTATCTGAACGACAGCACGACGATGGTGTTCGTCGCCGCGGCGCTGGCGCTGACGGCGGGGCATCTGCTGGCGCGGCCGCACGTGCTGTCGATGCCGGTGATGGTGGCGTGGTTCGCCGGATTGATTGCCGCGGCGGACCGGCGCGAGGCGCCGTCGTTCTGGCTGTTGCCGCTGATCGCGCTGTGGGCCAATCTGCATGGCGGCTTTATCCTCGGCCTCGCGCTGTTGCCGCCCATCGCGCTCGACGCGGTGGTGGGGGCCGATGCGGCGTCGCGGAAATCGCTGGCGCTGCGCTGGGCGGCATTCACGCTGGCGGCGCTGGCCGCGGCGTGCTGCACGCCCTATGGCTGGAATTCGATCCTGGCTTCGAAAAGCATTCTGGAACTCGGCGACGCGCTGCCGCTGGTCATGGAATGGCGGCCGGCGGATTTCGGCAGCGTCGGCCCGTTGGAGGTCTGCCTGCTGCTGGGAATCGGCCTGGCGCTGCTGCGCGGCATCAAACTGCCGCCGACGCGCATCCTGTTGCTGCTGGGGTTGCTGCACATGGCCCTCGCCCAGGGACGGTCCGGCGAAATTCTGGCACTGCTGGCGCCGCTGGTTCTCGCCGCCCCGCTGGCCGACCAGATCGGCGGCGCCGAGGCCTCGAAAACCCGGCTCCCGGCGTCGCGCGGGGGGCTGTTCGCGATCGTCGCGGTCGTGCTGATGGCGGGGACCTTGGTCTTTGCGTCGGTGCATCGCTTCGAGCCGCACAGCCACAGCTCGCCGGTCGCCGCGGTGGCGGAACTGAAGAAGCTGCATGTCGAGCGGGTGTTCAACGATTACGATTTCGGCGGCTATCTGATCTGGAGCGGTGTCGCGCCCTTCATCGACGGCCGCACCGAGCTCTACGGCGAGAAGTTCTTCGTCGACCACAACGCCGCCAGCGGCCTGATGGAGCCCGACAATCTGTTCCGGCTGCTGGAACAGTACAAGATCGAGGCGACGCTGATGCGCACGCAGAGCGCCGCCTCAAAGCTGCTCGATCACATCGACGGCTGGCAGAATATCTATAGCGACGACATCGCCACCATCCACGTCCGCAAGGCCGGCGCGGCGCATACCGTCGAGCCCGCGGCGGATCCGAAGGCGAAGTAGGTTTCGCCGCGCAAATCTGTTCATCGTTGCGCGCCGTGACGGTTTGCCGTTTTAAAGACTCAATGCTCTCCCAGAACCTCGCGCGCGGCAGCGTCGGAGCCCCCAGATCCGACAGCAATCCTGCCCCATTCGCTTTCGTGCACGATTAGCTTTCGTCAAAGAAAAGCAAAAAGGGAAAACGCGCCATGGCCCGAATCAATTTCGGCTGTCAGCCCCAGGAAAATCCCTGCGCCCAATGCGGCAGGCCGATCGCCGTCCCCGAATGGATCGAGAACGGCCCGCGCCGCACCTCCTATCTCTGGCATTGCCTGGCCTGCGACTACCGGTTCGAGGCGGTGGCCTTCTTCGACGAGGAACTCGATTCCGAATCGCTCGCGGCCTGACGGAACTATTGACCGGCCGGGCGGCACGCCACGATCAGTGTGCGCGCGCAGAGGCGGAAACGTTCCGCGGAACCAGCTGCGTATTCTTTGAATATTGGTCCGGCGATCTGGAACGGCTGATGCCTTGACGTGTTCTGTACCCATCGATTCATCCATGGGAGACACGACATGTTGAAAACTTTCTCGGCCGGTGTGGCCGCATCCGCTTTGCTTGCAACCGTTGCCTTCGCGCAGACTCCGACGACGCCCAGCGACCGCGCCAATATGGCGCCGGCCGCCTCGAGTTCGAATGCGTCGTATCAGGGCGACTGGCGCACCTCGAAGGTCGTCGGCCTCAACGTCTACAACGACAACAACGAGAGCGTCGGCACGATCAACGACCTGTTGGCCGACAAGAGCGGGAATATCAAGGCGGTGGTGCTCGGCGTCGGCGGCCTGCTCGGCGTCGGTGAGCATCTGGTCGCGGTGTCCTTCGACAAGCTGAAATTCGTCGATACCCCGGTGCCGTCGACGACGACCTCGAGCACGGAGACCCGGCCGGCATCGACCACCACCACCGGTGCGGCGACCACCTCTTCGGCTTCGTCGACGAAGTCGAACCCCTGGTATCCCGATCACGCGGTGTTCAACGCCACCAAGGACCAGCTGAAGGCGATGCCCGAGTTCAGCTACTCGAACTAAGGCAGTCCCGACCAAACCCGATAAGCGCGTCCGGCTTCCCGCCGGGCGCGCTTTGCGTTGCAGCAGGGGAGCGGCTTTCGGCGCGAAAATCCCGATGGCAGAGCGTTTTCAAGCGAAGTGGAAACCGGTCCGCGCCAGGAAAACGCGTCAAATCGCGAATCTAAAGCCCCGCTTCGATTCCATCGAAGCGGAAAAGGCTTTAGGGTCCTGACCGGCGGGAGCACCTGCCTCCTGCCTTCAAGCCGAACGGGAGGAAGCCATGACCGAGAGCGTCTACAAAGTCATCGAGCTGATCGGTACCAGCAAGGAATCATGGGAGAAGGCGGCTGCGGCCGCGATCGACAGGGCGGGAAAATCGCTCCGCGAACTTCGCGTCGCCGAAGTCGCCGAACTCGACCTGCAACTCGATGCCAAGGGCAAGATCGAAGCCTATCGCGCCAAGCTCAAGGTCTCGTTCAAATTCGAGGACTGAGGAGCCTTCAGGACTGAACCGCCGAACGACAAAGCGCGCCCGGTGTTGCCGGACGCGCTTCTTTTTGAGTAGCCGCGTAGGGTGGGCAAAGGCGCGTCTGCGCCGTGCCCACCACCATTGTTGCGGCAAACAAGTCGGTGGGCTCGCTTCGCTTAGCCCACCCTACGACTTGCCTCGCCCCGCAAGCGGAGAGAGGGAGAAGTGATCAGCCCTTGACCAGCGGGCAGCCGCCCTTGTCGAGCGGACGGAAGGCTTCGTCGCCGGGCACGGTGGCGATCAGCTTGTAGAGGTCCCACTCGCCCTTGGATTCTTCCGGCTTCTTGACCTCGAACAGATACATGTCGTGGACCATGCGGCCGTCGATGCGGATCTTGCCGCCGTGGGCGAAGAAGTCGTTGATCGGGGTCGTCCGCATCTGCTCCATCACCTTCGGCGCCTCATCGGTGCCGATGGCCTCGATCGCCTTCAGGTAATGCATGGTCGCCGAATACAGCCCGGCCTGGATCATGGTCGGCATGTGGCCGACCTTCTCGATGAAGCGCTTGGAAAAGGCGCGGGTCTCGTCGTTCATGTCCCAGTAGAACGCGTCGGTGACGATCAGCCCCTGGGTCGCCTTGGCGCCGAGCGCGTGGGTGTCGGTGATCTCCTGCAGCAGCGCGATCATCTTCTGGCCGCCCTGGGTGATGCCGAATTCCGACGCCTGCTTCAGCGCGTTGGTGGTGTCGCCGCCGGCATTGGCGAGCGCCACGACCTTGGCCTTGGAGGCCTGCGCCTGCAGCAGGAAGGAGGAGAAGTCGGACGAGTTCAGGGGGTGGCGGACGTCGCCCAGCACCTTGCCGCCGCTTTCCTTGACCACGTTGGCGGCGTCGCGCTCCAGCGCCATGCCGAAGGCGTAGTCGGCGGTGACGAAGAACCAGGTGTCCTCGCCGCGCTTGACCATCGCCCGGCCGGCGACGTTGGACAGCGCGTAGGTGTCGTAGGTCCAGTGCACCGTGTTCGGCGAACAGGCCACCCCGGTGATGTCGGAGCTGCCGCCGCCGGAATTGATGTTGATCCGGTTCTTCTCGCGGGTCAGGGCCGAGACCGGCAGCGCGACCGAGGAGGTCGGCACGTCGAAGATGGCGTCGACCTTTTCATTGTCATACCAGTTGCGCGCGATGCCGACGCCGACGTCGGGCTTGTTCTGGTGGTCGGCGGCGATCACCTCGACCGGCTTGCCCTTCACCTTGCCGCCGTAGTCGGCCACCGCCATCTGCACCGCGGCCAGCGAGCCCTTGCCGGTGGCGTCGGCGTACAGGCTGGACATGTCGGTGAGCACGCCGATCTTGACGACGTCGTCGGAAATCTGCGCGTTCGCCGCGGTGCCGGTTGCCGCGATCGCGAGGCCGGCCGCGAGCGCGGCTGCGAGTGACTTCATGGTTTCTTCTCCCGGGTCTTCTTGTTGAGGGTTTTGGTCGCGGCCCGTGTTCTATCCGGCTTGGCCGGCGTCTGCAAAGCCAAAGGCGGCGCAAAAAAGCGTCAAGGGTTCCTGGTGAAGCCGTGAACCCGTAAATCCGCTGGGCGGACGGCTCGGCGGAGACCGCTATAGTCCCGATAGCGACCAGATTCCGCGGCGCAACGAAAAGTAGCGATGTGCCAAAAGCGGCGGTCGGCACCGGCGTCGGCCATGACGTTAAGCTAGGAAAACAATTTCGAAAAAGATAATCCGGTAAGCCGAAAAACTAGGATGAAACTACTGGCAACCGACAAGAGTAGCACCGCCAGCAATATCTTCGATGTAGAGGTATGCTGCGTCGATATAGTTTTAGTCCCAAATTGGCTCTGGAGCATCCGCCAAAACTCACGAAACGACGTCAAAAAAATAAGTATTGAGCCGAGACTTATTAGCCAGAACGCGCCCTTAACAAATAGCAAGGCAGCGATAAAGACCCATAGAGCCAATATAATTCCAACATAAGTCACGCTCATTTCAGGTCACCTATTGCGCACCCTCGTGTTGCCTGAGAGCAAAGTCTAACTCCACCCCCAAGAAACAGTCCTTGCGAACTCTCGCGAGGAATCCCAAGAAGCACCGTACCAGTCCTGCGGTGGAGTGAGAAGAACCGGGCGAGGCAGAAGAATTCACAGCCCCGGCAGCGTCGTCACGTAGACGTTGATCGAGCCCTGCGCTTCCGCGATCACGCGCAGCGTCTTCGAATCGAAGGCGATGTCGGCGAGCCGCAGGCTGGTGATTTCGGCCACCACCCGGACGCCGTTCTCGTTCTTGCGGAAGTCGTCGATCACAGCGGCGATCTTCTGCTGCGCGCTGGTCGCGAACGGCTTGAGGTCGATGGTGGCCTTGTCGGTCAGCGCCTTCTGCAAATGCGGCATCACCGCTCGCGCGGCGGCGCCGAGCAGCCCGAAGGCGGCCTCGGATTCGACGGCGAGCGCGAGGTTGGTGAGCCGCAGCGTCTGTGCGTCCGGATCGAGCACCGGCTTGCCCCAGATATGAACGGTGGCCTCGCCGCCGAGCCCGAGGAAACTCTTCTTCTCCTTGGCGTGGACCAGAAGCGAGATCAGCAGCCGGTCGCCGGACGCGGCGACGGAGGCACGCTTGACGGTGACGTCGACCGAGCCGGAGCCGTCCTCGGGGAAGGTGCGGCCGGCGAACTGCGCCTCCACGATCCTGCTGAGTTCGGTGAAGGGAACGTCGACCGGCACGCCGATGGAAATCCCGCCCGGCGTCGGCGGCACGATGCTGATCCTGGCGGGGAACGGGCAGTCGGGCTGGGTCTGTGCCGAGGTGATGCGGGTCTCCGCCTCGATGCCCAGCGTCACCGTGACCGCTGACGCGTCGACGCGCGGCTGCACGGCGAGGGCGCGGGTCGGCCTGAGCTCCAGCCAGAGCGGCGGCGTGGTCGAGGCGGCGCCGGTGCCCTGCAGCGCAATCGAGCGGCAGGCCCTGGCCCACTGGATCCGCGCGTTCTGCTCGAAGGTGCGGACGTCGCGGATCCGCGTCTCCGCGGCGGCGACCTGCTCGGCGACATTCTTGTCGATCAGCGGCTTGACCTGCGCCGGGACGTTGACCTTGGCGCCGGCCACGATCAGGCTGCTGTCGCTGAGCGTGACCTGGCCGGTCAGGTTGGGCTCGAGGTGCCAGCTTGCGGCGAGCTTCGGCCGCGAGGTGAAGGTGACGTTGCCCTTGAGCTCGGCGCTGGCATTGAGCGACTTGATGTTCACGCTGCCGATCTGCTTGGCGACGTTGCCGCCCAGAAGTCCGCCGAGCGCCTCGCCGACCGCGCCGGTGGCCTTTGCGGACAGCGAGCCCGTGACGTTGAGCTTTCCGGTCAGGGGCGTCGCCAATGTCAGCACGTCCTGGGCTCCGGTCGTCGCGATCGGCCCGCGCGAAGCGGTCCAGCCGATATCGGCGTTCTGCAGGATCTGCGACACCGGGTTGTCGGCCTTGCCGGCGAAATTACGCGGCGCGGCGCGGTCGGCGGCGTCGCGAATCGCGGTGAGCGCGATCGCGACCGGGGCCATCACGAACGAGCTGCGCGGCGCCGGCGGCAGCGGCGGCAATTCGACCAGCACCGGCGCCGGCCCCGCGCCGCGCGGCGCCAGCCAGTTCATCGCTTTCAGGCTGACGCCAAAAGAGACCGCGACCACCGCGATCCCGAGCAGGATTGTCTTGAGGCTAAGCGCCGGCCGCATCGTCCCCCCGGACTGATTTCAACCGGCGGAGTCTACAGGGCGGGGCAGGGGGGCGCCAGAGCGGGACGATGCCGATTAATTGAAGGTGTACCGGGACTTGCGCTGGTCGTCTCGGTACCGCTGCGGCTCAGAGTCTAACTCAGAATGCAGCCAAGGAATATGAGGGGTTTTCAAACCGTCATTGCGAGCGAAGCGAAGCAATCCATACCGCAACGTGAAGAAAGATGGATTGCTTCGCTTCGCTCGCAATGACGGAGAATAAAACTTTGAATTGTTGCCCGCCAGAAACAAAAAAGTGGCGCGGAAACCCGCGCCACTTTTTCACGATAAAATGTCGTCGCCGCGTCAGCCGGTCAGCTGCGCTTGTCCAGCGCGTTGTCGGCGCGGCGGTCCATCGGCAGCACGATCACGCGGGTGCCGACGTTGACCCGCGAATAGAGATCGGCGACGTCTTCGTTGGTGAGGCGGATGCAGCCGGACGACACGTGGGTGCCGATCGTCTCCGGAGCGTTGGTGCCGTGGATGCGGTACACGGTGCCGCCGAGATACATCGCGCGGGCGCCGAGCGGATTGCCGGGGCCGCCGGCCATGTGGCGCGGCAAATAGGGCTGGCGCGCGATCATTTCCGGGGGCGGGGTCCAGTCCGGCCACTCCGCCTTCTTGGTCACCGCCTGCACGCCCGACCAGGTGAAGCCCTCGCGGCCGACGCCGATGCCGTAGCGGATCGCCTGGCCGCCGCCGAGCACGTAATAAAGATAGGTGTTGGGGGTATCGATGATGACGGTGCCGGGCGCCTCGCGGGTGGCATAGCTGACGATCTGGCGCTTCAGCCGGGCCGGCATCTCGACCGCGGCGCTCTCGTCCTCGGACGGGGCTGCCTGCACCGGCGGTGGGGCCGATTGCATCGGCGGCGGCAGGATGAAGGGAAACAGCGGCAGCGGCGAGGCCGTGGCCGAGCCGGAGAGGGCAATCGCGCCGATCGCCAGCGCGCCGAAGGCGGCGGCACTGCGGCAATTCCGCTTCAATGCGTCAAGATTGAACATGGTCGTCCCCTGTTTTCGAAGTCTGTTTATGCGCCCCGGCGCTCGTCTCGGCGCCTTATCGAGGCTCTTCATTACAGGGCGGCCGTTTCAGAACGTTTGCGTCCCGGTCGCAAAATGGTTTCATCCGCTTAAGGATTTGTTTCGCCAATGTGTCGTCGGGACGCCGGCGGTCTCGGCAGGGGATCGCCGGAAACCGGCCCGCCCGGCGGAATCGCCGGCCGTGGTCGGCACGGCGCTTGCATCGCCTCAACGGGAAAATCCTCTTCTCCGGAGGAATGCACCGCCAGGGAGTCCGGCATGACCATCGCCACCACCGCGCCGACCGTCAGCGTCCGGTCGACGACCCGGATGTCCTCCGTGGTTTTCGCGAGCTGCCTCGGCACCATCATCGAATGGTATGACTTCCTGATCTATGCGACCGCGGCGGCGCTGTTTTTTAACAAGGCTTTCTTCCCGACATTCGATCCGCTGGCCGGCACCCTGGCCGCGCTCGGCAGCTACGCCGTCGGTTTTCTGGCCCGGCCGCTGGGGGGAGCGCTGTTCGGCCACTTCGGCGACCGCATGGGACGCAAATCGATGCTGGTGGCGACCCTGTTCATCATGGGCATCAGCACCTTCTGCATTGGCCTGCTTCCGACCTATGCATCGATCGGGGTGTTCGCGCCGATCCTCCTGATCCTGCTGCGCGTGATCCAGGGCATCGGGCTCGGCGGCGAGTGGGGCGGGGCCTCGCTGATGGTGCTCGAGCATGCGCCGCCCGACAAGCGCGGCTTCTACGGCAGCTTCGTCCAGATCGGTTTCCCGATCGGCCTGGTGCTGGCGTCGCTGGTCTTCGCGCTTCTCAGCAAACTGCCGGACGCCGAGTTCGCCGCCTGGGGTTGGCGGATTCCGTTCCTGATCAGCATCGTGCTGCTGGCGATCGGCACCTTCGTGAGGTCCCGCGTTCCCGAAACGCCGGTGTTCGAGGTGATGAAGGCGCGCGGCGAGCTGTCCGGCAATCCCGTCGGCGAAGCCCTGGGCAAGAATACCAAGACGTTCCTGGTCGCTGTCGGCCTGAAAATCTCGGAAGTGTCGTGGGTCTACATGCTGACGGTGTTCGTCGTCGTCTATGGCACGAGCCAGCTCAACCTGCCGAAGCAACTGCTGCTCGACGCCGTGATGTACGCAGCCCTGTTCGAACTTATCAGCCTGCCATTGTTCGGCTGGCTGTCGGACCAGATCGGCCGGCGGCCGATGTACATTCTGGGCGCGCTGTTCACCATCGCCTTCGCCTTTCCGCTGTTCTGGATGCTGGAAAGCAGGAGCGCAGCCCTGGTCACCACGGCCGTCATCGTCGCCATGAATTTCGGGCACGGCATGATGTTCGGGCCTGAATCCAGCTATTTCCCGGAGCTGTTCGGCTCCCGTGTCCGCTACAGCGGGGCGTCGTTCGGATTCCAGGTCTCCGCGGCGATCGGCGGCGGCTTCGCGCCGATCGTCGCGACCGCCATGGTGGGCTATTTCGGCGGCACCACCGGCGTGTCGGTCATGATGATCATCCTGGCGCTGATCACGCTGGCGGCCGCCCTCGCGGCGCGCGAGACCAGGGGATTGCCGCTGACCTGACCGCGGGAACGGCGTGCGCGATGCGGTTCGGAATATTCATCTATCCAGGCGTCGAACCGATCGATCTGGCGACCTATGGCGTATTGTCGATGGCGCGCCGGATCGCGCCGCAGATCGAGATCTGCACCATCGCGCCCGATGCCGGTCTGGTTGAACTCGCCAACGGGCTGCGGGTGATCGCCGATTACGGCATCGGGCAGGCGCCGGCCTGCGATCTCGTGATCGTCACCGGCGGACCCGGCTGGAGCGCGCAGGCGAACGCGCCGGCGACGCTCGATTACATCCGCGGCGTCCATGCCTCGGGCCGCATTGCTTCGGTATGCACCGGCGGCATGATCCTGGCGGCGAGCGGAATCCTGGACGGCGCACCGGCCACCACCAAGCGCGAGGTGGTGCCGCCGGAGGTCAGGCCGCTCGACGTCATGCGCGCGACCTATCCGGGAATCGACGTGCGCGAAGCGCTGCTGGTGGACACCGGCGCCGTGGTGACCAGTGGCGGCGTGTCGCTCTGCATCGACACCACGCTGCATCTGCTGGCGCGGATGCTCGGCCCGGATGTCGCCGCCGAGACCGCGCGCATCCTCGAATACGATCGCGCCTGGCGTGCCAACCGCGACCAGTTTGCGCCGGTCATCGAAGCCTGAGCACCGGTGCGATACCGAGCTCCGGCCGAAATCCGTTTGTCTCGACTTCTGACACAAAACCTTCAAAATCCGAAAAAAATCATTTCAGGGGGATGACGTCACACGCCTGAAATATCCATAGCCGAACGTCTGCCACTGAGAATCAATGGCTCCCGGATTCCGGTTCATGCGGATATTGATTGCGACCGATGCTTGGCGTCCGCAGGTGAACGGCGTGGTTCGCACGCTGACCTCGCTGGCGGGCAGCGCCCAGGCGCTCGGCGCCGAGATCGAGTTTCTGACCCCGGACGGGTTTCCGTCGCTGGAAGTGCCGACCTATCCGGGATTGCGGATGGCCTGGCCGAACCGGCGCGAGATCGCCCGCAGGGTCGAGGCGGCGTCGCCGGACGCCATCCACATCGCGACCGAAGGGCCGATCGGCTGGGCGGTGCGGGCCTATTGCCTGCGCCGCAAGCTCGCTTTCACGACCTCCTATACGACCCGCTTTCCGGAATATATCGCGGCGCGCTCGATCATTCCGATCAGCTTCAGCTACGCGGTGCTGCGGCACTTTCATTCGGCCGCCGCCGTGACGATGGTGGCGACGGCCTCGCTCCGGCAGGAACTCAGTGCGCGCGGGTTCAAGCGGCTCGGCAACTGGGGGCGGGGGGTCGACACCGAGCTGTTCAATCCCGACGCTCCGGTCGAACTCGATCTGCCCCGGCCGATCTTCATGACGGTCGGCCGCGTCGCGGTCGAGAAGAACATCGAGGCGTTTCTGCAACTCGACCTGCCGGGGTCCAAGGTGGTGGTCGGCGACGGCCCGCAACGCGCCGAGCTGCAGCGCCGCTATCCCAAGGTGATCTTTGCGGGCGAGAAGACCGGCAGGGAATTGAGCGCGCACTTTGCCGCCGCCGACGTGTTCGTGTTCCCGAGCCTCACCGACACCTTCGGCGTCGTGCAGCTCGAAGCTCTGGCCTGCGGCACCCCGGTCGCCGCCTTCCCGGTGATGGGCCCCAAGGACGTGATCGCCGATCATCCCGTCGGCGCGCTCGACCATGACCTGCGAAGCGCCTGCATCCGCGCGCTCGGGATGTCGCGCGAGACCTGCCGGCGCTTTGCGCTGGAACGTTCCTGGGAAAACAGCGCCCGGCAGTTCATCGGTAATCTGAGCACACTACAGCCGAGCCGCGCACCGCGGCCGGCCCGCCGCCTGGCCGCACGACGCCCGGTACAAAGTTGATCATCGCGGGTCCGATCCGGCGAAGGGATCGATCCCCCACAACAGCAAGAGCAGGTTCATGACGGAAATCGCAAAACTCACAGCTAACGGCGAACTCGAACTCGACTTCGACCGGGCCACGGTCGAACAGGCCTATGATCGCTGGGCGCCGGTCTACGACCTGGTGTTCGGCGGCGTGTTCAGCAAGGGCCGGCGGGCCGCCATCGTCGCCACCAACGCCATCGGCGGCCGTGTGCTCGAAGTCGGCGTCGGCACCGGGATCTCGTTGCCGCTCTACGCACCGCATTTGCGCATCTTCGGGACCGACATCTCGGAGGCGATGCTGCGCAAGGCCAAGGCGCGCGTCGCCGATCTCCGCCTGAAGAATGTCGAGGGGCTGGCGGTGATGGATGCCGAGAAACTCGAATTCGCCGACCATTCCTTCGACGTGGTGATGGCGCAATATGTCGTCACCGCGGTGCCGAATCCGGAAGCGGCGCTTAACGAATTCGCCCGGGTGCTGCGGCCCGGCGGCGAGATGATCCTGCTGAGCCGGGTCAGCGCCGATGCCGGGATCCGCCGCTTCATCGAGCAGCGGTTGCAGCCGGTGGTGCGTCCGCTCGGTTTCCGGACCGCTGAATTCGCCTGGTCGCGCTATGCGAAGTGGGCCGCAGGCGCGCATGATGTGGAACTGATCGAGCGTCGCCTGGTGCCGCCGCTCGGGCATTTCTCGCTGATTCGCTTTCGCAAGGTCGAACCCGCCGCCGTCGCGGCGTAAGCGACCCGGCCTCATGGCGACAGGCGCGGCAACGCCGCGTCTGTCGACCCATGCGCCGCCGTGACGCTGGACGTCGATGTGAGTGAGGCGTTAATTCGGATTAATTCTGCATGTCATTATCAAGATGTCACACGCGATACATCGGACTCTTGTTAAATATCGCCTGACTCGAATCGGGGGAGAAACATGCAGCGTTTCATGACAGCTTTGCGAACCCAGCGCTGGGATGACCATCGCTACTATCACCACAGCCGCATCAACCAGAGTTTGCACTTCGTCAGCGCCTTCAGTTTTCTGGTCGGCTATGCGCTGATGTTCGTCGATCCGGTCAAGGCCGCGCTGATCGGCTGGCTGGTCTCGATGACCACGCGGCAGGCCGGTCATTTCTTCTTCGAGCCGAAGGGCTACGATCACCTCAACCAGGCGACCCACGAGCACAAGGAAGAAATCAAGGTCGGCTATAATCTGCAGCGCAAGATCGTGCTGATGACGATCTGGGCGCTGTCGCCGCTGGTGCTGTACCTCGATCCGACCGTGTTCGGCCTGTTCACGCCCTGGACCTCACCGGCCGATTTCATGCGCCAGGTCGCCAAGGTCTGGCTCGCGGTCGGGATCGGCGGTCTGCTATTCCGGACCGTGCACCTGTTCTTCATCCGCGACGTCGAGACCGGCCTGGTCTGGATGACCAAGATCCTGACCGACCCGTTCAGCGACCTCAAGCTCTACTACAAGGCGCCGCTGTACCTGATGAAGGGCGAACTGATTGATCCCGGCCTCGACCTGATCGACCATGGACTCGAGGAAAGGCACGCCTGAGCCGCGACTCAAAGCGCGCCAGTTGTGTGTAATGCCGCCAAAGAGAAACTCGTCATGCCCGGGCTTGTCCCGGGCATCCACGTCTTAACGGCCCGATAGCAAGGAAGACGTGGATGGCCGGGCATAGGCGAGCGGAAGCGACGCCGTCGTTCCGACGGCTATGCCCGGCCATGACGGACAATGAGAGACGCCGCCGCGGGAATTCAGCGCTGCCGTTTCCGAAAGATCATCTCTTTCAGGATCTGCCGGCGGATCTTCTTGTTGGTGAGGGCGGCGTCGTGCCACCACCAGCCATCCTGCTTCATCTTCTCCGCGGCCGTCACGAAGCGTTTTGTCACTTCGGCGAAATCGGCGTCGGTGTAGTTCAGGCTGAAGATGAAGCGCCCGGTTCCGACCCAGCTCAGGGCGAGTCCTTCGGCGCGGAGATAATATTGCAGCATCCAGTTGTAGCGGGACGGCTCGGTGTAATGGACCGTCCAGATCGACGACAGATTGGCGACGCGGACCGGCAGCTCATGGCTCGCCATCATGTCGTTGAGTTCCCGGGCGCGTCCGTTCCAGGTCTCGTCGAGGCCCTTGTACACGGCGTTGAAATTCGGGCTGGCGAGCCGGGTCAGGAACTCGTCCATCGCCGTCATCACGTAAGGGTGCGAATTGAAGGTGCCGCGGGCAAAGCAGACGTCGGCCGGCCGGTCGTCGCGGAAGCGGCGCATCAGATCCTTGCGACCGCAGACCACGCCGATCGGGAAGCCGCCGCCGAGACTCTTGCCATAGGTCACCATGTCGGCGCGGACGCCGAAATATTCCTGGGCGCCGCCGGCGGCGAGCCGGAAGCCGACGAACACCTCGTCGAAGATCAAGGCGATGTTGCGCTCGGTGCAGACCTGGCGCAGCTCCTTCAGCCACGCGGTATAGGCGTCGCGGTCGAAATGGGCCTTGCGGGAGGAATCCACCAGCGAGGAATCGCCGGGCGCGTTGCCGTTGGGATGCAGCGCCTGCAGCGGGTTGACCAGCACGCAGGCGATGTCGCGCCGGGTCTTCAGCACGTGCAGCGTCCGCTCCGACATCTCCGCCAGCGTATAGGTCTCGTGCGGCGACACCGGATTGCCGACGCCGGGCTGCACGTCGCCCCACCAGCCGTGATAGGCGCCGGCGAAGCGCACCAGATGCGAGCGGCCGGTGTGATAGCGCGCCAGCCGCACCGCCTGCATCACCGCTTCGGTGCCCGACATGTGGAACGACACTTCGTCGAGACCGGAAATCTCGCACAGCCGCCGCACATTGTCGGCGACCACCGGGTGGTAGAAGCCGAGCACGGGGCCGAGTTCGTGGGCGCGCTTCTCCGCGGACGCGATGCATTCCTTGTAGAAATCGTAGCCGAAGATGTTGACCCCGTAGGAGCCGGCAAGGTCGTAGAACACGTTGCCGTCGAGATCGGTCAACGTGACGCCGGAGGAGGCCTGCATGAAGGTGCCGGCGCCGAGATTTTCCCGCACCAGCCTCGAATACTGGAACGGCACCCGGTAGGCCTGGGTGAATTGCAGGTCGGAAATCCGCAGCGCCGCCTCGGCCGTCATCTGCCGGCTCTTGGCAAAACGCTCCTTGTAGAGCGCCGCGAGCCGGAAGAAGGCATCGTGGCGCTGCGTGGCGATCTCGGCCGGCGCGCCGTCGGAACGGAAGAAGTCGCTGTCGTCGAACTCGTAGAACGGGATCAGCTTCGCCACCCGGCGCGACATCTTGGAGTGTCCGCCGAGCGAGCGGTGCTTGGCGCGGGACAGCGCCAGGCGCGCCTTCACCCTGGGAGCTACCATGGCGGTGGCGGCAACCGCGCCGGCGGCGGCGAGCGACAGAATCGGAATCGAGCTATCCATGGCTACAAGCGCTAACCAACCGAATTGACAGATTCATGACAGTGAAAACCCTGATTGCCAGCCTGACCCAGCAGGAAGACCTCAATTTCCTGCTGACCAACCGCGTGCCGCGGGCGGCGCTGACCCGGTTCATGGGATGGTTCAGCAAGATCGAGCAGCCGTTAGTCCGTGATCTCTCGATCGCCTGCTGGCGGCTGTTCTCCGATCTCGATCTGTCCGAGGCCAAGGAGACCCATTTCAAGAGCCTGCACGACTGCTTTACGCGGGAGCTGAAACCCGGCCTGCGGCCGCCAGATCCCGACCCCGCGATCGTGGTCAGCCCGAGCGACGGCATCATCGGCGCGTTCGGCGCCATCGCCGATACCGAACTGTTCCAGGTCAAGGGCGCGCCCTATTCACTGCTCGACCTGCTCGGCGATCCCGCACTGGTGGAGCGCCACCGCAACGGCCGCTTCATCACGCTGCGGCTGACCTCGAGCATGTATCACCGCTTCCACGCGCCCTGTGACGGCCGCATCGAGCAGGTCGACTTCATCCATGGCGATACCTGGAACGTCAATCCGATCGCGCTCAAGCGCGTCGAAAAACTGTTCTGCAAGAACGAGCGCGCGGTGATCCGGACCCGGCTGCCGACCGGCGAGGCGCTGACGCTGGTGCCGGTCGCGGCGATCCTGGTGGCCAGCATCCGGCTGCATTTTCTCGATCGCCTGCTCAATGCCCAGAGCCGCGGGCCGGCGGTGTTCCCCTGCGACGTCGCGGTCCGCAAGGGCGACGAGCTCGGCTGGTTCGAGCACGGCTCGACCATCATCATGCTGGCGCCGGAGCATTTTGAATTTTGCGACAATGTCATGGACGGCGCGCGGGTCCGCGCCGGACAGCCGCTGCTGCGAAAGCCCGGCTGATCGACGGCGCGCAATCTCGATTTCGTCACCGCGCTTGCCTATATAGCGGCGATCGAAATCGATTCGAATTCGCAAGATACAGGATTTTGAGATGGCGCGGGCGCCTGTTCTGGCGGCGGGAGGGATTGTGCTGCGACTGGAGGCAACCCCGCTGATCGCGGTGGTGCGGCTGCGCAAGCGCAACGAATGGGTTCTTCCCAAGGGCAAGCTCGACGACGGCGAAACGGCGCGCGCCGCCGCCGAGCGCGAGGTGCTGGAAGAAACCGGGCATGACGTCTCGGTGCACGAATTCCTGGGCACGCTGGTCTACGAATCCGGCGGCCGCTTCAAGGTGGTGCACTACTGGCGCATGGAGAGCAGCGGCGAGCAGGTCTATGAATTGATGGATGACGTGCGGGCGGTCGACTGGCTGCCGCTGGATGCTGCGGTCGGGCGGCTGTCGCGCGGCTACGAACGCGCCTTTCTCGCCAATGTCGGGCCGCTCGCGCTCGAGGCCTCAGCGCAGGGTTGGGCGCCGCAGCCGAAGGCGAAAAAGCCGGCAGTGCCGGAAAAGCGCCGGCGCAAGCCGGCGGTCGCGCCGCCGCCTGGCGTGACGACCCCTGTCCCGGTCGCCCCGGATCCGATGGCACGGCCCGAGTTCCCGCTCGAAGCGTTCGATGCCGTCGAAGCCGAAGCAATTGTTGCGGAGACGGAGCTTGCACCGTCACCGCTATCGGTCGCCGCAGAACCTGTCGCGGCAGAGCCGATGGAAACGGAAGCGACGCCGCCGGCGCCATCCTCCGGCAACGACGCGAGCACCGCGCGCGGCCGGCGCGGCAACCTGGTGCGGATGCTCCGGGACTGGCTGCGCCGGGCCGCCTGACCCGCATCAAGTGCGGGCCAGGCTTTCGCTCGAAAACGCTCTCAGCGCTTCTTCGGCTTCGGCGCCGGCTTGGCCTTCGGCGGGGCCGGTCGCCGCGGCGGCTGTGCCGCGGGCCGGTTCTGCAGAGCGGGCCGCTGCACGCCGGGCGCGTTGGGCTGCGGCTGCGCCGTTGGCTGCTGCGGCAACCCAGGCTTCTCGCTTCGGTTCGGCTGCGCCGGCTGGCTCGGCTGACCCGGACGGGTCGGCTGTGCCGGCTGTTGCGGCGAGCCGGGCCGCTGCGGCAAGCCGTTCTGCTTCGGCAGGCCGGGCTGGCGCGGCGGATTGGCGG
>Ga0302157_10002317_pt1 | contig 22260 bp, 19 predicted proteins | sample I_Bog_N3_3_FD_193502 | JGI IMG/M metagenome (GOLD analysis project Ga0302157, IMG submission 193502) | Peat permafrost microbial communities from Stordalen Mire near Abisko, Sweden - I_Bog_N3_3 | ecosystem: Environmental > Terrestrial > Soil > Wetlands > Peat | place: Sweden: Abisko, Stordalen... | reverse complement strand
CCAATAATTCAACGCAGCGGGATGGCCCGCAGCCTACCACGGGGAAATCGGTAGGGAAACCACGGCGGCGTGTTACGCACGCGTCAGGGCCGTCTCAGCCTACCACGGGGAAATCGGTAGGGAAACCACGGCGCCAGCACCGACGCGGCGCTCGACCACGAGAGCCTACCACGGGGAAATCGGTAGGGAAACCAAAGCGGGGAGGGGCGCGGAGAGGCCGGGACGCCGCTCCGTTAGCGCGGCAGCGCACAGGCGCCGACTCAAGACATTTGAGGGGTTCTCAACCGCGCTTTCCGTCACGCCCGCGCTCGTCGCGAGTATCCACGTCGGGACATTGCAGTTAATCCTCCGAAAGAGGCGTTGCGTCTGGACGAGCACGGCTATGACGGCGAGGGACGGGCTGAAGCCGAGGCTACCGCCTCACCCCCGCTTCCGTAACCTCGCGGCGAAAAACCCGTCCAGCCCGGACTGTCGCGGCGTATCGGCAGCGAGGTGGCAGGGGAGCGTCCGCAGGTCGCCGTCCTTGGAGATGCATTCCTGCAGGCCGCCGATTTCGCTGGCCTCGATCGGGATGCGGCTGATTTCGGCGTTGCGGCGCAGCAGGTCGGCGATCTGGTTCTCGCCTTCTTCCGGCTCCAGCGAGCAGGTGCAATAGACGAGGGCGCCGCCGGGCTTGGTCAGGAAGACGGCGCGGTCGAGCAATTCACTTTGCGCCCGGGCGAGCGAGACGATGTCGCCGGCGCGCTTGGTCCAGGCCACGTCGGGATGGCGGCGGATGGTGCCGGTGGCGCTGCACGGCGCGTCGAGCAGCGTGAAGTCGAACAGCGGCGCCTGATAAGTCATCGCGTCGGCAATGGCGAGTTCGACGCTGAGGTTTACGCGCGCCAGATTGCCGGCCAGGCGCTTAAGGCGCTCGGCGGAGCGGTCGAGGGCGACGACGCTGGCGCCCATTTGCGCGAGTTGCGCGGCCTTGCCGCCCGGCGCGGCGCAGAGGTCCAAAGCCCGTTCGCCCGGCGAAAGCAGGGCGAGCCGCGCCGGCAGCGCGGCGGCGGCGTCCTGCACCCACCATTCGCCGGCCGCGTAGCCCTCGAGTTCGGGAATGGCGGTGTGGGTGTCGAGCCGCACCGAGCCGGTCGGCAGCGCGCGGCCGCCGAGCTTGGCCGCCCAGCCTTCCGGATCGCTCTTCACGGTGAGGTCGAGCGTCGGCTCGTTGCGATGCGCCGCGGCGATGGCGCGCGCCGTCGCCTCGCCGTAGCGGTTGCGCCAGCGCAGCGCCAGCCAGGCCGGCGTGTCGTCGTCGAGTGGGTCCGAGGCCTCCAGCAGCTCCGCCTTGTTGCGGGCGACGTTGCGCAGCACCGCGTTGACGAGCCCGGCATAGGGCGTGGAGGAAGGATCGTTGCGCGACGCGCGCACGGCGAGATCCACCGCGGCGTGGTCGGAGACCTCCATGAACAGCAATTGCGCCGCCGCCGCGATCAGCACGCCCTCGAGCGGACCGGCCTTCTTCGGCATGCCCTTTTCGAGAAATTTCAATAGCGCCTTGCGGATCGTGCCGAGCCGGCGCAGCCCCACCGTCGCTATCGAGCGCGCCAGCGCCCGGTCGCGGGCGTCGAGGCCGCGCGAATTGGCGTCGTTCTCGCCGCCGAAACGTTCCTCGAACGGCTTGCCTTTGATCAACGCGTCCAGGATCGCCTGCGAGGCGATCCAGCGGGGCAGAAAACCGGGCGTCGCTTCAACGGGAGGCTTGCGTTGGGCGCTGGTCGGTCGAGTGGGGCTGTTATGGCGTGGGAACATGCGTAACTTTCAACGAATCGCCTCGCGGCGACGCCATTACCGTATAGCGTTAAATTTGCGTCGCGCTGACATCTCGCGTCGAGTCTCATTGTGGGGCTTCCGTGAGCGCCCTGAGCGGCTTCGGAAGCGTCCCGTCCGCCTCGTCGCGGGCGAAAAGTTTCAATCCCGCGGGCTCGTTGCCATTGGGATGCACCAGCACGATAGAACCCGGCGTCGGCCGCTGTCGCAGCGCCAGCCAGGCGTCCGCGCCCAGAGAGATCAGATGATGCTTGCGCGCGGCTTGCATCAACGGCGCGTTCGAAATGAGACCGGGAAAACGGAAGAACAGCGACGGCGTCTGACCATTGGCGATCAGCAGCCGCTCCGTGTCGAGAATTTCGGCGTCCGGATCGACGCCCGGCGTCAGCAGGAAATTGCGCTCGAAGGCGACGCCGCGCTTGAACGGATGATGGTAGGAATGGTTGGTCCAGACGATGTCGATGGCGCCCGAGGCCTGCTTGTCGAGCAACCACAGATAATCGGGGTAGTGATGGGTGAGCCACAGACCGGAGATCGACAGCGCGATCGGCGTGTGCGGGCCCTCCGATGCAAGCCTGTCGAGAAAAGAGCGGTCCATCGGCTTGGAGCTCGGACAGAGGTCGCCGGTCAGAAAGGCGCCATCGCCCGCGCCGTGCTTCAGCCCGGCGTTTTCGAGGAAACCGCGCCGGGTCAGTTCCGGCGCCTGGGCCGATTTGTCGATCGCCCGCATCATCCGCGTCGACGCGAGAGCGCTTTCGTCGACATCGTGGCATGTCCAGCAGGCCGCCGATTGCAGTTCGGTGGCGAGCGTTTCCGTATCGGCGAGCAGCAGCGCGGTTTGCCCGCTCGAGGTCATTTGCCGAATCGCGACGCGGCGCGCCCCGTCGGGGCCGGAGCAGAGTCGAAACACGGACTGATAGTCGCCGACCGCGCTCGCCGGCGCGAAATGGCTCGGCGCAACGCGCGGAATCGCGCAGGATTGCGCATGCGCCAGCGACGGTGCGAGGGCCGACAGCGCGATGAAGGCAAGCGTCTTGCGCATCAAACCATCGTCAATCGTTTGTGTAATCGCGCCATCAAGGCGGTCGCGAACAGCGGCGTGAACAGATTGAGCAATGGTATGGCGACGAAGCCAGCGATGATCAGCCCCGCTAGATAGACCTGCGCGGCCGATCGCTGGCGCAATTCGCGCGCCTGGGCCATGGAGCCGAACCGCATCGCCGCGAGATCGAAATATTCGCCCCCGAGCAGAAAGGCGTTCGCCGCGATCCAGGCCGCGAAGCCTATGCCGGGAACGAAAAACAGCACCAGGGCCGCGACCGTCACGATCGACGACAGCCCGGCGAAGCGCAGCGAGAACAGCGCGGCCTCGAGCACCGGCGCGGATTTTCCCGGCGCGCCCGTCGGGTCGACCTCGCGCTCGACGAGCTCGGCGATTTCGTCGAGGAAGAAGCTCGCCACCAGCGAAGTCGCCGGCGCCGCGAGCAGCGCCAGCGCGACGACGAGGCCCAGCCCGACCAGAACCGAAATCAACGTCGCCAGCCAATTGGTATGCGTCGTCACGAAGGAAAGCGCGAAGCGATCGAGCGCGTAATAAACGATCAGCAGAATGGCGACGGTCAGCGCGAGCGACTTCCACATCACGCGTCGGAAGGGAGGCGAAAAAATATCGCTGAGAGCATCCAGCGCGTCTTGAATCATGGCTACCGATCAGGCTTTCCGGCGTCGCCGCCAAACAAAAGTGTTGCTCGCCGCATAGTTCCAGACGACGCCGACCAGCGCGCCGGCAAGCCCCGCCGCCCACCAGACCTGGCGGGACTGGAACAGCCACGAGGCGATGTTGATATTGGCGATCGCGCCGACGCTGCAAAGCGCCGCGAATATGACGAAGCCGCGCACGATCGACAGGCCGCGGTAGCGCATCGAACGGTAGGTGATCTCGTTGTTGAGAGCGAAATTGCTCGCCATCGCCGCGACCGTCGCGACGAGTTGCCCCAGATCGAATCCTCTGTCGCCCATCACGGCGATGATCGCCGAGAGCACGATGAGGTGAACGACGAGGCCGACGCCGCCGATCATCGCGAACAGCACGAAGCGCGTCGGCAGCACGCCGCCGCTGGCGTGATGGGCGACAAGTCCGAGGAAATCGAGGCCGACGAGCGGCGAAAGTTTGGATTCGCCGGCCAGCCGCTGGCGGAACACATAGGGCGATTCCGCGATCTTCAGCGTCCCCTCGGACGAAAGGATGACGTCGACCAGGATCTTGAAGCCGTCGGGCGAGAGTTGCGGCGCGAGCCGGGCGACGATCTCCCGCCGGGTCATGAAGAAGCCGCTCATCGGGTCCCTGACCGAGATCCCGGCGATGCGCTCGAAGAACCAGGCGCCGAGGTTGCTGAGCTTCTGTCGGGTCGGCGAGAGGCCGGCGGGGATCGCCTCGTCGGGCACGCGGGTGCCGATGATCAGGTCGCCCTGCTTGGCCGCGAGCGCGGCATACATGAAGGGAAGAATGCTTTCGTCGTGCTGGAGATCGCCGTCGATGACGGCGACGAAATCAGCGCTGGAAGCGAGCCAGCCCTCGATGACCGCGCCGGCGAGACCGGAGCGGTTTACGCGCCGCAGGCAACGCAGCCGGCTGTCCTCGGCCGCGATGGCGAAGGCGACCACATAGGTGCCGTCGGGCGAGTCGTCGTCGACGACGATCATCTCCCAGGGCAAGCCGTCGAGGACCTTTTTCAGCCGTTCGAACAGCACGGGCACGTTCGCCGACTCGCGATAGGTCGGCACTACGACGGAAAGCGTCGGGCGCGAAGCAGGCCTCGCGTATTCGGAATCCATATTGCGCCCGTCCCGTGGCGCCCGGCAATCCGGGCTTTAACGTCCGCCGAGCCGATAGGGCACGGGAAAGGCGCGCGTCAAGCCATGCGCGGGCACCAGGACGAGTTCGACCTCGGCGCGCCCGCCGCGCCCGAGCGAAAAAGCCTGCGGCGGATCGAGCCGTGTGAAATAGGGCGCCAGCGTGGTCTGGATCCAGTCCAGCCGGCGCCGTTCGGCGATTATGACCGCGTCGCGGCCGATGAAGGCGGCGCCCTCCTGGAGAAAGGCGATGCCGCGCGGATCGTCGGAAAAGACGAAGATCGGCGTTTCCGGGCCCAGCGCGACGCCGACCTTGCCCGCCTCCCACCATTTCGTCGTCGCGACGAAGGCCGGGCGCCCGGCGAGGGCCGGAGCGGAGCGCAAATCCGCCCAATCCAGAGATTCCAGCGTGGGGTCGGGCAGATTGCGGCCGGCGAGGGCTTCCATCCAGCCCTCGCGCGTCTGAGTGACGACCGCAATCGCCAGGGCGGCGACGAACATAGCCGAACCGATCGCCCAGCGCCGCAGGTCGAAGCGCCAGGTCAGCGCGGCCTGCCCAAGCAACGGAAACAGAAAGAACCAGCCGGGCATCGTCCAATGCGGCAGACCCCGGTCGCCCCAGAGCGGCGTGATCGTGAAGACGACAATCGCCGGCAGCGCCAGCCAGAGCAGAAACCGCGCCCGATCGCCGCCCTCGCGGGCGGCCCGAAAAGCGGCGGCGATCAACGCCGCCAAGATCCAGGGTAGCAGGTACGCCGCCTCGCCCAGAAACATCGCCAGCACGGCGATCGCGCCGCCGCCGCCGCCCGGCGCCCCGCGCCCGCCCTGAAAGCGGAACGAGACCCAATCGTGCGCATCGTTCCAGACGAACACCGGGCTGACGATGACGAGGGCGACGAGGGCGGCGCCGTAAGGCGCGGGATGGCGGAGCCAGCGCCGCTGCGACGGGCTGGCGACGATAAAGCCGAGGACGCCGAGCGCGGTCAGCGCCGCGCTGTATTTCGACAGCCCGGCCAAGCCAAAGCCCGCCCCCGCGACGCCCCACAGAAGCCAGGCTCGCGTGTTCGAGGCGGAGCTGAAGAAGATTCGCGACAGCGCCCAGGCCGCGAGCGCCAAAGCCGCGAGCAACGGCCCGTCGGGAACGATCCAGCTCCCAGCGGAGGCGAAGAAGAACGGCGGGAGATTGAGCGCGACGAGCGCCACGATCGCGGCCCGGTCGCCATAGAGGGCGCGCGTCAGGGCGAACATCAGTCCGCCGGTCAGCGCAAACAGCGCCACGAAGGGCAGGCGCGCCCAAACGGTCTCGCCGAACAGGTCGGCGGAGGCATGGGCGAGCCATTGGTGCAGCGGCGGATGGTCGAAATACGAAAGCGCGAGCGCGCGCGAAACGACCAGCGTGTAGGCCTCGTCGCGGCCGAGCCCCAGCGTCGAGACCAGCGCCAGCCTCGCCAGCGCAAAGCCGAGGATCAGCCCAAGCGCCTTCCGAGCGCTCAAGGGCTCGGCTCGCCGCCGGGAACGAACGCGTCGAACGCCGCCCAGAATTGTTCGCGGAACACGTCGCGCTCGATCAACAATTCGTGTTCGGCCCCCTCGACGACCACGATCCGCCCGCCCCTCAGCCGCTCGGAAAACCGTTCGCATGCGCGCAAATCCGTGACCCGGTCGGCGCCGGAGGCGATGACCAGGATGGGCGTGAAAATCGCACGGGGATAATGCGGGTCCTCGAACTGGCGCATCAGCCGGAACGCGGCATGCAGCCAGCCTATTGTCGGCCAGCCAACGCCGATCGTCGGGTCGGCCCGCACGCTGCTCGACACGCGGGCGAAACGCGCCGGGTCAGAGGTCAGCGGATTGCCCTCGAACGGCTGCAGGCCAATCGGCCTGCCGCCGCCGCCGGGCGCGAAAGCGCCGCCGAGGCCGACGAAATCCAGCGCCTCGATGGCGCCTTGAATGAGCCTCGGCCGTCGCATGTTGGCGATGGCGATCATCGGCGAGGTCAGCACGACGCGCTCGAACGGCAGTCGCCCGGTGTGGGCGATCATCAGTAATATCGCCGCGCCCATCGAATGCCCGAGGGCGAAGTAGGGCTTCGGGCAATAGGGCGCGACGATCTCGTTGACGAAGGCGGAGAGGTCGCGCTCGTAGAGCGAGAAATCGTCGATGTGATGCTTGTCCCTGTTCTTCAGCTGCCTTTCCGAGCCGCCCTGGCCACGCCAATCCAGCGCGACGACGCAAAACCCTCGATCGACGAGATCGCCGATCGTCTCGAAATGTTTCTCGATGTATTCCGCCCGGCCGCCGAACAAAGCCACCGTTCCGCGAGGGTCGCCCTTCGGCATCCACCGCGCCGCGCGCAAGCGCACGCCATCGACGGCGCGCAGTTCCTCGAGGATGGCGCCTGGAGGCGCGAGATTGAGTGCCGTACTGACCAGATGCATGCGCCCGCTCGGCGGAAGGGGAGAGGGGTCATAGGCGGCAAGGGCGGGGGGGGCGTCAAGCGGCGAGAGGCGATCCAAGCTCGCAGGACGCACCGTCGGTCGTCGGACAGAATTGACAAGGGTGCTAAGTCCGGCGCGCCCGGCTTCTGGTCGATTGGGTGAGGGTGTCAGTGAACTGCGCATCCACTGCGTGTCGGGCTACTCATGACCCTCGAGATAAAGCCGTTCGACGTCGCCGAAGTCCCGAACAGCGACGAGCGTATTTCCGCCAACCTCGACGAGGCGTTCGAGAGCGGCGCCCCGCGCGTGATCGCCGCGGCGATCGGCGACGCTGCGCGTTTACGCAACCTCTCGACCCTGGCGACGAGCGCCGGCCTGACGCGCGAGACGATCTACCAAGCCTTTTCGCCGGAAGGCGATCCGACGTCGTCTACCTGACCGCGATGATGAAATCGCTGGGATTTCGGCTTTCGTTCGAACTCATCGACCGCGCAGCGGGCTGAGGGAACTCGGACGGATTCAGGGAGGTAAGAAGGGGAGGGCGGCTCAATAAACCACCACGCTCCGGATCGATTTGCCCGCGTGCATCAGATCGAATGCGTCGTTGATCTTTTCCAGCGGCATGACATGGGTGATCAGATCGTCGATGTTGATTTTGCCCTCCATGTACCAGTCGACGATTTTCGGCACGTCGGTGCGGCCGCGCGCGCCGCCGAAGGCCGAGCCTTTCCAGACGCGTCCCGTGACGAGTTGGAAGGGCCGCGTCGAAATTTCCGTCCCTGACGGCGCGACGCCGATGATGATCGATTCGCCCCAGCCGCGATGACAGCACTCCAGCGCCTGACGCATGGTGTGGACGTTGCCGATGCATTCGAACGAGAAGTCAGCGCCGCCGCCAGTGAGGTCGACGATCGCCTGCACGACCTTGTCGCGGCCGACTTCGTCGGGGTTGACGAAATGCGTCATGCCGAATTTCCGGGCGATCTCCTGTCGCGCCGGGTTGATGTCGACGCCGATGATCTTGTCGGCGCCGACCATGCGCGCGCCCTGAATTACATTGAGGCCGATGCCGCCCAAACCGAAGACGACGACATTGGCGCCGGGCCAGACCTTGGCGGTGTAGACGACGGCGCCGATGCCGGTCGTGACGCCGCAGCCGATGTAGCAAATCTTCTCAAACGGCGCGTCCTCGCGCACTTTGGCGACCGCGATCTCCGGCAGGACGGTGAAGTTGGAAAAGGTCGAGCAGCCCATGTAGTGGAACACTTCATTGCCCGTGCAGGAGAAGCGCGAAGTGCTGTCCGGCATCAGGCCTTGGCCCTGGGTGGCGCGGATCGAGGTGCAGAGGTTGGAGCGTCGCGACAGGCAGGTTTTGCATTGCCGGCATTCCGGCGTGTAGAGCGGAATGACGTGGTCGCCGACCTTGACGGACGTAACGCCGGCGCCGATTTCCCGAACGATTCCCGCGCCCTCGTGGCCGAGGATCGCCGGAAACCTGCCCTCGGAATCGAGGCCGGAGAGCGTGTAGGCGTCGGTATGGCAGACGCCCGTCGCCATGATTTCGATGAGCGCTTCGCCGGCCTTCGGGCCGCCGATTTCGACGGTTTCGATCGTGAGCGGTTTGTTGGCTTCCCAGGCGACGGCGGCGCGAGACTGCATGGATGTTTCCCCGTGACGGGCGCGGAGCCCGAGGCTCCACGCTCTAACGTCCGCGCGCAAAACTGTCGAGAAGAGCGCTTGCATGTCGACGCGGAGGGGACGACGTGGCTATCGGCGGCCGCGGCGGCGCTCGACGCGGTCGAGCAGCGCGCGAACCAGGGCTGACGGGGCGCGTCCGATCCAGCGCCGACCGATCTGTTTCACTTGGCGGAACAACGCGTCCGCCATCTCGCCGCGCAGGGTCGCGGCCAGCGAATAATCGGTCACCCCGACGGCGTCGGCCGTCCAGGCGGACTTGTAGGCGTTCGCCGGCGCGAGAAGATCATAGACCTGATAACCCTGGGCGAAGGCGTCGGCGATCGCCGCGTCCGCCAGGACTTTGCCGAGCCCGAATTTCGCCAGGGCCGGGTCGGGCGCGAGCACGTGGCCGAACAATCGATCCCGGTATCCGAACGAAATCTCGACGCCGATGGGATGGCCGTCGAGCCGGATCGCGAACACCCGCAGCGAGGCGTTGGGGTCGCGCGATCGAGCCGCGTCGCGGAAGCAGCGTTCGAAACGCGGATCGAACAGCGCGGGCGCGTAATGGCCGCCCTTGCGCGCCCATTCGCGCTTGAACGCCATTGCGATCGCAATCAGAGCATCCACGCTCTCCGGCGCTGTCGGACTTTCGAATGCGATCTGGCCGAGTTGCTGGATCTGACGCAACCGACGGCGCCGGTTCGCGCGCTCTTTCGAGGAGAGGCCGCGCTCGAACGCCTCAAAGGTTTTCGCGGCGCCAAAGTCGATGAACGGCGCCAGTTCGCTCCTGACAACGCGTGCGCCGCCCGCTCGCAGGGCGACGGCGAGCCGCGAATCCTCGCGAACGCGGCGAAGCCGCAGGATGTCGTGCGGCAGGCGGCGCACGAAATCGAGCGCGCCCGCGAGGAGGCGATCACCGATCTCGCCGTCCACCACGAGGACGTCGTGATATTGGCTCAACGGCTCGCCGAGAAAGCCCAGGCTCGTCAAACCGAACGAATGGCGCGCGCCGAGGGGCCAGATCAGCGCCAGTTCGTCGCCTGTCCAACCGAGCACGAGCTTCAGTTTTTGGCCGTCATCGGCGTAATGCTCCGCCCAGGTTCTCAGCCAGGCGAAACTCTGGAACCCTTGGCGAGACAGAGCCGCGCGCGCGGCGAGCGCGTTCCAGGGTTCGGCGAGGGCAGCGAGCCCGGCAAGCGTTTCGACGACCTCGAAACGCGGCGAGGCGCGAGGCGCCGCCGCCGGCGCGAGCGCCGGGTTCCTGCCTGGGGCTAGCGCCACAGTGCGCTCCACAGTCTGAGCGGACCCTTCAGCGGGAACTTGAGGAGATAAATCGGGGCGAGCCTCGGGTTCCGCCAAACGAACGGCGCGTCGTTCTCCACGAGGGTGCGGATCGCAAGCAGCGGCAGGGGCGAGCGCAGCGGCCGGAAATCCGGATTGATGAGGCCCTGGTCCTCGGATTGTGGCTCGAGCAAGCCGATCATCTTGCCGCGATAGATCGATTCGGGCCGCAAGCGGTTCTGCACCGCCTTCAAGCGCGCCCGGCCTTCGTCGCCGCCACAACGGGGAAAGGCGACGATCACGGCGCGGAAAGGACGCTGCTCGGGCCTACAGGCGATCGCATCGAACGCCGCGAGCGCGCGACCCATGACGGCCAGAATCTCTGCTTCGTCTGTCGCGCGCGACGAGCCCACCAGGAGCGAATCAAGACGGGCCGCAACGGGCGTGAAGGGGCAGACCGCCCCCGCGCGGCCAAGTTCGGCGTGTGGGCGCATGAGATAGGCGCGCACCCAACTCGCCACGACGTGATCGGGCGCGGAACCTGGCGTCAGGGGAAAGGCCGACAGCGCGCGCAATCCCGGCTCCGCCTCGTGCGGGATTGGAGGCGCGGAAGGCGCCTCGGCTGTCGTAGAGGCTTTGGCGGTCATACACAGGGCTCCGCTGGCCGCGAGCCGCCGATCCTGCCACGTAAACGTCAATACAACGCCAAGAGATTTGTCGAACCGGGCGCGGCGCGCGGACGCGGCGCCCGGTTTTCCCGTAGGGCGCGAATCAGCCGAGCTTGACGACCTGGCCGGTCTTCCAGGACAGATAGGCGGCGTCGGCGAGCCGGTTGGCCTTCAGGCCGTCTTCGCCGTTCGGGGAGGGCTCCTTACCCGCCTTCACGGCGTCGACGAACGCACCGAGTTCGCCACGATAGGCTCCAGCGTAGCGCTCGAGGAAGAAGTTCAACGCCTTGTCGGTGGTGTAGCCGCCGGCGCCGGCGAATTCGACCGTCGATTCCTTGACGTTGGCGGCCGAAAGCATGCCCTTCGAGCCGTGGATCTCGACGCGCTGATCGTAGCCGTAAGTGGCGCGGCGCGAGTTGGAGATCTGCGCGACCTTGCCCGTGGCGGTCTGCAGGATAACGACGGCGGTGTCGACGTCGCCGGCTTCGCCGATCGCCTTGTCGACGATCGACGAGCCGAAGGCGCTGACCGATACCGGCTCTTCGCCGAGCAGGAAGCGCGCCATGTCGAAGTCGTGGATCATCATGTCGCGGAACAAGCCGCCCGAGCGGGCGATGTAGCTGATCGGCGGCGGGCCGGGATCGCGCGAGGTGATGGCGACGATTTCGATTTCACCGATTTCGCCGGCGGCGATGCGCTTGCGCACTTCGGCGAAATTGGGATCGAAGCGGCGATTGAAGGCGACCATCAGCGCCGCGCCGTTGGCCTTGACCACTTCCAGGGTCTGGGCGATGCGATCGGCGTCGAGATCGATGGGCTTTTCGCAGAAGATCGCCTTTTTCGCCTTCGCCGCCCGATCGATGAGATCGGCGTGCATGTCGGTGGGCGCGCAAATCGCGATCGCATCGACTTCAGGCGAGGCCAGAATTTCTTCGATCGTCGCAACCTTGGCGCCCGTCGCCGCTGCGAGGCTCGCCGCCGCGGCTGCGTCGGCGTCGGCGATGAACGCCAATTTGCAGTCTTTATGGGCCGCTACATTGCCGGCGTGTATCTTTCCGATACGCCCAGCGCCGATGATCCCGAATCGCATTGCATCCTCCCTTATCCGAGGTTCCCAGGCGCGCCCGACGTCGCCCCCTGAAAAAAGAATACACATTCCATATTGACTTGTGAATGGAATTTTTGTTTCATAAAGCAATAGTCCGAGCCACCGCCCCTTGTCGCGCGGACGTCGTGCTCGGCGTAAATGTGGAGGGAACTTCATGGCGGACGCAACCGAACGTGCGGTCTATTCCGGCCCAGCCAATCTCAAAGGCAAGATCGCCGTAGTCACCGGCGGCGGTCAGGGCCTGGGCGAAAGCATCGCTCGGCTGTTTGCCGAACGCGGCGCGGCCGGTATCGTCATCTGCGGGCGCAACGCCGCCAATGGCGAAGCGGTGGCGAAGTCGATCTCCGAGACCGGCTGTCCGACCTATTTCGTCCGCGCCGATCTGGCCAAGGTCGCCGACTGCCGCGCCGTGATATCCGAGGCGGACGCGCGCTTCGGCCGGGTCGACGTGCTCGTCAACGCCGCCGGGGTCACCGATCGCGGCAACATTTTCGACACGACCGAAGAGCGCTACAACGAAATCTTCGACGTCAACGTCCGCGCGCCGTTCTTCCTCATCCAGGGCGCGGTGACGATCATGAAGCGCGAGAAGATCCAGGGCTCGATCGTCAACATCCAGTCGATCTCGGGCCATGGCGGCCAGCCCTTCATCACCGCCTATTGCGCCTCGAAGGGCGCGCTGGCGACGCTGACCACCAATGTCGCTCATTCGCTGGTGAAATTCCGCATCCGCGTCAACGGGCTCAACATCGGCTGGATGGCGACGCCGGGCGAAGACCGCATCATGAAGACGTATCATGGCGCGCAGGAAGGCTGGCTCGAAGAGGCCGTGAAATCGCGGCCTTTCGGCCGGCTCATCGACCCGAAAGAGGTGGCGCGCGCCTGCGCCTATCTGGCCTCGGAGGAATCGGGCCTGATGACTGGCTCCAACATCGACTTCGACCAGAACGTCGTCGGCGCCGGCGATCCCCCGCTCGAGCCTTGATCCGCCCCGAGCCGCAATGCCTATAATTCAGGAGGTCAACGCCCGTGTCCGATCCCAAGCTCGATGTCATCACCATCGGCCGTTCGTCCGTCGATCTTTACGGCGCGCAGGTGGGCGGCCGTCTCGAAGACATGATGAGTTTCTCGAAGGCGGTCGGCGGCTGCCCGACCAATATCGCCATCGGCACGGCGCGGCTCGGTCTGAAGAGCGGCCTCATCACCCGCGTCGGCGACGAGCACATGGGCCGCTTCATCCGCGAGCAATGCGCGCGGGAAGGCGTCGACGTCCAAGGCGTTCACACCGACCCGAAGCGCCTGACTTCGCTGGTCGTGCTCGGAATCCGCGACGACAAGACGTTCCCGCTGATCTTCTATCGCGACAATTGCGCCGACAGCGCGCTCGACGAAAGCGACATCGACGAGGCCTATATCGCCAGCGCCAAGGCGATCATGGTCTCCGGCACGCATTTCGCCCGCCCCAACACCGCGGCCGCGCAGAACCTGGCGATTTCGTATGCGAAGAAACACGGCCGGAAGGTCGCCTTCGACATCGACTACCGCCCGAACCTATGGGGTCTCGCCGGCCACGGCGCGGGCGAGGAGCGTTATATAAAGTCCGACACAGTCTCAGCGCTCCTCAGGCCAGTGCTCGCCGATTGTGATCTGATCGTCGGCACCGAAGAGGAAGTGATGATCGCCGGCGGGATCGACGATCCGCTAGGCGCCCTTAAGGAAATCCGCGCCCGCTCGAAGGCGACGATCGTAATGAAGCGAGGGCCGATGGGTTGCGTCGTGTTCCCCGGCGAAATCCCCGATTCGATCGAGGACGGCGTCAAGGGCCCCGGCTTCCCCGTGGAGGTCTACAACGTACTCGGCGCCGGCGACGCCTTCATGTCCGGCTTTTTACGCGGCTGGCTGCGCGATGAGCCCACCGCGACTTGCTGCGCCTTCGCCAACGCCGGCGGCGCCTTCGCGGTCTCGCGGCTGTTGTGCTCGGCCGAATATCCGACCTGGGCGGAATTGACGCAGTTCCTGATTGAAGGCTCGCCGCATCGCGCGCTGCGCCGCGACACTGAACTCAACCACATCCATTGGGCGACGACGCGCCGGGCCGAGGCCCCTGGCATCATGGCGCTGGCGATCGATCATCGCGCGCAGCTGGAAAAAATCGCCGACGATTGCGACGCGCCGCACGCGCGAATCGCGCGCTTCAAGCGGCTCGCGGTCGACGCCGCGGCGCGGGTGGCGCAAGGGCGGCCGGGCTATGGCATGTTGCTCGACGGCAAGCACGGCCGCGAAGCGCTGTTTCGCGCCGCCGACCACGATTTCTGGATCGGCCGCCCGGTCGAGGAGCCGGGCTCGCGCCCGCTCGATTTCGAATTCGGCGGCTCGCTCGCCGCCAAGCTGATCGAATGGCCACTCGCCCATACGATCAAATGCCTGTGCTTCTACCATCCCGACGACACCGCCGACATGAAGGCGCGGCAGGAGCGCGAATTGCTGCGGCTGCACGACGCGGCGCGGACGATCGGGCGCGAATTGCTGATCGAGATCATCGCCAGTAAGAACGGTCCCGTCGACGATCATACGGCGGCGCGGGTGATCTCGAGGCTTTATGATCTCGGCATCAAACCGGACTGGTGGAAGCTCGAGGGTCAGGCGACCGACGCGGCGTGGCAGGCCATCGGCGAGACGATCGACGCCAACGATCCGCTCTGTCGCGGCGTCATGGTGCTGGGTCTCGAGGCGCCGGAGGAAGATCTCGCCGAGGCCTTCCGCGTCGCCCGTCGGCACGCTCATGTGAAAGGGTTCGCCGTGGGACGCACCATCTTCGTCGAACCGGCCCAGGCCTGGTTCGCGGACAAAATCGACGACGAGGCCGCGGTGACGGCGATGGCCGGCGCGTTCGGACGCCTGTGTGATCTTTGGCTCCAGGCCGCGCTCGGAGAAGCGTGATGCTCGACGACGGCGATCTCGACGCGGCGGTCGCCGCTGGACTGATTGATTCCGCCTTGCGCGGAAACCTCGAAGCTTTCGCCGCCGCGCGGCATGCCGCCAGCGCCCCGGCGGCGCCCGTGGGGCGGTTCGATCCGATCCACGTGCTCTATTATGCCGGCGCGCTGATCATCATCGGCGCGATGGGCTTCTTCACCACCGTCGCTTTCGCGGGGCTCGGCGGCTGGGCGCTCGCCGCCATCGCCGTCGTTTATGCGATCGGGCTGACGGCGCTCGGCGATCGGCTGTGGCGAAAGCTGCAAACGCGCATGCCGGGTGGTCTGCTGATCGCCGCCGCGGTATCCATGGCGCCCTTGGCGATCTATGGTGTGCAGGACGCGCTCAATCTGTGGCCGGCCGATAAGCCCGGAAGCTATCAGGATTTCTATCCGCTCATCAACGCCAGCTGGGTCTATATGGAGATCGGCGCCATTGGCGCCTCGGCGCTGGCGCTGTGGCGCTATCCGTTCCCCTTCATCCTGCTGATCGCTGCGGTCGCGTTGTGGTTCCTGTCGATGGACCTTGCGGCCCTCATAGTGCATCGCCACAAACCGGACTGGGAGGCTGACCTCGAATTGCGCCGCACGGTCTCTGAAATCGTCGGCGCCGTCATGATCGGCGACGCCTGGTTCCTCGATCTCAAGCGCGCCCGTTCCGGCGATTTCGGCTTCTGGCTGCATCTGTTCGGCGCGATGACGTTTTGGGGCGCCATCACCGCCAGCGACGGCAACGAGTTCGGCAAGGCGGTCTATTGCGGCTTCAACGTCCTCTATATCGCGTTCGGCCTGTTTCTCGATCGCCGCGTCTACGCCGTGTTCGGCACGATCGGCGTGTCGATCTACCTCGGTCACCTCGCCTACACCGTGTTCGACAACGTGCTCAGCTTCACCTTCGCGCTCACGGGGATCGGCCTCGCCATCGTCTTCGCCGGCGTCGGGTTGGAGCGGCGCCGCGCCGCGCTCTCGGACTTCTTCGAAAATAACCTTCCCGCCGCGCTGCAGGCTTTGCGTCCACGGCGCGTCAGCGCGTAACCCTCTCAAATTGGGGCAAAGAGTCATGAAGACCCTCCGACTGACGGCCGCTCAGGCGACCGTGCGCTACTTGAGCGCTCAAATGACAGAGATCGACGGCGAAAAGGTTCCGCTGTTCGCCGGCGTATTCGCCATCTTCGGCCACGGCAATGTCGCGGCCATGGGCGAGGCGCTTTATGGCGTGCGGGATACGCTGCCGACCTATCGCGCTCACAATGAGCAGGCGATGGCCCATGCCGCGATCGCCTACGCCAAGGCCTCGCGCCGCCGCCGCATGATGGTCTGCACGAGTTCGATCGGCCCTGGCGCGACCAACATGGTGACGGCGGCGGCTGTGGCCCATGTGAACCGCCTGCCGGTGCTGCTGATCCCCGGCGACGTGTTCGCCAATCGTATACCTGATCCGGTCCTGCAGCAGGTCGAGTCGTTCGGCGACGGCACGATCAGCGCCAACGATTGCTTCCGGCCGGTCTCCCGCTATTTCGACCGCATAACGCGACCCGAGCAGATCATTCCGGCGCTGACGCGTGCGGTGTCCGTGCTCACCGACGCGAGCGACTGCGGCCCCGTGACGCTGGCGATGTGCCAGGACGTGCAGGCGGAAGCCTATGACTATCCCGAAACCTTCTTCCGCGAGCGCCTGCACCGCTTCCGCCGCTCGCCGCCGGACGCGCTGGAACTGGCCGACGCGGTCGCCGCGCTGAAGACGGCGAACAAGCCGTTGGTCATTTGTGGCGGCGGCGTGCTCTATTCCCAGGCCGAGAAGGAACTGCTCGCGTTCTGCGAAAAGCGCGGCGTTCCAATTGCCGAGACGCAGGCCGGCAAGTCCGCCACGCCGCCGGACCATCCGCTGCATGTCGGCGCGATTGGCGTCACCGGCACGGACGCCTGCAACCGCCTGGCCGAGCAAGCCGACGTGCTGATCTCGGTCGGCACGCGCCTCAACGATTTCATGACCGGCTCCTGGTCGCTGTTCCAGAATCCGGACCGGCTGTTCATCGGTCTCAACACGCAGGTGTTCGACGCGACGAAGCATCGCTCCCTGCCTCTGGTCGCGGACGCCAAGGTCGGCCTCGCGGCGCTCGACGAGGCGCTGGGCGATTGGCAGGCGCCGGCCTCATGGGCGCGGACCGCCGCCGACGGCAAGGCGAAATGGCTGGAAGTGGCCGCGAGATTCCTTGCCCCCACCAATTCCGAGCTGCCTACCGACGCGCAAGTGCTCGGCGCGTTGATGCGCGGCGGCCGCAAGTCTGACATCGTCATCTGCGCCGCTGGCGGTCTGCCCGGCGATCTGCACAAGCTCTGGGAGGCCGGCGAACCGCTCGGCTACCATCTGGAATATGGCTATTCCTGCATGGGCTACGAGATCGCGGCGGCGATCGGGGTCAAGCTGGCCCAGCCCAAGCGCGAAGTGATCGTCACCGTCGGCGATGGCTCGTATCTGATGATGAATTCGGAGATCGCCACGGCCAAGCTGCTTGGCCTGAAGATCATCCTCGTCATCCTCGACAACCGCGGCTACGCCTGCATCAATCGTCTGCAACGCGCGACGGGAGGCGAATCGTTCAACAACCTGTTGCCCGACACGCTGCACGTGGTGCTTCCCGAAGTGGATTTCGTCGCCCATGCGCGCTCGCTCGGCGCGACGGCGGTGAAGGTCGCCTCGATCGCCGAACTTGAGACGGCCATGGAAGCGGCGAGGCAAAACCCCGGCGTGCAGGCGATCGTGCTCGACACCGATCCGATCAATTCGACCGATGCCGGCGGTCATTGGTGGGACGTCGCCGTGCCCGAGGTTTCGCTCCGCCCCGGGGTGAACGTCGCGCGCGAAAATTACGAGAAGGCGTTGTCGTTGCAGGCCATGGGAGATTGACGATGACGATACGTTTGGGCGTAAACCCGATCGGCTGGTCGAACGATGACCTGCAAGACATCGGCGGCGACATTTCACTGGAAACCTGCCTCACGGAAGCCAAGGAGGCCGGCTTCGAGGGCATGGAGAAGGGCCACAAGCTGCCCAATGAAGGCGGGGCATTGAAGGAAAAGCTCGCCGAATTCGGTCTGGTGTTCGTCGGCGGCTGGTACTCGACCGAATTGCTGCGCCGCTCGGCGCGCGAAGAGTTCGAAGCCGCGCAGGCGCATATCGCGATGACCAAGGGCGCGGGCTCGACCATCATGATCGCCGCCGAATGCTCCAACACTATCCACGGCAATCGCGGCGCGCCGCTTTCGATGCGGCCGCATCTCGAAAGAGCCGACTGGCTGGAATTCGGCGCGCGGATGACCGAATTCGCCAAGCGCGTCGCCGGCGAAGGCCTGAAACTCTGCTACCACCATCACATGGGCACGGTCGTGCAATCCGAGCCCGACATCGACGCCTTCATGGCGGCGACCAAGGATCCGGTTCACCTGCTGCTCGACACCGGCCACGCGACCTGGGGCGGCTCCGACCCGGCCGTGCTCGCCAAGCGCTACAAGGACCGCATCGGTCATGTCCATTGCAAGGACGTGCGCGAAGGCAAGATGCGCGAGGCGACCGCCAAGGACCTCAGCTTCCTCGATTCGATCATCGGCCTGGGCGACGAACTCGGCGTCTACACCGTGCCCGGCGACGGCATGATCGACTATACTTCGGTGTTCCGCGAACTCGTCGGTTATTCCGGCTGGGTGGTCGTCGAGGCCGAACAGGATCCGAAAAAGGCGCCGTCGCTGCCCTACGCCAAGCGCGGCGTCGCCCATCTGCGCAAGGCCTTCGCCGATAGCGGCTTCGCCTGAGGAGGTTTTGATGGCTCATTCCCCGTTGCTGGTTCATCCCACGCATCGCGCCGATGGCGTGCTGCACCACATCACGCCCGAAAGCGCCGGCTGGACCTATGTCGGCTTCGAGACCCGCAAGCTCGTCAAGGGCGCGCACGCGACGTGGCGCCCCGGAGGGCGCGAAATCTGCGTCGTGATGATATCGGGCAAGGCGCGGGTGACGACGAAGGATTTCGACTCCGGCGTGGTCGGCGAACGCGAAAGCGTGTTCGACGGTCTGCCGTGGTCGGTCTACACGCCCCCGCACCACAGCGTGACCGTGACGGCGGAGACCGATTGCGAGATCGCGATCTGCTCGGCGCCGGCCGAAGGCAAGCTACCGGCGCGCGTCATCCCGCCGAAGGACGTCGAGACCGCCGAGCGGGGCAAGGGCACGAACCTTCGCCACATCAGGAACATTCTCTCCGAAAAGGCCGAGGCGGAAAGCCTGCTGGTCGTCGAGGTCATCACCCCTGGCGGCAATTGGTCGAGCTATCCCCCCCACAAGCACGACCAGGACGATCTCCCGCGCGAGTCGCTGCTGGAAGAGACCTATTATCACCGCCTCAACCCGCCGCAGGGCTACGCGCTGCAGCGCGTCTACACCGACTCGCGCGATCTCGACGAGACAATGGCGGTCGGCGACCGCGACGTGGTTTTGGTGCCGCGCGGCTACCATCCCGTCGGTGCGCCGCATGGCTACGATCTCTATTATCTGAACGTGATGGCGGGCCCGACGCGCATCTGGCGCTTCCACAACGACCCGGCGCATGAGTGGCTGATGAGGTGAGGCGGGGCCAAATTGCTGTCATAGCCGCGAAGGCGGGAATCCAGAGCCGCCGCACCGCCCTTCCCCCTGGATTCCCGCCTTCGCGGGAATGACAACAGAGGCCCCTGCCGCTACGCCGCCCAGCGGCGCCGGCTCCAGCGCTTGTTACGCTGCGCCTGCTTCGCCTTGACTTCGGCTTCCGTCGGCGCGTCGGGATCGAGTTGCGGGAGCGTGTTCATCACGCGCTCGGGCGGGAAGATCACGATGACCTCGGTGCCTTCGCGCACCTTGGAGAGCAGCTTGAATTCGCCGCCGTGGAGTTCGACGAGCCCGCGCACGATAGGCAGCCCCAGGCCCGTGCCTTCCTCCGCGTTTTTCTGCGCCATCGTGCCGCGTCCGAACGAGGAGAGCACGACCGGAATTTCGTCTTCGGGGATGCCCGGCCCATTGTCGCGGATGGACAGATATTGCCCGCCCGCATTGGTCCAGCCGACCTTGATGACGATCTCGCCGCCTTGCGGGGTGAATTTGATGGCGTTGCTGAGCAGATTGAGCACGACCTGACGCACGGCGCGTTCGTCGGCCCAGATGCGCGGCAACTGGTCGTCGAGGTTCTCCTTGATTTCGATCGCCTTGTTCTTGGCGCGCAGCGCCAGCAGATGCCGGCATTCCTCGACGACGCCGCACAGAGAAACCGCCTCCTCCTTCAACTCGTAGCGGCCGGCCTCGACGCGCGAGAGATCCAGGATCTCGTTGATCAGCATCAGCAAATGCTGGCCGCTCGAATGGATGTCGGCGGAATATTCCTTGTAGGTCGGCGAATTCAGGGGTCCGAACAATTCCGCTTTCATCACCTCGGAGAAGCCGAGGATGGCGTTGAGCGGCGTGCGCAATTCATGGCTCATGGTCGCCAGAAATCGGGACTTCGCCAGATTCGCGCCTTCGGCGCGACGTCGGGCTTCGTCGGAGTTGAGCTTGGCCTGCTCGAGCTCCGCGATCAGCGCGTCCTTTTCCGCCTGATAGGAAAGCCCCGCCAGCGCGGTGCGATGCAGGCGACTGGCGAGCGCGATGAAATAGGCGATCACGCCGCCGCAGAGCAGCGACAGAATGATCGTGTCTTGTCGCGTGTTCGCGCCGAACAGCGCGACGATCGCCACCATGATCGGCAACAGGCCGGCCCCGACTGCGGCCGGAATCGCCGAGCCCATCATGGCGATCATGCCGGCGACCAGCATCACGACGATCAAGGCGAACGTATGCGCATTGGTGTTTTCCGATTTCAGCAACAGTACGACGATCAGCGCCCAGGCGGCGCCGAACACGCTCTCGGAGAGCGTGAAGAACACACGCCAGACGCGCGCGCTCTTTTCCGGATCGTTCAATTTCAGGAACGCCGAGCCGAGAAGATAGCGCATGACGATAGCGCCGAGCATCAAAACGCCCCACAGCGCCACCGGCGCGACGGGCGTCCAAAAGACGCCGCCGCCGCCGATGGCGAGCGTCAGCGCGGCGACCGCCGGCGTTGAGCTTTTCGCGCTCTGAGCGAAAAGCCGCACCATGCTGTCGTAAGGGCCTGGATTGTCGTCGGAATTCGCGGTCAGCGACTGGCGCGCATGTTTCAGTTTGATGGTCATCTTGCGGCGGCGCGCAGCCTCCATCGGATCGCCCTTGCGACCCCTCTCAATCATTTCCGCTGTAACGTCACCCATGATCGCCTTAAACGACTACGCACTCAATAGGTCATCGATATTGGCCGGTAATCGTTAACGGGCAACTGACGCGAAACTTGAAATATCGACAGTTCGCAGGCAGTTTCGTTAAGGAACGAGAAAAAGAGCGAAAACGGGAGAGCGGCAGGTGCGTCTGTACAATTCGAAATATGCTCCGAACGCCCGGCGCGCCCGCGTTTTCCTCGCCGAGAAGGGGCTGTCGATCCCCTTCGTCGACGTCGACCTCGCCAAGCTGGAACAAAAGAGCGCGGAATTTTCCGCAATAAATCCGTTCCAGACGGTGCCGGCGCTCGAATTGGAGAACGGCGAAATCCTCTCCGAAACGATCGCGATCTGCCGCTATCTCGAAGAGCTTTACCCCGAACCCAATCTTTTCGGGCGGGACGCGCGGGAACGCGCCGAAATCGAGATGTGGCAGCGGCGGCTCGAACTCTATTTCTTCTATCCCATCGCGCAGGCTTATCGTCACAGCCATCCCGCGGCCAAGGTGCTGGAAACGCCGCAACAATTGCCCGAATGGGCCGAAATCAATCGCGGAAGGGCGCTGGAGGTGATGGCGCGCGTCGACGCCGTTCTGGCGTCGCGTCGTTTCATCGCCGGCGACCGCTTCAGCGTCGCCGACATTACCGGCCTGTGCGCCCTCGATTTCACCCGTCCGGCCCGAATCACCGTTCCGAAGGAGCTTGGGAACCTCCAGCGCTGGCGGGAGGAGATTTCCGCGCGGCCGAGTGCGGGCGCTTAGGTCCGCTGAAGCCAAACCTCCGCAGCAGCGCTGGCGCGAATACGAGACCCCCGTGCTCATCATGCGAAATGCTTTGATTGGCGCGACGGGCGGCGACCTGCTATTCGGCCCCCGACGCCGCCGCGGCCTCCAAGGCGAAGAAGGCCTTGGAATTGCCCCCCATGAGCGACTTTAGGTTAGCGACCTCGCCGACCACGCCGCATGACCGGCTTGTGCGCCAACGCCGAAATTTTGCATCTTTCCAAGCGCCGAACGCTGGCGCAAATTCCCCGCCCAACAAGGAGGCCGCCCGCATGACCGAATCCGTCGCCGCTGAGACGTCGCCAGCGGAGCCTCGCCGTGGGCGCGAGGCGCGGCGCGCGGCGCGCGCCAA
>Ga0302157_10002312_pt1 | contig 22284 bp, 22 predicted proteins | sample I_Bog_N3_3_FD_193502 | JGI IMG/M metagenome (GOLD analysis project Ga0302157, IMG submission 193502) | Peat permafrost microbial communities from Stordalen Mire near Abisko, Sweden - I_Bog_N3_3 | ecosystem: Environmental > Terrestrial > Soil > Wetlands > Peat | place: Sweden: Abisko, Stordalen... | reverse complement strand
GGGCGGCCTGAACTAGTTGAGGAGCTTCGGCGCGGGGAGCCTGCCCGTAGCGCGAAACCAGGCGACGGCGTCGCGGATGGCATCGTCCAGCGGGCCCGTGGTGTAGCCGAGCTCGCGCTTCGCCTTGTCGCTCCGGAAGATGAAGCGGGGGCTGTACGCGTAACGGATCGTGACCGACGTGAGAAGCGGCTCACCGCCAAGCCACGCACGGACGTCTCCGAACCAGCCCGGAATGGCGGCGAGCACGCGAGGCACGTTCCACGTCAGGGGCCTGGTGCCGGCCATGCGCGCTATGCGATCCGACACCTCGGCGTACGACATGTTCTCGCCGCCGAGGATGTAGCGCTCGCCGGTCTTCCCCTTCTCGGCCGCGGCGATCATCCCGCGGGCGACGTCGCGCACGTCGACGAAGTTGTTCATCCCCGGCATGCGTCCGGGCATCTTGCCGCGCACGACATCGACGATCAGCCTGCCGGAGCTCGGCTTCGAGTCGAGCGGCCCGAACATGAACGTGGGGTTGACGATGACGGCGTCGAGGCCGCCCCTCACTGCCTCGCGCACGACCCCCTCGGCTTGGTGCTTGGTCACCGCGTAGCCGTCGCCCAGCGCGTAGCGGTCGAAGTTCCAGGCCGCCGTCTCGTCGCTGGGCTCGCCGTTCTCCGAGACGGCGACTGCGGCGACCGTCGAGCAGTGAACGAGCCGAGGGACGCGTGCCGCGCGTACCGCCTCGATCACGCGCCGCGTCCCGTCGACGTTCGCCTTCACCAGCACGGGCGTGGGTTTCGGCCGGACGCTCACCTGCGCTGCGCAGTGAAAGACGACGTCGCAGCCGCGGAACGCCTCCGTGAGCGGTCCAGCGTCGTCGAGATCGCCAGGCACCCACTCGATCGGCACGTCGCTCAAGTGAGCGACCTTGGAGCTCCCCCGCTTCGTGGCGCGAACCGCGTGCCCCGCACCAAGGAGGAGCGTCGCGAGATTGCCCCCGACCAGCCCCGACGCCCCCGTGATTGCCACTCTCATGGTTCGCTCACCGCCATCTGCGTCCGCCGCGCGCGGGCCGTCGCGCGCCACTCGAGCACCGCGGGTAGTAGTGTAAGCGCCGCGCTCAAGCACGCGATTTCCCCGAGCACAGCCACGACTCCGAACAGAAAGAGCGCGCGGTTCTCGGCGAGGAGAAGCGACGAGTAGCCGATGATCGTCGTGAGCGAGCACAGCGCGACAGCGCTCCCGGTCGAGCGAACCGCGGCGGTGATGTCGCGCGAGCCGTCGGCGACGAAACGGCTGATGACGTTGACCGAGTAGTCGACGCCAATGCCGAACGTGATCGGGAAGGCGATGAAGTTCGCGAAGTTAATCTTCACGTGAAGCGCCATCGTCGCGGCCGCGAGCCACAGCACGCCGACCACCAGCGCGCCGACGACGTACACCGTCGTCTTGTGCCACCGGAAGAGCAGGAGCACGACCACGACCACCCCCATGAACGCCGTTCCGCTCGCCACAGGCCCATCGTGACGAATCGACGCGAGGATGTCCGCGGACAGCGCGAGCGAGCCCGCCACGCGCGCCGGGCGCCCCCCCGCGCCGGCCCCGACCTCCCGGAGGACGCGCGTGAAATCCTCGATCCCTTTCCCCTGCCAGAGCGCCTTCCCGGGGCGCGGATACACGAGCACCGTGCGCCCCATGGTCCCGTCGCGTTCGACCGTGGCCGTCGTGAAGCGGTGCGGAAGATCCGCCGCCGTGATCGGCCTCAGGTCCTCCGGCCCGAGCAGCTTGTCGATCTTGTCGCGCTTGTCGGGCGCCACGAGCGACCGCATCTTCGGCGTCATGTCCTCGCGGATGGCCGCTGCCTGGTCGATCTTCGCCGATTGATCGAGCGGGAGCACGTCGTCGAGCGTGCGAATCTGCGAGACCATTTCCGAGAGCTCCGGAGTCTTCACCCGCTCCCGAAGCGTCGCGGCGATCGCGTCCGCCTGCGCCCTGTCGTCGCAGAGAATCACGGTCGGCGTCAGGTATTGCCCGAGCACCGCGTCCATCCTCCGACCCCAGTACCCCTCTCCGGTCTTCCACGTGTCGGCGCGGCGCAGCTTCGAAAAGTCGTACTCGAGATCGCGATCGACGCTGAACGTGCGGAGCTGGAACGCCGCGAGCGTGACCAGTGCCGCGCCGACGAACGTGACCAGCTTGTAGCGACGAGACACGAAGCGCGCGAGGTACGCCGTCCACCTGGTGCTCTCGTCGCGCGGACGGGGGGCGTGATCGGGCGTTCGGTCGAGCGCGGCGAGGAGCGGCGGCATCAGGAGGAACGCAGCCCCCCACGCGGCCATCATGCCGAACCCGCCGATGAACCCGAACTGCCGGAACCCGCGGAACTGCGTCACCGCGAGGGAGGCGTACGATACCCCCGCCGCCAACGCGGCCGACAGCGTCCCGACGCGCGAGCCGTGTACGGCGACGACGAGCGCCTCCTCCACGTTCTTGCCGGTGCGGCGCTCCTCCAGGTAACGGGCGAGGAGCACGATGCCGAAGTTGATCCCGTTGCCGACGATGATCGACCCGAGGAACGCGGTGTTCGAGTTGAGCTCGGTGATGTTGAACGGGGGGAGCGACGCGAAGCCGAACGCATACACGGTCGCCACGAGCAGCGGCACCATGAGGGCCACGATGCTCCGCCACCAGCGGTAGTAGAGGAGGATGACGGCGACGACCGCGATCATCACGATGATCGACGAGACCGACAGATCCTGCACGAGCGCCGAAAGCTCCTCGACCGAGATGGCCACGTCGCCCGCGTACCCGACGCGCATCCCGGGCGCGTACTTCTCCGGGCCGCCCAGCGACTGGATGTCCGATTTCACGCGCGCGAACAGCTTGTAGTCGTCGCTGCTCCCGGACGACGAGAACCCCCCGACCTCCACGAGCAGCACGGCCGTCCTGAGCTTCGTGCTCAGATACCGCCCGTGCTCCGACTCGCCCCCCTTGGGGAGCTGCGCGTCGTACTTCGCTTGAATGTCATCGAAGTCGAGCGGGGGAGGGGGGGCGTTCTCGTCGAGCAGCGCGCCGGTCTCCTTCGACGCCTCGTAGTCTCGCCGCGCTTCGATGCGGGTGCGAATCGTCTTCAGGTCGTCGAGGCCCACGTACAAGGGGGCGTGCGCCTCGAGGAACGCGCGCTCCTCGGCGCTCCCCGTGTAAACGGCGCGAACGAGCGACGGCGGGTACTGGCGGATGCGTATAGCGAGGTCGCCGAGAAAACGCTCGGAGGCGTTGGCGTTCTTCGCGTCGGCCATGTCCACGACCACGCCGAGGAACTTGAGCCCCGGCATGCGCGCGCGTAGCTCGTCGATGGCGACGACGCTCGGCGATGCCCGCGGGAGGAGCTCCTCGAGGTCACCGCGAAGATGCGCGTACTGCGTCACGGTTCGCCACGTGGCCGGGATGGCGACCAGGATCGCGATCGCCCACAAGAGGCGTCCGTACCGCAGGACCCACGCCACGTAGGCGCGCGCGGCCTTCCCCGGGGCGGAGGTAGGGATCACAAGCCCCCCATGCCGTTCAGCAACGTGATTGCCGCCGCGCCCCAGAGCCCTGCGAAGACGTCGTCGAACATCACGCCCCACCCGCTCGGCAGGAAGCGCTCGGCGACGTACGCGGGCCACGGCTTCAGCTGATCGAACAGGCGGAACAACAGAACCGCGGCGATCGTCGCGACCCACGTGAACGGGCTAGCCGCGAGCACGAAGAGGACGCCCGCCACCTCGTCGATGACCACCAGCTGCGGATCCTTGAGCCCGGTCTCCGTCACCACCACCGACGCGGCCCACACGCCGACCGCCGTGAGCATGAGCGCGGCCGCGAGCACGACGCCCGCACCGAGCGGTCGCAGCGCGAGGTACAGGGGAATCGCGCCGAGCGTTCCCGCGGTGCCGGGCGCGAACGGCGCGTAGCCGCAGCCGAACCACGTCGCTAGCGCGAAGGCCACGCGGTTCCTCGTCCCCTCCGGAGCCACTCGCTTCTTCGGTGGCGGGGACGCCTCGCGTGGGCGGAGGAGCACCTGGACCTCGCGGACGGCGCGCACGACGATGAGCGTGTAGGCGATCCCCATGAGCACGTCGATCACCCAGTGGTGATCGAGGTACACGGCCGCGAAGCACATCGTCGCGAAGAACAGCGACGCGAGCGTGCGCCCAAAGGCGCGAAAGTGGGGCCACCCGAACACGAGGACGAGCAGCGGGTAGGCCACGTGAAGCGAGGGGACGGCGCCGAACACGTCGCTCGAGCGCCCGTAGAAGCCGTGGAAGTAGCTGAAGCCCATCCACTGGTCGACGCGCGCCAAGTTCGGCCCCTCGCTCGCGTGCGCCGCGAGGTCCACGCTGCAGCCGTGCGCGTGGAAGTACCAAGGGGGGGCGGCCGGATACACGTGGTACGTGACGAACCCGCACAGGTTCGTGAGGAGGAACGTCCAGCCGAAGCGCTTCATCGCCTCGTAGTCCTTCACGTAGAGATAGATCGCGAAGGCGAGGGCGACCTCGATGAACGTGCCGTACGGTACGGCGCAGATCGCGTCCAGGATCGGCGACGGGTGCGCTTGCAGCCAGTCGTGCAAGGTCGTGCCGTCTGCGAAACCGAACCAGCGCGAATCGAGCGCGCGCAGGTCGCAGATGTGGAGGCGCGCGGGGGTGACGCCGATGTCCTTCACGAAGCGCATCGCGTCGTAGACGAGCCCGAGCAACGCGAACGGGTAGAGGCCCCAGAAGAGCTTCCGGGTCCGCGGCCCCGTCCACGCGAGCGCGGGAGCCACGACGAGGAACAGAAGGAACTCCCAGCGCCGTTCACCCTCGGCGGCGCGCCACAACACCCACGCGAGCATGGGGAGCGGCGCGAGGATGGCGCCGATCACGCGCTCCACCAACCGGCGCGCTTCGCCAACTCGAACACCTCGCGCATGATCGCGATCCCGTTCGAGGCCGTCGCACGATCGATCGTCAACGCGGGCTGGAGCCGAACGCGCGGCGCGTATGCCATCGAGAGCAGCCCGCGCTTCACGCACTCCTCGTAGATGCGCACCGTGATCGCTTTGCTCAGCGGCGCGCGGGTCTTCTTGTCGGCCACCAGCTCGATGGCCAGGAAGAGGCCGCGACCACGAACCTCGCCAACGAAGGGGAAGTCGTCCACGAACGGGCGCAGCTCCGCCAGCATCGCCTCGCCGACGACGCGCGCGTTCTCCACGAGCTGTTCGTCGTCGATGATACGGAGCGACGCTGCGCCTGCCGCTGCGCCGAGCGGGTTCCCCCCGTAGCTCGACGAGGAGCCCGAAGCGTTGGCCCACGGTTTGGCGTTCGCGATGGCGTCGGTCGTGAGCACACCGGAGAGCGGGAAGCCGCCGCCGAAGGCTTTGCCGAGGGTGATGATGTCAGGCCGGACGCCCGAGTGCTCGATGCCCCAGTACTTTCCGGTGCGGCCGAAGCCGGTGATCATCTCGTCCGCGATGAGCAGCGCTCCGACCTCGTCGGCGATCGAACGCACGGCGGGGAGAAAGTCGTTCGGAGGGATGACGTTGCCGTTGGTCCCCTGCATCGGCTCGACGATGATCGCGGCGATGCGGTTCGTACTCTGCATCTTCACTTGCTTGCGCGCGACGTCCGCGCACGCGACGCCGCACGACGGATGCTCGAGCTTGAGCGGGCAGCGATAACAGTCGGCGTACGGCACGATCTGCGCGCCGGGGACCATGGGGCCGAGGCCGTCCTTGAAGTCGCTCCCCATGAGCGACAGAGCGCCCATCGTCTTGCCGTGGAAGCCTCCCCAGAAGCTGACCATCTCGCTCTTGCCGGTGTGCGACTTGGCGAGGCGCAGCGCGCTCTCGACCGCCTCGGCACCGCTCGAGTAGAGCTGCAGGCGGTGCATGCCGGGCGCGGGAGCGTGGCTGTTCACGCGCTCCAAGAGATCGATGCGCCCCTCGCTCGTGAAGCTCCCTACGCTCGCCTTCGCGACCTGCTTCTGGACGGCCTCGACGAAGACGGGGTGCGAGTGCCCGAGCGCGTTGACGCCGATGCCCCCGATGAAGTCGAGAAGCACATTGCCATCCGCGTCGGTGACCGCGCTGCCGCGTGCCTCGGTGACGGCGACGCCGGACGTGATCGCGTACCCCTGCAAGCCGGGCGCGATGTGCTCGCTCTCCCGCGCGCGAAGCTCTTGGCTCCGCGGTCCGGGTACGAGCGTCTTCAGGTGAACTCTCTGATTCTTGGGCTGCGAGGGATTCATGCTTCGTGTGCGCGCGAGGCAAAGACCCAGGCGCGGTGCAGGGGGTAGTTCCAAGCGAGGCTTACGAGCACGGCTACGATGAGCCGCGCGACGACGTATTGCATGCGCAGCACGTCGTGCATCACGAATTCGCCCAGCGTATTGAGCCCCAGGCTCGCCGCGGAAACGATCGCGTAACGCGTGATCTGCCGGTGAACGCGGGCCGGGGTGTCGGCGGGGAAGATCCAGTGACGCCCCATCGTGAAGTTCGCGGTGGCGCCGCAGGTCGCGCCGATGGCCGTCCCCGCAACGGGGGAGAGCCCCGCGTGGACGAGCGCGATCATGGTTCCGAAGTCGACGGCCGTAGCGACGAGCGCACCGATCTGATGGCGCGCGACGACCCTCCAGGCGCCGCCCTTGAGGCTCACTTTTGCGCTCACTGGGCACGCTCCTCTCGTAGCCGTGCCGCGCGCGCGATGGCGACGAGGCGCCGCACGGCAGAGACGTTTCCGATCGTGCCCACCACGCCGACGGCAACCGCGATCGGCCCGACGAACCAGGCCGGGTTCAGCGCAGCGGCCAGGGGGGAGAGGCCTGCGCCCAGGATGGTGCAGACCGCGCGTTCCGTGCGCCTCATCGACCCGCGCGGCGCTTCCAGCTGAAGCGCCTCGGCCTTGGCCGTCGAGTAGCTCACCATGAACGACGCGAGCACGGCGAGGAGCGTGAGGCCGAGGAGCGTCGATGACGCGCGAAACCAGAACGCGAGCCCCGCGAGGAACGCGAACTCGCCGTACCTGTCGATCGCCGCGTCGAGCACCTCACCCGCCTCCGATGCCGTCCGCGTTCGCCGCGCGATGGCTCCGTCGAGCGCGTCGCCTGCCGCCGACACCGTCGCCAGGGCCGCGCCCACACCCATATGCCCGGCGGCCAGGGCCAAGCCCGCCCCTATCGCCAGGACGAGCGACCCCCACGTCACCGCGTTCGCCGTGATGCCGAGCCGTTCGCACGCCGCCCCGATCGGCTCGAGCACCCAGTGGAACAGCTCCATCGCGCTCTTGCTTACGAGCAAGCTGTTCCCTTCGCGCTCGACGCGCTCGCTCGCCGCACGCCCGCGCAGGGCGACGCGCGCCCCATAAGCGATCGCCGCCACCAGCACGAGCGCCAGCAGTACGGTGGAGCACCCGAGATCGATCATGCGCTACCGGACGCGCTTCAGTCGCGGCCGCGCCCGTCGAGCTTGTGCTCGCGACACCCATCCGCTGCCGATGCATATGCCGCCGTGATGAGCTCCACGCACGCCAGCGCGTCCTCGGCGTCCTTCCCGACGTACTCGCGCTTGTCCATCGCCGTACCGAAGCGTTCGAGCAGCGAGCCGAACCACGTCACGTGGCTCGCGTCCATCCAGTCGGACGCGACACGCTCCTTCTTCATCTCCCAGGTCACCCGACCGCGATCGATCGGGTTGCTCGGCTGCCCCATGATCGCGACCTCGACGTCGTCGTCCTCGACCCGGATGGCCCCCTTGTCGCCGTGCACCGTATAGATGACCTTGCGAATTCCGGCCGTCCACGTCAGCTGGGCGACCGCGGTCCCCGTGGGGAACGTGATCGTCGCCCCGAAGCTGTGCTCCGTGTCCTGGTCGCCGTGCGACATTTTCGCCGTGATCGCCGTCGGATACGAGCGAAGCCACTCGAACGCGAGGTAGAAGGTGTGGCTTCCGTGGTCCATGGCGATGCCGCCGCCCGAGTACTTCATCTGGCGACGCCAGTGCTCGTTCCACTCGCGGACGCCACGCGCGTGCGTGTTCCGGAACGTGTCGAGCGTGACGTAGTGCACCTTGCCGATGAGCCCCGCGTCGATCACCTGACGGACGGCCTTGATGACCGGTGCATGACGGTAGTTGTGTGAGGGGAAGAGCACCCGCTTCGCCTTCTCGGCGTGGGCGAGCATTCGCTTCGCATCTTCGAACTTCGTCGCCAACGGCTTCTCGCAGAGCACATGGAGGCCGGCGTCGAGCGCGGCATCGGCGATCCTGGCATGTGCGTACGGCGGCGCCGTCACGTCCAGGAACTCGATGTCGCGCTCCTTCGCGATCAGCTCTTCGTGGTCCTCGTAGACCCGCACTCCCGGCATCGCCTTCGCCGCGGCTTCGCGCCGCGCTGCGCACACGTCCGCAACCGCAACGATCTCGAGATCCGAGTCCTTGTAGGCAGGAATGTGCCCGTGCTCAGCAATAAAACCGTAACCAACAATCGCCCCACGGCGCTTCGGCATGACCCGCGCTCCTCTTCTCTTCTATCCGATGCTCACACGGTCAATGACGTACCGCGGTCCCCCCAGATTCACCGTTCTCAGTCGTAGTACTCGTTGCCCAGGTGGGTGAGAGGGTCCTCGCCCATCATCCAACGGAGCGTGTTCTTCATCTTCTTCAGCTGAATGAACAGGTCGTGCTCCGGGTACAGCTCCGGCGCGTGCATGGGGCTCTTGAAGTAGAACGAGAGCCACTCCTGCGTCCCGTGGAACTCGGCGCGCTGCGCGAGATCGAGCATGAGCGCGAGGTCGAGCACGATCGGCGCGGCGAGGATCGAGTCCTTGCAGAGGAAGTTGATCTTCATCTGCATCGGGTAGTTGAGCCACCCGAAGAGATCGATGTTGTCCCAGCCCTCTTTGTCGTCGCCGCGCGGCGGGTAGTAGTCGATGCGGACCTTGTGAACGAAGTTGCCGTACAGCTCCTTGTTCGACTCGGGCTGCAGGATCGTCTCGAGCACGCTGAGCTTCGAGACTTCCTTCGCCTTGAAGGATTCCGGGTCGTCCAGCACTTCGCCGTCGCGGTTGCCGAGGATGTTCGTCGAGTACCAGCCCCGAAGGCCGAGCGCGCGGCTCTTGAGGCCGGGCGCGATGATCGTCTTCATCAGGGTCTGGCCGGTCTTGAAGTCCTTGCCTGCGATCGCCACGCGGTTCTCGCGCGCGAGCTCCCACGCTGCCGCGAAATCGACCGCCAGGTTCGGCGAGCCATTCGCGAACGGAACGCGCTCCTTCAAGAGCGCCCAGGCGTACATCTGGCTGTTCGTGATCGCCGGGTCGCTCTTCTGGAGCCCCTCCTCGAACGTGCGAATCGTCGCGTGGACTTCGGACGGCTGCGTATAGACCTCGGTGGAGCCGCACCAGATGGCGACGGCGCGCGAGCACCCGCGCTCCTTGATGAAGCCACGGATGTCCGCGCGAAGCTGCTCGACCATGTCGGCCTTCGTCTTCCCCTTCTTGAGGTGCGTGCCGTGGAGACGGCGGACGTACTCGGGGTAGAAGACGGCGGGCATCGGCTTCACGGCCTGGAGCGCGTCCTTGGCCGCTTCGAGATCCTTGTCGTTCAGCACGCCGGCGTGCTTCGCGGCTTCGTAGGCGTCCTCGGGGAACAGGTCCCAGCCGCCGAACTCGAGCTGGTCGAGCTTCGCGAGCGGCGCGAAGTCCGAGATCTTCGGTACGCGATGCTCGGTGCGCTTTCCGAGGCGAATGGTGCCGAGCTGCGTGAGCGACCCGACCGGCGTACCGAGCCCCCGTTTCACGAGGGAGACGCCGGCGATCATCGTCGTGGCGACGGCGCCGAGGCCTGGGAGAAGTACGGCGAGCTTGCCTTCAGCGGGGGGAATACGGGTCGGTCGCTTCACGTGATGCTCCTTCTAGAGGACAGTCGGAATCGAGAACTTGTTCAGCGCCGTGTGGCGCTCTGGCGGACGCTCGGCAGCACCCCGTTGGATGCCGCGTGGCGACGGTGTGTCGCACATTCTTGGCTTGGCGCGAAGATGTGACTGGAGCGGTGCAATCGGCAAGCCGCTCCGGTCGATTTTGGGGCGAACAGCGCTTCGCAGTGCCGGCACCCCTTGGAAAGCTTCGACCATCGGTCGGGAAGATGCGCGATTCATACCGTGAACCGCGGTTCTACGCCCGGGGGTGTCCGGGGGTTCCCTCAGCCCAGGTCGACCCCGGCGAAAAAGCCGGCTGCCACCCACTCGCGGAACCACACCATCACGTTTCGCTCGGCTTCTGCCGCGTCTTCCGGGGTCAGCCCGACCTCAAGCGTTTCCAGGGTGGCACCGAGCGTTCGCCCGGCGAAGAGCGATTCCAGCAAGGTCGCCATCGCTGGGGTGAGGTCCATTCGCCACAGTGTCATGTCCGTTCGGTACACCGCTGTGGCCGAAGGGTTACGGGTGAAGTCGTCCGGCGACGGTTCTCGATCCGTCTTGAACGCTTGAAAAAAGGCGTTCACCGGGTGCGCAAAGCGGAGGAGACGGACCGCCCCACCCGGCGGCAGCTTCGCGTCGACCCACTTTTCGACCGGAATGGAGCCCAGCGCTTCGGACGAGAGACGCTCGGCGACGCGTGCGTGGAGCACCTCGACGAGCGCCCACTCCAGCGACGCAAGGTCAGCCGCGAACTCGCGATGCGCCAATGGTGCAGCTTCGCGACAGAATTGCGCCATGTGGCGCCCGAAGTCGTTGAGGCTCGGCGCGGACGACGGGTGACGCTCGATGTATCCGAGGCACAGTGACTCGAAAGCGTCGTCCCCCAGCGCGAACTTCAGCGCCGGGTAGTCGTCGACGAGGCACTCGACGAGGCGTGCGCGGTAACCGTAGCGGTAGATCGCCAGGCGGCCCGCGGCGTCAAGCTTAGGGCCGCTGATCAGGAGGCGCGCGGCGTCCGCGTCGAGGCGATCACTTGCGTGGGGCGCGGTGATCGCCGAGACGAACCACTCCTCGATGGCACGCAGCGACGAGTCGCTCGGAGCATCGGGCGTGTCTCCGTCGCACCTCTCCTCGCGCGTCGTCGAGGTTGCCGGTGTCGCGCTGGCGCGCTCATGGACGAACGTCTCGGTCGCTCCGCCGAGCTGTGGCGTCGGCTTTCGATCGCTCACGGGAGCCCTCGTGACGACGTGGGGAGGAACTCGCGCGCGCGGAGCGCCTCGGCATGCGTTTCTTCGAAGCTGGGGATCTCGGCGTCCCACTCGAGCAGGACGGATGCGCCGCCCGCGCGCGCATACGCGTCGCCGAGCAAACGCCAAACTGGATCGACGACCGGGCCGATGTGCGAATCGATGATGTGAGTTCCGTAGCTGGTGTGGCCGGCGACGTGGAAATGAACGACGCGGTTCCACGGGATCGCGTCGAGGTACGTTTTGGGGTCGAACCCGTGGTTGAACGCGGACACGTAGACGTTGTTCACGTCGAGCAGGAGCGCGCAGTCGGCGTCTTCGGCCAGTCGCCCGAGGAACTCCCACTCCTTCATCTGCGAGCCTGCGTGCTCGACGTACGTCGACGGATTCTCCAGCGCGAGCGGTCCTCCGAGAAAATCCTGAACGGCGCGGACTCGCGCTGTGACGTGGCGTAGCGCCTCCTCCGTGTACGGGATTGGCAAGAGGTCGTGCGTGTTCCGGTGCGCAACGCCGGTGAAGCAAAGATGATCGGACACGATCCGCGCGCGCGTTCGGTCTCGAAGCGCGACGAGCTCCTTCAGGTACGCGCGGTCGAGCGGATCGGTCGAACCTATCGACATCGACACGCCGTGCATCACGATCGGATACCGCTCGGCGATCGCGTCCAGGAAGTGCAGCGGCTTGCCGGCCGTCTGCATGAAGTTCTCGCTGATGATCTCGAACCAAGCGACATCGGGTTGCTGCTCGATGATATGCGGGTAGTGCACGGTCCGCAGACCGATGCCGATGCCGAGGTCCGGGAGGCGGAAACGATTGGCCATGGGTAGCTCTCGGAAAAGAAAAAGGCGGCGCGCAGACCACTAGGTCGCGACGCCGCCTCTCGACCTACGATGGTCTCAGGCCGTCTTGCAGCCGCCCTGTCCCTTGCAGGCGTTCTGTCCCTTGCAGGCGTTCTTGTCCGTCTTGCAGGCGCCCTGACCCTTGCAGTCGTTCTGGCCCTTGCAGGCGTGCTTGCCCGTGGCCGTAGCCGCAGCGCCCGAGGCCGCCGGAGCGGCCGCCGTCGCCGCCGACGACGCGGACGCCGCATCGGGCGTCCCGGCGCCACAGCCCATCAGGATCCCGCCCACCGCTGCCGCAACGATCGCATTCGTAATCTTCATAGGTTCCTCGTCCTTTGAGTAAAGGCGTCGCCGTATTCGCAACGCGGGCCTCTCGATGCGTACCCGCCAAACTCTACGCGCGAGGCGCCCGATTGGTTTCGGTCGGCGGCAGCCTACATCTGGACGGCCTGTCAGTGCGAGAATCGCGCGTGACGTTTCGAGCCCCAGTCCAAGGCCGCGCTTCGCCCGCGACTCACCTGCACTAACGAGCTCGCCCGCGCGCGCTCTTCACGATGTCGTTCGCAGCGGCGTCGCGACCGAACCAGCCGCTCCAGAAGCTGCGCGCGGGACCGGTCGTTTCGCGTCGGATCTCGAACAGGTTCTCGCCTTGCGGCTCGAGCCCACGAGCGACCAAGTCGAGGACCTGCGTGAACTCTCGTTCGGTCTCGGGATCCACGAACGTCGACTTGCACGACCTGCATCGGTACGCAGGCACTTTGCCCGAATAGCGATCGCCCATGACGAGATGCTCGCGCTTGATCGCCACGGTTCTCATCCGGAAGAGGCCGCAGTCAGGACATCCCAACATTCCCAACAGGCTATTCCGAACTCCTGAGGAACTAGGAAAACTCGGCGAAGAATTGGCTCGAGAGCGCTGATTTGTAGTCGTATCTCCGCGCGTGTCGGACGCGGGGCGCGCGTCAACGACACTAAGGGCCCGTGCCGCCGGTCCCACCGCCCGTGCCGCCGCCGGTGCCACCACCCGTTGCACCACCACCGCCGGTTCCACCGCCCGTGCCGCCGCCGGTTCCGCCACCGGTTCCACCACCACCGCCGGTTCCACCGCCCGTGCCGCCGCCGGTTCCACCACCACCACCGGTTCCACCACCACCACCGGTTCCACCGCCACCGCCGTTCCCACCGCCACCACCGCCGTCATGATGGTGATAGCCGCCGTCCGCGCCGGGGTAGTTGAATCCAGCGTCGAGTTCCGTCGGCCCGGCGTCGCCGAACGGGATCGGAGATCCGGCGTCGGTCGTCGGTTGTCCTGGGTCGCTACTGCCGCCTGAGCTATTGCCGCTCGGCGACGAAGCGCCCGAATCGGCCCCGTTGTCGCTCTCGCCGTTGGACGCGCTCGAACCCGAATTGGTCGCGTCGTCGCCAGGCGGATATAGAGACGTGCCGCCGCAGCCGAGAGGGGCAATGAGAAGCGTGGCAAACAGCGCTCGTCGAAGCAGCATCGTGTCCTCCGAACCGTTTCTGTGGGTGGCGGCCCGTCCTCTTGACGGGGCGCGTCCGGTTGTGGGGACCGTTGCGCGAAACGGATCACATGAGACCCAAAGTCGGTGTCATGTCGGCGTACATCGGGCGAACGCCGACTCGTGAGACGCGAAAACTACATCCGCCTGCTCTTGGTCGTCCCGCTCCCAACTGCTTGAAATGAGGGGTCATCTTTCCGAAGCCCATGAGATGCACCATCGACGAACGGGCGTTCTGGGCAACAATGAGCCGTGCGGATGATCCTTTTCGTCCGGGGGCGGCCACTATATCGAGGCGATGGGCGAGCCGAGCATGGATGACGAACGCACGTTCGCGCTGAGCGTGGAAGCCGCGCCCACGTCGACCATGGAGCTGGCGCGCATCGCAGCGACCGGCGACAGCGCGGCGACCGGCAAGCTCCTGCGCGCGCTCGCGCCGCGGATCTCGCGTGTCGTCCGCGCGGTGCTCGGCGCTGGCCACCCGGACGTGGACGACGCGATTCAACAGGCGCTCATCGGGTTCGTGCAGGCGCTCCCTGCGTTCCGCGGTGATTGCGACCCGCTCGGCTACGCCTCGATCATCGCCGTGCGCGCGGCCGTCGCGGCGCGCAAGCGCTCCCGCACCGACCACGCACGGCGCGATGACGGTGCCGACGCCGACGCGATCCCGGGGCGACGGCCTTCACCGGGTGACGAGGCGGCCGCGCAGAAGAGGAAGAGTCTCCTCCGCGACCTTCTCTCGGAGCTTCCGGTCGAGCAAGGCGAAGCGCTGGCGATGCGTGTCGTTCTCGGGTGGTCGCTCGAGGAGATCGCGGCGCAGAGCGGCGCGCCGCTGAACACCGTCCGCAGTCGACTCCGGCTCGCCAAAGAGGGGATGAAGAAGCGCATCGAGTCGGAGCCCGCTCTCATCGAAGCGCTGGAGGTGGAGTCGTGACCGTCGTCGGCCTTCACCCCGAGGAGCTCCTCGACAAGGACGCGCGCGGCGTGATCTCCGATTCGGAGCGCGTGCGGCTCGAAGCGCACATCGCGCAGTGCTCCGTGTGCCGCGTGGAGCAGCAGATGCGCGCCGACTTTGGCGACGAGATGGCGGCAGACGACGAGCGCATCTCCGTGTCCGCCGCGCTGCTGGCTTTCGCGAAGATCGAGAAGCAAACCGAGGCGCTCGCATCGAACGATCGTGTGTGCGCTCCCTCCGAGTCGGTCGTGCCGCCCGTGCTGAAGCTGAAGCCGCGTCGCCGGGTGCCGAGGACGGCGTGGTTACTCCCTGCTGCGGCCGTCTTTGCCGTCAGTGTCGCCGGCGCGACGGGCGTCGGGCAGCGGGCGTGGTCGACGATCGTGGGGGCCGAGGTGGCCGGTGCGACCGAAGCGGTGCCCGTGGTTGCCCCGAAGCCGGTCGCGAAGCACGTGTCGCGACACACGTCGCCCGCTCGAGTGACGGCGCCGACGCCGCCGAACGACGTCCTCGTTGCTCCGGCACCGCCTCTGCAAGCTGCACCCCAGCGCGTCGCGCACCCCGTGGTGCGCGACGAGGCGGCGTCGCTCTTCGATTCGGCAACCGGTGCGCGCCGTCATGGCGACTACACGAAGGCGCTCGCGCTTCATCGCGAGCTCGAGGCGCGCTTCCCGTCGAGCCGCGAGGCGCACGTGGCGCGCGCGACGATGGGGCGTTTGCTCCTCGATCTGGGCGACCCGGCTGCCGCCTTGAGTAGCTTCGACGAGTACCTGGCGTCGGGGGCAGGCGAGCTGGGTGAGGAGACGATGGTCGGTCGCGCGACTGCGCTCGAGCGCCTTGGTAGGTCGGACGACGCGCGCCGCGCCTGGCAAGCGCTGCTCGCGGCCTATCCCGATTCCCCCTACACGGCCCACGCGATGCGCCGTCTCGGGAGCCCGAGCGTGCACTGATGTCGCGGCGTTCGCGAACGGCGAACGTGCTCGCCGCGCTGACCACGATTCTGCTCGCGGCACCTGCGTTCGGCCAGGCGCCGCCCGCGTCCGCGGTGGTGGTCAACGTTGTCGGCGCGGGGGACTCGCAGCCCGCTCTCGAGGCTTCGCTCCGGGAGCTCCTCGCGCGTCTACGGCTCACGATGAACCCGAGTGACGCCGCGCCCGACGCGATATTGGCGCGCGTTCAGATCGATCTCACCTCCACGTCGCAGGCGACCGTACTCGTCACCGACGGTCACACCGGTGAGGTGCGAGCGCATCGAATCATCCCGCGCGACGCCTCCGCGGCCATCATCCGCGAGGAGATCGCCCACGCCGTGCAGTCGGCGGTCGAGTCCACGCTCCTCGTTGACGCGCCGCCGCCGCCCCCGCCCGCACCCGCGCCGGTTCAGCCGGCTCCGATCCCGCCGCCGATCGAGCCACAGCACGAGGCACCGCCGGAGGTTCCGAGGACGCGACGGTGGTTCGCGCTCGACGTCACGACACTCGCAGGCGCGGGCCCATTCGGCAGTGGTGCCGGTCCCGTGGTTCGAATGGGCGGAGGTGCGCAGCTCAGCTCACGGGAGGGCCTGCGTCCGTCGATCGCGTTCACGGGCTACTACGCGGTGCCGTTTCAGTCCAACGCCTCGCTCGTCGGCTCGTACGCGAACCTGGTCTCGCTCCGCGTGACGCCCGCGATCGAGGTGCTCCACGCTTCGTGGTTCGCACTCGACCTGGGCGTGACGGGGGGCATCGATGTCCTTTCGGTGCAGCCACACTCGGCGATCCTCCCCTCCACGAACCTAGGACCGACCACGTCGAGGGTCGATCCGATCGTCGGCGGCGCCGTGACGGCGCGCGCGGCGCTGGCCTCGAGCGTCGTGTTCGTGCTCGCCGTCGACGTGGACGTCGACCTCGCGTCGCGCCGTTACGTGCTGGACGACGGCAGTTCGCAGGTCGACGTCTTCGATCCCTGGCGCGTGCGGCCGACCGTTCTCGCGGGCCTCGCCTTCACGGCGTTCGGCGAGGGGCTGTTCGCTCCGCGCGTCGCGATGCAGGAGTCGCGATGAGCTCGTCTCGCTGTGTGATCGCGATCTCGTTCGCTGCGCTCGCCGCCCTCGCGTCGACCACGCCGTCGTGCACCCAGGAGTCGATCGTCCTCGCAACCCTGCCCACGACCGATGCAGGCTCGCCCCCCACGCCTGCGCGTTGCGTCGACTCGACGAGCTGCGCCGCGGGGACGTTCTGCTCGAAGACCACCTGCTCGGACGCGACCGGCACCTGCGAGCTCGCTCCCCCGGTCTGTGACCAGCAGCCCGAGAACCCCGTCTGCGGATGCGACGCGATCACGTACTACAACGACTGCCTTCGTCAGGCGGCCGGCATCATGGCGTCGACCCCCGAAGCGTGTCGCTCCGATAGCTTCACGCCCTGCACGACCGACGGCTCGCTCCCCTGCCCTGAGCCCGCCACGCAGAAGTGCGCAGTCCTCATCAGCGGTGGAGGGAAGGGCGGATGCCCGCAGGGCTTTCCCGGCACGTGCTGGGTCGTGCCGCAGGCTTGCCCCACGACGCCCGATGGAACGGATCGATGGGATGCCTGCAACCAGAGCCAGTATTGCGTCGACACCTGCGACGCCATCGCGAGCGGACAACCGTTCCGGCGCTCCGATATGTGTCAACCACCGCCGAACCCGTAGGACAGGAGAGGTCGTTGCGGAGCGGCCTAGGAGCCGTCAGCGGCGTCGGCCGTGCTCGAGGGGCTGGCGTCGCTCGCATCGGGAGTGCCTGCGTCGAGCGCCGCGGTCGGCCCTGCGTCGGCTGGCGTCGGAATCGGCGAGGGGCCCGCGTCCGTCGAAGATGCACTCGCGTCGGCGGTACCCACGGTGATGGCGCCGGCGTCGACGGGCGTGACGCAGCCGCTCGGGTTCCACGTCCAGCTGAACGCTGAAGCGTTGTCGCACTCGTCGGGATCGGACGCGCACAGCCCCTGTCCGCTGCTCGTCGCGCACCATCCGCAGCCGTTGACGGGGGTACACGTCCCGCACGTCGTGAGCTGGTTGCACGGATCTTCCGACGCCCACCCCCCGCCGCCGTGGTGCCCGTGATCGTCGCAGGCGACGACGCAGACAGCGAGACCGAACGCGGAGAAGCAAAGGGCTCCCAGGAATCGACTGCGATGACTCCAAGCTTTCATGGCGAATCGAAATATAGCGTACTGCGACGAGCGCGCATTGAGTCGTGGCCCGCGCGGATGAGGCGTCACTGATTCTCGAAAAGTGCGCCTTCACGAAAGAGGAGACCGGCGACCTCGAGAATCGCGACCGCCGCGACCGCCACGAGCACCTCGGCGAGCAGCGCGTTGGTCCACGTGCCCGCGATTCCGAGCGCCTTCCACGTCGCGACGCCGGCCGCACCGATCGCGAACGTCGCGATCGATGCGATCTGCTGCGTCGCCCGGGCGACGGGAACCTTCATGGAGATGACGATTGCGACCGACGACATGATGAGCCCGGACGCAGCCGACGCGCCGATGGCCGTGAGGACGACGACCGGCGCGGGGACGAAGGGGCCGCTGGCGACGTTCACCGTGACCGTGGCCACGAGCAGAGACACGCACGCGACGATCGTCCCCCACGCGACGGAGGCCAGCGTCTTGCCGACGAGGATCGTGCGCGGAGCAAGCGGGGTGGACAGGAGCGTCTCCAGCGTGTGCCTCTCTCGCTCTCCTGCGAAGGCGTCGGCTGCGACGCTCGCGGCGGCGACGCCAGGTAAGAGCGCGAAGAAGAGCACGGTCACCGGATGCTTCGCGTGCCAGAGCTCGACCTGGGACGCGGGGAGGAGCACTCCCAGTACGAGCACGTGCATCACCGCCTGCACGTAGCCGCCGCGACGCGCCTGGCGATCACCCAGCACCTCCTGGAGCTCCTTGCGAAGCACGGCGCCCAGACCTCGCATCATGGCTGCGGCTCCCGCGTGACGAGCTTCACGAACGTCTCCTCGAGCGTGAGCTGTCGCGGGGACAGCTCTTCGAGCACGACGCCGCGACGCACGAGCTCCGTCGCCAGCCTCTTTCGCTGCACCTCGGTGCAATCGACGATCATCCGATCGGCACCGGTGTCGTCGCCGCGCGGCTCCGGCGCGAAGCCGATGAGGAGCCCCTCCAGTTGCATCGCCTCCAGTGCTTCGAAGAGCCCCCCTTCGCCCGCGACGACGACCTCGACCGCCTCGCTCTCGGCGCGCGCCAGCAGCGCGCGAGTCGCTCCCCTCGCCACGGTCTTCCCTTCGCTGATCACGGTCACGTGATCACACACGCGCTCGACGTGGTGCAGGTCGTGCGTCGTGAGGAGCACCGTCGTCCCTTCGTAGCGCGCGAGCGAACGGAGGCGACCGCGGAGCTCGACGGCGGCGGCGGGATCGAGCCCCGTGAACGGCTCGTCGAGCAGGACCAGCTTCGGCCGGTGCAGGAGCGCGCGCGCGACCGCCAGCTTCTGGCGCATCCCCTTCGAGAACTGCAGCACGCGGTCGTCCCTGCGATCCCATAGGCCGCTCTCTCGCAACGACATCTCGACGCGTGTGCGCGCCTCGCGCACGTCGAGGCCGTGCGCACGGGCGTGGAACATGAGGTTCTGGTGCGCCGTGAGACGATCGTAGTGCCCGTCGTGGTCGAGCAGCACGCCGACCTGCGCGCGTACGCGCATGGGTTCCACGCGCGGATCGTGGCCCAGGACACTCACATTTCCGCTGTCGCGCCCGACCAGCCCGAGGAGCACACGGAGCATCGTCGTCTTGCCGGCGCCGTTCGGCCCGATCAAGCCCGACACCTCACCCGCGGGGACGGTGAGATCGATTCGCTCGAGCGCCATCTTGGCGCCGTAACGCTTCGCGACCCCTTCGAGAACTACGGCCGCACCACTCATTGCGGTGCTGAACATACACTCGCCACCAATCCTCGGCTGTGCACACCTTGCACGTCGCGCGCACGGTAATTCGTGCCTCCGAAGGCGCGAATCCCTGTGACGACGCGCTGGCGGTTGCTAATTTTAGGTGTCGGGCTTCATCGAGGGGAACCATGCCTATTCAGCTTGCGGAGAATGCTGTCGTCGCGGGTCGCTTCAAGCTGAATCGCCTCATTGGGCGCGGTGGAATGGGTTCGGTCTGGCAGGCCACGCACCTCGGCCTCGACATCCCGTGCGCGGTGAAGTTCATCGAAGGGGAGATGTCGAACATGGCCGAAGCGCAGACGCGCTTCGAGCGCGAGGCGAAGGCCGCGGCGCAGCTCCGTAGTCCGCACGTCGTGCAGATCCTCGATCACGGTGTCTGCGAGGGGACGCCGTACATCGCGATGGAGCTCCTCGACGGCGAGGACCTCGGCAAGCGCCTGGCACGCAACGGGCGCATTCAGCCGAGCGAGCTCTCCGCGATCATCACCCAGGTCACGCGCGCGCTGACCAAGGCGCACGCGGTCGGGATCGTCCATCGCGACCTCAAGCCCGACAACATCTTCCTCGTGCGTGACGACGATCGCGAGATCGCCAAGGTGCTCGACTTCGGCATCGCGAAGTCGGCCAGCAACGCGCTCGAGGGGAGCAACACCAAGACCGGCGCCATGCTCGGCACGCCGTACTACATGAGCCCGGAGCAGGCGCAGGGGATCAAGACGGTCGACTACCGCAGCGACCTCTGGTCGCTCGCGGTCATCGTCTTCCAGTGCCTTACCGGTGCGTTGCCCTTCGAAAGCGAGGCGCTCGGCGACCTTCTAATGAAGATCATCGTGCAGCCGATCCCGCTCCCCTCGCAGGTCGTGTCCGATCTGCCGCCGGCATTCGATAGGTGGTGGGTCCGCGCGTCGTCGCGCGATCCGAACGGGCGCTTCCAGAGTGCCAAGGAGTTCGCCGAGTCGCTGCAGCTCGTGCTCGGCGGGTCGCAGCTCACCGAGATGATGGACCGCGGTCAGCTGAAGGCGGTGCTCGGGCAGACGCCGAACCCCGCCGGGCCTCTCACGCCGATGCCTTCGCCGGCCGGCGGGTACGGCACGACGACTCCCGAGCCCGGGATCTTCCCTTCAGGAAAGGGGTTCGCAGCGACGACGGGTGGGGGCGTGGTGCACGGCGACAGCGCGAACATGCCGATCGCGGGCGCGCCGAAGCGCGGCGTGGGAATCGCGGTCGCAGGGGTGACGTCTCTGATGCTCGTGGCCGGGATCATCGGTGGGATCGTGATGCTGCGCGGGCGCGGCAGCGAGGCGGCGACCGCCCACGCGGGGGCCGCGGTGGTCGCGGAGACGCCCGCCCCGTCGCCCCAAGCCCCGGTGACTCCACCGGCAGCGCCCGTCGCGCAGGCTGCACCTCCGCCGCCATCCGCGCCCACCGCCGCTCCCGATCCGTCCGCAGCGACTGCGGCTGCGACTCCATCCGCCGCTGCTGCAACCGCCGATCCCCCCAGGCACCACCACGATCACGGTGGCGCTGCGCCCGCGGCGCCCAAGCCAGCCGGCGCCCCCGCCGCGAAGCCCGCCTCCGCGAAGCCCGCGTCGCAGGACATGGGGTTCTGATCGTTCTTCCGGGCCCGCCAGGCATCGTGCGATGCTCATGGCATGCGCTCTTTCGCCCGCTCTGCGCTGGTCGCGGCGTCCCTCGTGTTGGTGGCTCCCATGGCGCTCGCGCAGAGCGACGCCGACCGCGCGACGGCGCGTGAGCTGGGTAAGGACGGACAGACCGCGCTCGAGAAGAAGGACTACAAGACCGCGGAGGATCTCTTCCACCGCGCCGAATCGCTCTTCCACGCTCCGACGCTGCTGCTTGGTTATGCGCGCGCGGAGGCGGGGCTCGGCAAGGTGGTGAACGCGGCGGAGGCGTACAACCGGATCGTCCGCGAAGGGGTCGCGCCGGGAGCGCCGCAGGTGTTCGTGGACGCGCTGGCCGCGGCGAAGGCGGAGGTCGGCGCCGTCCAGGCGCGCATCGCGACCGTGACGGTGACGATTACCGGGCCGAGCGATCCGAAGGTCACGATCGACGACACCCCGGTGCCGACCGCGGCACTCGGCGTGAGGCGCCCGATCGATCCGGGCTCGCACGTCGTGAAGGCCACCGCTGACGGCTTCGACCCCGGCCAGACGACCTTCACCGTGGCCGACGCAGGCTCGACGACGGCGTCGCTCACGCTCACGAAGTCCGCGGCAGCCGCCGTCGCGGCGGTCCCGGCCCCCGCGGCCGGGGGGACTGAGTCGGCGGCACCGGCAGGCTCGCCTTCGCAGCCGGCCAGCGCGGACTCTGGCGCGAGCGCGTCGACCGGAAGCACGCAGCGCACGCTCGGAATCGTGGGGATGGGGGTCGGCGGCGCCGGGCTCGTGCTCGGGGCCGTCACCGGTGTGCTCGCGATGGGGAAGCACTCGTCGATTCAGTCGGCGTGCGGCGGCTCGACCTGCCCAGCCAGCGAATCGAGCGACATCAGCAGCTACCACTCGCTCGCCGGCATCTCGACGGTCGGGCTCATCGCAGGTGCCGTGCTGGCTGGAGGCGGCGCGGTGCTGTTCTTCACGGCGCCCCACGGGAGCAGCGGGCCCACGACGGGGGCGACCGTGCAGCCGTTCATCGGGCTGGGGACGGTCGGGGCGTTCGGGCGGTTCTGACCCACGGAACCTGGCGCCGGCGATAGCCGCAACGGCTCAGGTCTGAACGCGCCGGCGCGAGGTGCGGGAGCTGGGTCGGAGGCAGTACGTACTGGGTCGGAGGCAGTACGTGCCGGGTCGGAGGCAGTACGTGCTGGGTCGGAGGCAGTACGTGCTGGGTCGGAGGCAGTACGTGCTGGGTCGGAGGCAGTACGTGCTGGGGCGGAGG
>Ga0302157_10002307_pt1 | contig 22321 bp, 22 predicted proteins | sample I_Bog_N3_3_FD_193502 | JGI IMG/M metagenome (GOLD analysis project Ga0302157, IMG submission 193502) | Peat permafrost microbial communities from Stordalen Mire near Abisko, Sweden - I_Bog_N3_3 | ecosystem: Environmental > Terrestrial > Soil > Wetlands > Peat | place: Sweden: Abisko, Stordalen... | reverse complement strand
CCGCGCAGAATTGGCTACCCGATGACTGGCAAGAAATGAGGACCCGTTCCAAGTTGCATGCGGTGTCTGCTTCGGCCATCAAGTGGAGCTTCGTGAAGAAATTCGACAGCACCGAAAGCTGTTTAGCACACCTGGAAAAGAACGGATTTCAATCAATCGTTACGTCCCCTCATACCAAGGGCCGGAAGAATGTCATCCTTCATGAGGCGGACTACACTGGCTTTAAGAAGCTGGCCGTTTGGTTCGGGAACGAAGGGATTGGCATCAGCAGCCAAGCACTGGAACACAGCGTACTTTGCGTGAACATCCCGATGTTCGGAATTATTGAGAGCTTGAACCTTGGTACCGCTTCCGGAATTGTCTTGTATGAAATCACAAAACAACGACGGGCCTTCCAAGATCGTCTAAACGCCAGAATAACTGCAAACAAGTTACGAAAGAGAAAGCGCGCCAGTTAGCGCCGAGAAGCAAGGGAGAGATCGTGAAGAAAAAATGTACGCTGCTCGCGCTGGTCACTGCGGTCCCACTGTTGTCCTGGGCGGCCTCGACCCCCAAACCGGCGATGGATCAGGGCCTGCTCGACAGACTCACCGACGCCGAGTTTAACCACGGTCAGGTGGTCCAGACTGCCGAAGAACTGGCAGACCGCATTGGCGGCCGCATGACAAACTCCCCGGCGATGCGTCACGCCGAGGCGTGGAGCCTGCAGAAATTCAAGGATGCCGGCCTCGAGAATGTTCATCGGGAAGGCTTCGAGTTCGGTCGCGGTTGGTGGATCGAATCCTCGCAGGTACGGATGGTCGAGCCACGCCCGCTGGAGTTGCGCGCCATCCCGATTGCATGGACGCCGCCCACCAACGGCGTGCTGAAGGCGCCGATCGTGGTGGCACCGATCAAGCACGAAAAGGATCTCGCAGCGTGGACGGGCAAGTTGAAGGGCAAGATCGTGCTGGTGAGCTGGCCGGCCCCGCCTGAAGACGATAGCAAGGCGCCCTTTGAACGACTCAGCGACGCGGACCTGCAGAAACTCAACGAGTATGAGCAGCCGATGTATGATCCCGAAGCGCAGCAGCGCTTCGCCGAGCGCTTTCTGCTGGCGACACAAATCGACAGATTCTTGGCCGGCGAGGGCGCCGTCGCGTGGGTGCGCATGTCGCGCGGCGGCAATCACCTGGTGCATGGCGAAGGCTATGGCTACCAGCGCGGGCAGACACCGCAACTACCAGCGATTGATCTGGCAGCCGAGGACTACCGCCGCCTGACGCGCCTGGCGAAGACCGGCGAGGTTCAGCTGGAGATCGACAGTAGCGTTCACTACGACGACACGGATGTGAACGCGTACAACGTGTTGGCCGAGATTCCGGGTCGTGATGCCGGCAGCGGATATGTGATGGCCGGGGCGCACCTGGATTCCTGGGTCGCCGGCGACGGCGCGGCCGACAATGGGGCCGGCGCAGCCGTGATCCTGGAAACAGCACGCCTGCTGGCCAGTTTGCATGTGCAACCGAAGCGCACACTGCGGTTCGTGCTCTGGGCCGGAGAGGAACAGGGTCTGCTCGGATCCGCCGCCTACGTCGAGAAACATCTGGCGCACCGGCCGCCTTCGAGCGATCCGCTACTGGCGCCGCTCGGCCCCTACTTCAGCTGGAACGGCTACCCCATCCAGATGTTGCCGGAAGCCGCTTCGCTTGCGGCTTACTTCAACCTCGACAACGGCTCTGGCAAGGTCCGCGGGATCTACACCGAGGGCAATACCGCCGTCGTGCCGATCTTCCACGAATGGCTTGCCCCGCTCGCCAGTATGGGCGCCGCCACAGTGGTCTCAAAGCCGACAGGCGGCACCGATCACGTGCTGATGGAACGGCTGGGGCTGCCCGCGTTCCAGTTCATCCAGGATCCACTCGACTACGAATCACGCGTGCATCACACCGACATCGACACCTTCGACCACTTGCGCCCGCAGGATCTGCGTCAGGCGGTCGTCGTGATGGCCACGCTCATGATGGATGCGGCCAATGCAGAGTCACCGCTGCCGCGCAAGCCGGTGCCGACCCAGCCCGAGCTGACCGATCCGTTCCAATACCCGGACCCTGCGCAGCATTGAAGTCGTGCCCGCTAGCCGTGCCGCCTGCCTGCCGGCAGCTGCGATTCGATCAGCGCTCGCACCGCGGGCATCAATGCGGCCACCGGACCTGAGTTGCCCGGGAACACCAGGCGGGTGAAGTAGCTGCCGTCCATCAGCAGCATCAGCGCATCGCCCAGGGCATCGGGGTCGCGCGCGTGCATTTCATGCGCCAGCTTGCGCAGCCGGCTGCGCACCTCCTTCTTGAAATGGCGCACCAGCTGGCTGAGCACGTCGTCCTCATCGGCGATCTCGGCCGCGGCGTTGCCGAGGGCGCAGCCACGACAGGCCTTGTCCTTGACCGTGACCAGATGCGCCTCGAACAGCGCCTCGAGCTGGCGGCGTGGATCTCCGGGGTGCGCGGCGATGGCCGCGTCCCAGTGCTCCCACACCTCGCGCTGCTGCTCGCGCAGGTATTGGGCCACCAGCTCATCCTTGGACGGAAAGCTGCGGTAGAAGCTCATCTTGTTGGTGCCGGCCTCCGCGGCGATCGCATCGACGCCGACGCTGCGGATGCCATGGCGGTAGAACAGCTCGCACGCGGCATCGAAGATCCGGTCGCGCACGCGCGGACGGGCGACGCTCCCGGACGGCGCTCCACCGGCATCATCGTTGGCGGCGTTCATGCTTTCCACACCTGGTTGGTACCCGATTGTTTACACCGAGGTTGACACCCGCGTTACTGGTTAGTAACATCATCTACGTTACTGACCGGTAACTCACATGTGTAGGGTGCTCGCCCGGGGGCTCCAAGTCAAGTGAAACAGCCGGTTAGCGCCCAGCACTTAGGGTCACGCCAGCACAGGTTTATTGGGGAGCATCGTATGCGTCTTGTCAGGATAGGTCTCACGCTGTCGGCACTGGCCCTCGGCGTCGTCTCGGCCCTGCTGTCGGGGTGCGGGCACTCGCAGGCGGCCACCGGCCCGGCAACTCCGCCGCCGCCGCAGGTTACGGTCGCCCAGGTCATTGCCCGGCCGCTGCATCAATGGGTTGAACTCACCGGCACGCTGCAGGCCATCAATTCCGTGCAGGTGCGGCCGCGCGTCAGCGGCTACGTCGATGCGGTCCGCTTCACCGAAGGCGCACGCGTGGCCAAGGGCGCGATCCTGTTCCAGATCGATCCGCGGCCGTTCCAGCTGGAGGTCGATCGGCTGGGCGCCGAGCTCAATCGTGCGCAGTCGCGGCTCGAAGTCGCTACCGCCGGCCGGGCGCGCGCCGAGCGGCTGATCGCCCAGAACGCGATCTCGCGCGAGGAATACGAGCAGCTCACCTCGGCCGCCACCGAGGCTGCGGGCGATGTCGGCTCGATCCACGCGCAGCTGGACGCGGCGCGGCTGAACCTCGAGTTTACTCACGTGCGCTCGCCAATCGACGGCCATGTGTCGCGCGCGCTGATCACCGCCGGCAACCTGGTGTCGAGCAGCGACGTGCTGACCACGGTGGTGTCCGACGATCCGATCTATGCGTACTTCGACACCGACGAGGCTACTTACCTGCAATTCGCGCGGCTGGCAGGTGCCAGCGCGCACGCCCGCGGCGACTATGCCAGCGCCGTGTACATGGGCCTGGTGGGCGAGCAGGGCTACCCGCACGCGGGCAAGCTCGATTTCCTCGACAACCAGGTCGATGCGCACAGCGGCACCATCCGTGCGCGCGCGGTGTTCGACAATGGCGACAGCCGGCTGACACCGGGCCTGTTCGCGCGCATCAGGCTGGTCGCGAACGACAGCTACGACGCGGTGCTGATCGACGATCGCGCCATCGGCACCGACCTTGGTAAGAAATTCGTGCTGGTACTGAAACCGGACAGTTCGCTGGACTACCGGCAGGTGGAGCTGGGCCAGAGCGTGGAAGGCTTGCGCGTGGTGCGCAACGGGCTGGCGCCCGGCGACGTCATTGTCGTCAACGGCCTGCAGCACGTGGCGCCGGGCGCGCTGGTGCAGGCAACCCACGTGCAGATGGATGCCGCAAACGCTGCGCTCGACCAGGTCGCGGCCAACCCGACGTCTGGCAGCCCGACGGCTGGCGCCGCGACGCCGGCCACCGCCACGTCCGTGGCGCGCGCGCTGCCGGCCAAGGCCGCCACGCCCGCCGCACGCTGACGTAGCGTCGTCTCACCGGAGCCACGCATGAATATCTCGCGCTTCTTTATTCAGCGGCCGATCTTTGCCGCGATGGTCTCGGCCGTGATCCTGCTGGCCGGCCTGATCGCACTGCCAAAGCTGCCGATCAGCGAGTACCCGCAGGTGGTGCCGCCGACCGTGGTGGTGCGGGCAAACTACCCGGGCGCCAATCCCAGCACCATCGCCGAGACGGTCGCCTCGCCGCTGGAGCAGGCGATCACCGGCGTCGAGGACATGCTGTACCAGTACTCGCAGGCGACCTCGGACGGCGTGATGACGCTGACCGTCACCTTCAAGCTCGGCACCGATGTCGACAAGGCGCAGGTGCAGGTGCAGAACCGCGTGGCGCAGGCGCTGCCGAAGCTGCCGCAGGAAGTGCAGCGGCTGGGCGTTACCACCAACAAGGCGTCGCCCGACATTACGCTGGCGGTGTTCGTGTTCTCGCCCGATGGACGATATGACCAGACCTACCTGTCGAATTTTGTCGCGCTGCGTATCAAGGATGAGCTGTCGCGGCTCGACGGTGTCGGCGACGTACAGAGCTTCGGCGGCGGCGCCTACTCGATGCGCGTGTGGCTCGATCCCGAAAAGGTGGCGACACGCGGGCTGACCGCGGGCGACGTGGTCGCGGCGATCCGGGAGCAGAACATCCAGGTGGCCGCCGGACAGCTCGGCGCCCCGCCGGGCGCCAACAGCGCCAATTTCCAGGTCGCGATCAATACCAAAGGCCGCCTGATCGACGAGAGCGACTTCGAGAACATCATCATCAGGACCGGCGACACCGGGCAGGTGGTGCGCCTGCGCGACGTGGCGCGGGTGGAACTCGGTTCGGACAACTATGCGCTGCGCGCGATGCTCAACGGCCGCACCGCGGTCGCGATACCGATCTTCCAGCGTCCCGGCAGCAATGCGATCGCGATTTCCGACGCGGTGCGCGCCCGGATGGCGGAACTGAAGAAATCCTTCCCGCAGGGCATCGACTACGATGTCGCCTACGATCCGACCGTGTTCGTGCGCGGCTCGATCAACGCCGTGGTGCACACGCTGCTGGAAGCCATCGTGCTGGTGGTGATCGTCGTGATCCTGTTCCTGCAGACCTGGCGCGCCTCGATCATCCCGCTGCTGGCGGTGCCGGTGTCGCTGGTCGGCACCTTTGGCGTCATGTACCTGCTGGGCTTTGGCCTCAACGCGCTGTCGCTGTTCGGGCTGGTACTCGCGATCGGCATCGTGGTGGACGACGCGATCGTGGTGGTCGAGAACGTCGAGCGCAATATCGCCATCGGGCTCAGTCCGCTGGACGCGACGCGCCAGGCGATGAAAGAGGTCACCGGGCCGATCATCGCCACCGCGCTGGTACTGTGCGCGGTATTCGTGCCGACGGCGTTCATTACCGGTCTTTCGGGTCAGTTCTACAAGCAGTTCGCGCTGACCATCGCGATCAGCACCATCATCTCGGCGTTCAATTCGCTGAGCCTGTCGCCGGCGTTGTCGGCGCTGCTGCTCAAGGCGCACGACGCGCCTCCGGACCGCGCGACAAAGGTGCTGAACTCCATGTTCGGCTGGCTGTTTCGCCCGTTCAACCGCTTCTTCACCCGCGCCAGCAACGGCTACGTCGGCACCGTGACGCGGGTGCTGCGCGCCAGTTCGATTGCGCTCATCGTCTACGGCGGACTGCTGCTGCTCACCTGGGCCGGCTTTGCGCATACGCCGGGCGGTTTCGTGCCGCCGCAGGACAAGCAATACCTGGTGGCCTACGCGCAGTTGCCGGATGCGGCGACGCTGGATCGCACCGAGTCGGTGATCCGCCGCATGAGCAGCGCGGCGCTGGCGACCCCAGGGATCGAATCGGTGCCGGCGTTCCCGGGGCTGTCGATCAACGGCTTTACCAACGCCACCAATGCGGGCATTGCCTTCACGCCGCTGAAGCCGTTCGAGCAGCGGCGCGATCCGAGCCTGTCGGCCAGCGCGATCGCGGCCAGCCTGCGCGCGCAGTACGGCAAGATCCAGGACGCGTACATCGCGGTGTTCCCACCGCCGCCGGTGCAGGGCCTGGGTACGATCGGCGGCTTCAAGCTGCAGATCGAGGACCGCGGTAACCTGGGTGCCGATGAGCTCTATCGCCAGACCCAGAACCTGATCGCCAAGTCGCGGCAGCGGCCGGAGCTCGCCGGGCTGTTCTCGGGCTTCCAGGTCAATGTGCCGCAGATACAGGTGGACGTGGATCGCGAGAAGGCCAAGGCGGCCGGCGTTGCCCTGCAGGATCTGTACGACACCATGCAGGTCTACCTGGGTGCTCTTTACGTCAATGACTTCAACCGCTTCGGACGCACCTACCAGGTCAATGCGCAGGCGGAGCCCGGCTTCCGGCTGACCGCAGACGACATCGGGCACCTGAAGACGCGCAACCAGCATGGCGACATGATCCCGCTGAGCAGCTTCGTGACGGTGCGCGAGAGTTCGGGTCCCGATCGCGTGATGCACTACAACGGCTACAGCGCCGCCGACATCAACGGTGGACCTGCGCCCGGCTACAGCAGCGGCCAGGCGCAACAGGCAATGGAAGAGCTGGCGCGCGCCGAGCTGCCGCGCGGCATGAGCTTCGAGTGGACCGACCTGACGTACCAGCAGATCCTGGCCGGCAACAGCATGTTCTTCGTGTTTCCGCTGGTGGTGCTGCTGGTGTTCATCGTGCTGGCGGCGCTGTACGAGTCGCTGAGCCTGCCGCTGGTGGTGATCCTGATCGTGCCGATGTGCCTGTTCAGCGCCATCGTCGGCGTGCAGCTGGCCGGCAGCGACAACAACATTTTCACGCAGATCGGGCTGATCGTGCTGGTGGGCCTGGCCTGCAAGAACGCGATCCTGATCGTCGAGTTCGCGCGCGACCGCGAACTCGCCGGCGCCAGCACCTGGCAGGCGGTGCTCGATGCCTGCCGGCTGCGGCTGCGCCCGATCCTGATGACGTCGCTGGCATTCGTGATGGGCGTGGTGCCGTTGGTGACCTCGCACGGCGCCGGCGCCGAGATGCGCCATGCAATGGGCGTGGCGGTGTTATCCGGCATGCTCGGCGTGACGTTCTTCGGCCTGCTGTTGACGCCGGTATTTTACCTGGCGGTCAGCAGGCTCACGCGCTCGCGCCGCGCAGCCGCCGCCGCGGCCGCGCCGCTGGTGACCGCCACAGGAGAAATCTGATGAGCGCCATGGGATTGCCGACAGCAGTCAGCAGAGGTGCAGTCTTCGGCGCCGCGCTGCTCGGCACGGTTGCATCGCTCGGTATGCTGCTCGCCGGTTGCGCGGTCGGGCCGGACTATCACCGCCAGGAACTGCAGGCCGTAGTTCCCCATAACGTCAATGCGCAGCAGTTCACGCCGGCGGCGCCGGCGCCGGACTGGTGGCAGCAGCTGGACGATCCGGAACTGGCGAGCCTGGAACAGCGCGCGCTCGCGGGCGACCTGGATCTGGAAATTGCATTGCAACGCGTGCGCGCCGCACGCTCGGTGCTGCGCGGAGCCGAATTGGACTTTGCGCCGCACATCCCATTGGACGCCGCCTACACGCATTCGAAGGAACAGCAACCGGGTTTCGGCGCTGAGCGCTACGACATCGTCAGCTACAGCGTCGGCTTCGACGCCAGCTGGGAGCTGGATCTGTTCGGTCGCACGCGCCGCGCGGCACAGGCGGCTGGCGCCGACCTCGGTGCGCAGGCAGCGAACCTGGCGCAGACGCGGGTGATCGTCGCGGCGGAAGTAGCGCGCAATTACTTCGAGCTGCGCGGTACCCAGCGCCAGCTGTCGGTGGCGAACGACAATATTGCCAACCAGCGCGAAGCGCTGCGGCTCACGCAGGTGCGCTACGACGCTGGCCGCGTCACCGAGCTCGACGTCGACAGCGCGCTCTCCCGGCTGGCGACCACCGAGGCGACGCTGCCGCTGCTAGAGGCGCAGGAGAAGGCCTACGGGTACCGCCTGGCAGTACTGCTGGGGGTGAATCCGGGTGACCTGGATCCCGAACTGGTCGCGGCCCCGGTGCGCGGCTGGAGCGCACCGCTGCCGATCGGCGACGTCACGACGTTGCTGCGTCACCGACCCGACGTGCAGCTCGCGGAACGCAACTTCGCCGCCGCCACCGCGCGCGTGGGTGTCGCGACCGCCGACCTGTTTCCGCGCGTGGGACTGACCGGCTTCATTGGTTTCCTGACCGGCAACAGCGTGCAGCTCGGCAGCGCCGGCAGCCGTGCGTGGGCGGTGAGTCCAACGGTCAGCTGGACCGCGCTGGATTTCGGCTCGGCGCGCTCGCGGCTGCACTCCTCCAAGGCTGAGGCCGCCGGTGCCTATGCCACCTACCGGCAGGCGGTGCTGCTGGCGCTGGAGGACTTCGAGAACGCCTGCCTCAACTACGGCAAGCAGCAGGCGCGACTGGCGAGCGTGGTCCAGTCGGCGGAGGCGTCGCGCCGCGCGGCACGACTGGCGGAAATTCAGTATCGCGAAGGCGGCACCAACTTCCTGGTACTGCTCGACGCGCAGCGCACGCTGCTGCAGGCCGAGGATGCGGTGGCGCAGGCGGAGACCGGCGTGAATACCGGCGCGGTCGCGGTCTACAAGGCGCTCGGGGGTATCGACGCTCCAGAGAAAGCCAGCCTGTAGCGTCGAGCTGCTGCAGGCCAGCGGCTGCGGGTATGATTGCTGCGGGCGCGGCGCTGGACGCCATAGTCGGCGGCGGGAGCGGCAGCAAATATGTTGAGGCGGGTCAGGGAGCAGTTGCTTGTGGGCGTGGCGCTGGCGGTTGTTGCGCTGGCAGCGAGCGGAGCTGCGACGCCGACGCCAGCCGCGACTCCGGCGCCCGCTGCTGCGCCGACACCAACCAGGCCCCAATCCGCGCAGGACGTGCTGGCGCGAAGCGCGCCAGCCGACTGGCGCGCGCTCGATCCGGACAACACACTCTATATGGAGCTGCCAGCCGGCCGCGTGGTCATCGAACTGGCACCGCAGTTCGCACCCGGGCACGTCGCCAACATCAAGGCGCTGGTGCGTGCACATTATTTTGACGGACTGAATATCATCCGGGTGCAGGATAACTACGTGGTGCAGTGGGGCGATCCGGACGGCAAGCGCGACACCGGCAACGCGCTGCATGCGACACCGCCGGAGTTCTTCCGGCCGTTGGAGCGCGCAGCGCCATTTCACCCGCTGCCGGACGCCGATGTCTACGCACCGCAGGTCGGTTTCATCGACAGCTGGCCAGTGGCGCGCGATCCGGCGCGCGGCCAGGAATGGCTGACCCACTGCTACGCGATGCTCGGTGTCGGCCGTGACACCGCACCCGACAGCGGCCCCGGGGCCGAGCTGTACGTGATCATCGGCCACGCTCCACGCCACCTGGACCGCAACGTGACCCTGGCCGGGCGAGTGGTGCGCGGCATTGAACTACTCTCGAGCCTGCCGCGCGGCACCGGGAACCTTGGGTTCTATGAAAGCCCTGCGCAATACGTGCCGATCCGCTCAATCGTGGTGGCGGCGGACCTGCCGGTGGCACAGCGCGTCGATCTGGAAGTGCTGCGCTCCGATGCCCCGATCTTTGCCGACTACCTGCATGCGCTGCGCAGCCGCACCGCCGACTGGTTCGTCGAGCCCACCGACCGGCTGGAGCTGTGCAACGCCAGGATACCGGTGCGCGTCAAGCCGGCAGCCGCTGGCGAAGGCACCGGCAAGCCGATCAGGTAAGATGTTGAGCGTCCCGGACGACGCAAACAGCGAAGCCGTATACGCGGCACTGATTAAATTCGGGGCGCAAGAACTCGATGAAATCCAGCAGACCCAGGCGCGGAGTCGAGCCGCTTGGTTGGAGCTGCGACGCCAAGAGTCTGAATCCCACGTTCAGGGCCAGGACGGTTCGACGAATGATCCGGGAAAAGAGTTCGACAACGATCTGGAGCTGTAGATTCGACTTGCAGTACCGATGCCTGGGTAGTGACCCCTCGAAGCTCGCATGCGGGCGAAAGGATATGCGGGAATAAGAAAGCCGATCGGGTAAGATTGCCGACCTTCCGGCGGGCCTGTAGCACAGCGGTTAGTGCAGGGGACTCATAATCCCTTGGTCCTTGGTTCGAATCCAAGCAGGCCCAGTAGCGCTCAAAATTGTCTAATTGTAGGCGCAAGAATCGGAGTGCGAGCATAAACGACGCGTCGATATAGTCACGGCTCGCGAATACTGTTGGGAGCAACACCATGAAGCGCGCCGTGAAACCAAAGGCATCGACGAGCAGCAACGCCAGTCTGATGGCGGACCTGGCAAAGTACATCGACAAGCACGCCGGCGAGGCGCTGTCGCTCGATAAGCTGGCCGCGCAGGCACAGCTTTCGCCAGCTCATCTGCAGCGGGTGTTCAAGGCCGCACTTGGCGTCTCGCCCAAGGCCTACCACGACGCGGCGCGCATGCGACTGCTCAAGCGCGCCCTGAAGTCGGGGAAGGGCGTGTTGGAGTCGATCACCGAGGCGGGATTTCAGTCCACCAGCCGGGTTTATGGGCACGCCACGCGTACACTGGGGATGACCCCGTCGTCCTATCGCTCTGGTGGCTCAGGTGAAGCGATTGCCTATGCGTTTCGCGTCACCGCCCTCGGCCCCCTGATGATGGCGGCAACCGATCGCGGTGTGTGCTTCGCACAGTTCGGTCGCAGTGAACAATCGCTGGTCGAACAACTGCAGGCGGAATTTCCCAAAGCAACGGTTCGCGAATCCGACGCGACTCACTCAGCGGCCTTGGACGCGTGGATGCAAGCATTCGACGCGCACCTTGCCGGAAGCGCGCCGCGTCCGGATGTTCCGCTCGATCTGCGGGGTACGGCGTTCCAGATTAAGGTCTGGCGATTCCTGCTCGATGTGCCGGAGGGCGATATCGTCAGCTATACGGAGGTGGCGACCGGCATTGGCGCGCCGTCAGCGGTGCGAGCTGCCGCGGGAGCCTGCGCCGCCAATCGAATCGCCGTACTGGTGCCGTGTCACCGGGTGTTGCGTGGCGATGGCGGCATGGGCGGCTATCGCTGGGGCATCGAGCGCAAGCGCGTGCTGATCGACCGTGAACGAGCCCGGCGAGCATCATGAGAGCTCGTGGCTCGGGATTTCCGACCGGCGCATTGCACGACGTCGATGCCAGCGTCATCCAGGAAGTCATCGACGCCGAAGGTCATACCGATGGTGCAGGGTGCCATTGCCGTCATTCCGGTCAAGGAGCGACCGGTCGACAGCGTGCGAGGCTTCGGCCGAATCCAGGTGCGCCACGGGGTATCCGAGGTGCGCCGGGGTTTGCGACGCACATTAGGCATCATCTTCCACGACGCCGCATAGACAGTCCATCCGCGCCAGGACAACCCACCCGCGGGTGGCATCTGGCACGTGCGTTTGAACTTTGGAGATCGAGATGAGCAGCGCAATCAACCACCCGCCCGGCTACCACGTGAGTGTCCGCGGCCACCGGCTTTGGGTCGAGGAGGAGGGACAGGGCGATCCCGTGCTTCTGCTCTCCGGTTTTGGACCGGCCGGGTCGCACCTGACGTTTCACCCACATTTTTCCGCGCTTGCGGACGACTACCGGGTGATCTACTGCGACCTGCATGGCCGCGGAAAATCCGACCACCCGAACAGTTTATCGCAGGTCAGCTTTAGCGACGATGTCGCAGACGTGGCCGAACTCATCAAGAGCCTTACGACCGGGCCGGTGCATCTGTACGGTTTTTCATACGGAGGCCTGATCGCGCAGGAACTCGCCCTATCGTTCCCAGAGCTTGTGCGAACGATCACACTGGCGAATACCCTGCACAGTCCGGAGATGTGGCAGCTGAATCACGCCAATATCAACCGCGAGCTGGCCAATCAGCACCCCGACGCCTGGGCACGCATCCTGGAATTACGGCGACAGGGCGTTCCCTCGACCGATCCGAGAATGCAACAGGAATTCTCGGTAGCTGCGCGTCTGGTACGTTTCTTCAATCCGGACAACGCGAATTTACTGCTGAGTGAGCCCGGTTCCCGCAACATGGAACTGTATTCGGTGTTCTGCGGTGCGGATGTGGATTTCATCATCGGCGGACAATTGCCGACGATCCCGGATTTCCGCCCTCGATTGAAGAGCCTCAAGGCGCCGCTGCTGGTGCTCGCCGGCCGGTACGATCGGGCGCTGTATCCTCAGCTACAGAAGCAGTTTCTCGAATTCGCGCCGCACGCCCAATTCCGGGTCATGGAGAGGAGTGGTTCGTTTGCGCATATCGAGGAGCCCGCTGCCGTGTTCGATGCGCTCCGCAAGTTCTGGCGTACTGCTCTATGAATGCCGCAGGCCTCATGCGTCGATGGTCGCCATAGACGCGGCGACGTAGCGCTCCCCGCTGACCGGCCGCTCGCGCAGGATGCCGTACAGGCGTTCCAGTTGTGCGTCGGTGAGTCGCACCATCACCGCAAGCGCGTTTTCCTTCAGCCGCTTGACGCTGCGGGTGCCGGGAATCGGCACGATGTACGGCGCGCAGTCGAGCAGCCAGGCGAGCGCGACCTGCGCCGGTGTGTAGCCTTGCTCGCGCGCGATCTCAGAGACGATGTCCACCAGTTGCAGGTTGTTGGCGAAGTTCTCGACCAGGAACCGCGGGCTGTTGCGCCGATAGTCGCTGGCGTCAAAGTCCTCCGGCTTGCGGTAGGCGCCGGTGAGAAAGCCGCGGCCGAGCGGGCTATAGGCGACAACACCGATGCCCAGTTCCTCACAGGCCGGCAGGATCGTCGCCTCCAGGTCGCGCGTCCACAACGAGTACTCGCTTTGCAGCGCGGCGATCGGATGCACCTTGGCGGCGCGGCGGATCGTGTTCGCCGAGGCTTCGGACAGGCCGAGATGCCGCACCTTGCCGGCCTTCACCAGCTCGGCCATGGCGCCTACGGTCTCCTCGATCGCCACCTTGGGATCGACGCGGTGCTGGTAGTACAGATCGATATGATCGACGCCAAGTCGCGCAAGACTGGCATCGCAGGCGGAGCGTACGTACTCGGGAGTTCCCCTGATTCCCAGGAACGCGCCGTCCGGGCCACGCACGTTGCCGAACTTGGTGGCCAGCACCACTTCCGACCGGCGTGTCTTGAGGACCTTTGCAAGCAGGCGCTCGTTGGCGCCGCCGATGCCGTACATGTCCGCGGTATCCAGGAAGTCGATGCCGATGTCGAGTGCGGCATTGAGCACGCTGAGATTGGTTGCCTCATCGGCCGGGCCGTAGAAGTCCGACATGCCCATGCAGCCGAGGCCAATGGCGGAGACGGTCAGGCCCTGCTGGCCAAGCGTGCGACGCGGGATGGTAATGCTCATGTTGATAGTCCAGTCAGTTGGGTGGTGCAGTTTCCGGGGAGTGCCAGCCATGTTAGCCGCCAGGCGACTTGCGCAACTAGAAAGTTTCTGCTGGTTTCTTGCCTGATCCTGCAGGCGGCGCTTTCCAGGGTATCGCCGGGACTGCCGGCGTACTACCATGGACCGGCGCCGAGCAAATTAACCAAAACCTATGTTTAACAGCAATTTGCACAGTACTTACGAGATCAATGCCATCGCCGGACGGCAGCAGGAGCTGGGCGATCGCGGCGACGCGCCGGTCGCTGCCGACCGCGGGCTGTTCGTGGCGCGGATGGACGAGGCGTTGCTGGACGCGGTGTTGAGGATGGTGAAGCTGCTCAGCCACCGCATCGTGCGCGCGATCGAGTGGCTCAAGCAGCATTACGCGGCGCCGCTGCGTATCGAGCAGCTGGCCGCAACCGTGCACATGAGCCCTTCAGCTCTGCACCATCGATTCAAGGAGGTCACCGCGATGTCGCCGCTGCAATACCAGAAGCAGCTGCGGCTGCACGAGGCGCGGCGCCTGATATTCACCGACCACATCGACTGCGCAGCCGCCGGGCATCGCGTCGGCTACGAGAGCGCGTCGCAGTCCAGCCGCGAGTACCGTCGGCTGTTTGGCGCGCCGCCGCGCACAGAAGTCGCGCGCCTGCGCGAGTCCGGCCTGCCGGCGTAGTGGCAGCACCGCTCGCAACAAAGCGCTGCCACTGGGTAGCCGGTGGCGACGCGGACTACATCCGCTATCACGACACGGAATGGGGACGGCCGGTGCACGACGACCGCCTGCTGTTCGAAATGCTGATTCTCGAGGGCGCACAGGCCGGACTGTCGTGGCTGACGATCCTGCGCAAGCGCGCCAATTACCAGAAGGCATTTGCTGGATTCGATCCCGCCACAGTGGCGCGATTCACCGCGGCGCGACAGGCGCGCCTGCTGCTCGATCCAGGGATCGTACGCAATCGCCTGAAGATCGGTGCCACGGTCAGCAATGCACGTGCGTTCCTGACTGTGCAGCGCGAATTCGGCTCGTTCGATCGCTATCTCTGGTCGTTCGTCGACGGTAAGCCGGTGATACGCAGCTCGCGCGCCGGAGCATCACTGCCGGCGCGCAACGGGCTGAGCGACCAGGTTTCGAAGGACCTGAAGCAGCGCGGCTTCCGCTTTGTCGGTACCACGATCATCTATGCCTACCTGCAGGCCGTCGGCGTCATCAACGACCACATGCGCGGCTGCTTCCTCTATTCAGGGCGCTGACGCGCCGGCTTGAGCGCAAGCTCCAAAGCTGAGCGCCAAATCCTATGCGTGCTGGCGCACGGACGTCGCCTGGGTATAAGTCCAGACTGCCGGGTTGATGACAATCCCGACGCCCCGCACGCTTGCCGGTCGCGGGACATCGAGGTCCCCATGAACAATCGATCGATCCGTCGCGGCCTTCTTTCCATGGCTATTGTGCTGATTGCTACGGTTGCCTTTCAGGGCGCCGCTCTCGCGCGTCCGCCCGGTGGCGGCCACGGAGGTGGTGGTGGGCACGGCGGAGGCGGATACGGCGGCGGGCGCGGCGGCGGCAGGTACGGCGGCGGTGGATATGCCGGTCACTATGGCGGGCGCTACGGTGGCTATGGCGGCTACGGCGGTCGTTACGACGGATTACGTGGCGGCTATGGTTACTACGGCGGTGGTGGATGGGGCTTGCTCGGGTACGGCCTGTTCTTTGGCGCGTTGCCGCTCTATTACTCGACGCTCTGGTGGAACAATGTGCCGTACTACTACGCGGACGCGAACTACTACTCCTGGAACGCGGCAGCGGGAGAGTATGAGACCGTTCGTCCGCCGCCCGAGGTGGAAAGCCAGGTCGCCCCGCAGGAGCCAGCGGCTACCGACCTGTTCGTGTATCCGAAGAATAACCAGAATGCCGACCTGCAGGCGCGCGATCGATACGAATGTCATCGCTGGGCAACCGATCAGAGCGGGTTCGACCCAACGCAGCCGGGCGGCGTGCCGGCGTTGGCCCCCGGTGCTGAGGCCGCGCCTGCGCCCGGACCTTCGACGGCCGGCCCCGCTCCGACCACGCGGCAGGACTACCTGCGCGCCCAAGCCGCATGTCTGGAGGCGCGTGGCTACAGCGTGAAGTAGGCACCTGGCGAGCGGGCAGGGTACTTCCGTGCGGTAACGTACAGAAGAAGCGCGGACAGATCGACTAAAACTTCCACTCCCGCTAACCCACCAATCGTCGGGAGATAGCTCATGACCGTTGAATCTGCAGTTACGCCGAGCCCGCGGAGCGCTCCGGTTCCAAACGAGGCAACGAGCCCCGGTACAGCGCCGTTCAGGCTGGTCAAGTACGCCAAGTTTCGACAGGAGAAGTTCGGCGGCGTGCTGTTCGACACCCGGTCCGAGAAGGTCTATGCGCTCAATCCCACGGCAGCAGCGATCGTGCGCGAAATCGGCACCGGATGCGATGAGTCCGGCCTGATCGGGCGCATCAGCCAGCGATTCCGCGGTACCCATGGCGCCATTGAACGCGAAGTGCGCGCGTTCACGGCGAATCTGCGCCAGCAAGGACTGCTGGAGGAATGACCCATTGATCGGACAGGCAGTCGCTGCAGCGCCGCAGCACCCGGCAGTAGCGCCGCAGCACCCGGCAGTAGCGCCGCAGCAGTCCGCACTAGCGACGCAGCACGCGGCACTCGATGCCATGGCAGGGGCTGTGCCCTCCGAGGCGCCATTGTCGGCACCGTTGTACATTGCCTGGCAGGTGACCAACGAATGTAACCTGGCGTGCCTGCATTGCATCGAGGAAAGCGGACCGGGCAAGGCATTCCACGATGAGCTCGACGAAACCCAGGTGTTCAGCTTCCTGGAGCAGGTCATGGAGCGGCAGGTACCTTACCTGTCATTCTCCGGCGGCGAGCCGACGCTGCACCCGATGTTCTTCGAGATGGTGGAATTCGTCTGCAAGCGCGATGCCCAGCTGAAGATCGAGACCAATGGACACGGCATGAGCATCGAGAAAGCCGAGCGGCTCCAGCGCCTCGGCGTCAAGGCCGTGCAGGTCAGCCTCGATGGCGCCTCGAGGGAAACGTTCAACCGCATGCGTGTGCGTGGGGACTTCGATCTGGCCATCGAGGGCATACGCAACCTACACGCTGCCGGCGTGCCGATCGAAATCAACTACTCGCCAACGATGTTCAACGTGCATGAGATCGGCCAGGCCGTCGATCTGGCGTACCAGCTGGGCGCCTGCAGTTTCTATACCGGCCGGACGATGTATACCGGTAATGCCGTGAAGACCTGGCACCGCCTGGCGCCGGCGGAGGCTCAGTACGCGACGTTCTTCGAGGTGCTGCACCAGAAGAGCCGCGAGTACCGCGGCCGCATGCGAGTGTATTTTCATGAGCTGGGCTTGCTGGAGGAACTGCGCTATCGGCTGCAGCATCCCGCCGCGCTGCTGATCGTGCTGCCGAACGGATTGGTCAAGCTCGTCAACGCACTGCCGTTCGTCTGTGGTGATCTGCGCCGCCAGTCACTGGAGGAGATCTGGGCCAATTTCCTGAGTGCCTGGAAGGACCCGAAGGTGGCGCGTTTCATCGAGGACCTCGGTACCGATTCCCGCAAGACCTCGACGTTGCACCGATGGATATACCTGTAAGCGTACCGCTGCACACACCGACGCCGACGCCAAAGCCGGCGTCGACGCCGCTGCCAGCGTCTTCGCCGCTACCGGCGCGGGCGCAGGCACAGCCGCGGGCGCCGGCGCAGCGCCTGCTGCGGATCCTGAGCCTGGTGCGCTACCGGTTCTTTCTATATGCCGGGCTGTTGCCTTATCTGCTGGGTGCGGCCTGGGCATTCGGCATGCTGGGCGTGTTCGACGCCCACATCTTCTTCATGGGACTGTCGGGGGTGGTACTGTCGGTGGTCGGCGTGGAAGCCTTCAACGAGTACTTCGATTCGCGCATGGGAACGGATCGCGTGTTCGATCCGCAGGATGCCCCGCCCATGTCGAGCTGGGTATTGTGGCTCGGCGTGGCAGCGTTCGCGGGTGCGCTGGCAGTGGGTGTCTATCTTGCGGCCAAGGACGGCTGGCCGATTCTCGCCTTCGCGCTGCTCGGGGGCCTTGCTGCCATCTTCTACGTAGCGCCGCCGATACGCTGGGCCTATCGCGGCCTGGGCGAGACGGTGATCGCGCTCTCGTATGGCCCCTGGCTGGTGCTGGGCAGCCTGTACCTGCAGACCCGCGGCTTCTCATGGGGCGCGCTGTGCGCGTCGCTGGTGCCGGGCTTCCTGATCATGGCGCTGGCGGTCGTCAATGCGATTCCCGATTTTCAACAGGACCGGCTGGTCGGCAAGCGCAACCTGGTGGTGCGCCTCGGGCGCAGGCGCGCCGTCCCGCTGTACCTGTCGTTGGCTGCCGCCGGCTTGCTGACGGTGCTGATCGGAGTGCTGGCGGGGGAATTCCCGCTGTCGTGCCTGGCGGCACTGCTTGCGCTGCCGCTGCTCGTCATCAGCGCGCGCCGTGCGGCACATACGTATGAGTCGCCGCGACAGTTCGTGCCGGCCATCCGCAGCATCGTCAGTTGCTACATGGTGGCTGTCAGTCTCTTCACCGCCGGCGTCGTGCTCCATGCCTGGCGCTGAATCACAGCGGTCGTTTCGCATCGACCGCCTGCAGGCGCCGGTATTGGTCTCGTGGCAGATTACTCGCGAGTGCGACCTGAGCTGCCTGCACTGCTGCACCGGATCGGCGCCCGGAAAGCGCCTGTCGGATGAACTCGACGCGGCGGAAGCCCGGCACGTCGCCGAGCAGCTGATCAGCAGTGAAGTGCCTTACGTCATGCTGTGCGGTGGCGAGCCCCTGACGGTGCCGCACTTCCCGGCGCTGGCAGAGCAGCTCGGCGCGGCAGGCGTCTCCCTGAAGCTCGAAACCAACGGCCAGCGGCTGGATCAGCCACTGATAGCGCGGTTTGCCGCGCTGCCAGTGCGCTCGGTTCAGATCAGTCTCGATGGGGACAGTCAGTCGGTATACGCCGGGCAACGCCCGGGGGGTTCGTTGCAGCTGGCGCATGCGGCCTGCCGCAACGTACGCAGCGCAGGCCTGCCGCTCGAGGTCACTTTCGCACCGACGCGGCTGAACATCCACGAACTGCAGCCGGTGATCGAACGGGCCGCGGCGCTGGGCGCATTTCGCTTCAATACCGGTCAACTCATGCGCATGGGCACGGCCGCGCGCCGCTGGCAAAAGCTCGCACCGAGCGCCGCGCAGTATCAAACATTCCAAGACACACTGCAGAGGGCCGGTAGTCGCGCTGAAACCAGGCATATGCAACTGTCCTTCACCCCGTTTTCGATAGCGGATGCGTTGCGCGCCAGCCTCGATGAACCGCCAGCGACACTGCTGGTATTGCCCAACGGCTGGGTCAAGGTTGCCGCGGCATTGCCGCACATCTGTGCCGATCTGCGTCGCCACACGCTCGCGGAATGCTGGGCGCGCTACCGCGCCGCCTGGCGCAGCCAAGCTATCCGCACTGCCCTGCAAGCGGCGATCGACGACGAATCCAGTCACGCCGAATCCAACGCCTGGCGCATGACCGCGCAGGCACTTCATTGACCCCAAGGAGACACACCTGTGAACAATTCGATCATGCACTCCGAGCCCAAAGATGCCGGGCAATCCGAACCCTCCGAGACCACCGCGCCAGGCCAGCAGCCTGCCTGGGAAACCCCGCAGATGGAGGATGTCTCTGAGCAGGTCATGGCGCAGCCGTACATTCGGTTTACCTGAGCGCGTGATGGCCCCTGAGCGCGCAATCTACCCAGGCGCGCGGTTGAGCTGAGCGGGCGACGTGGACGCAGGTTCGGTCGAGGCTTACGGCGGTCCGCTGTTCGTGGCCTGGCAACTGACGAATCGCTGCGCGGCGCGCTGCCTGGCCTGCTGCGAGGACTCCGGTCCCGATCGCGCCTGGGACGATGAGCTGTCGCGCGAGGAAGCGCTGGACCTGGCGCAGCGGATCGCCGATTCCGGTACGCCGTACGTTGCCTTCGGCGGCGGCGAACCGCTCGGCGTGCCGCACAGCTGGGAGCTGTTCGAGCGACTCACCAGTGCTGGCGTTGCGCTCAAGCTCGAGACCGACGGCCGCTACATCGATGAGGCAGGCGCCGACCGCTTGCTCGCGCTGGCGCCGCAGTGCATCCAGATTTCGGTCGACGGCGCGACCGCCGCCACGCATGAACGGGCCCGCCCTGGCTCGAGCTTCACTGCGGTCATCGACAGCATAGAGCGATTGACCCGGCGCGGGTACGCGCCACAGCTGGTATTCGTCCCCAGCCAGCACAACATTCACGAAGCCGTTGCGGTGTACGAGTTGGCAGTTCGGCTGGGCTGCGAGGCATTCGTCAGCGGGCCACTGATGCGCATTGGTCGCGCCGCGGCCGCCTGGGACTCGCTGGCCTGCAGCGAGGCAACATGGCAGCACTGCGTCGGGCGGCTGCACGAGCGCGCACGCGCACTGGACGCCGACACCGCGCTGTCGATCTATCCCTGGGACATCCTGACGGAGATCCAGCGGCGGCGTGACAGCCCGCAGGCGATGTTGCTGGTGGTGCCCAATGGCAAGGTCAAGTTGCTGAACGCGCTGCCGTTCGCGCCGGCGGACCTGCGGCGCGATTCGCTGGAGCAGGCGTGGCAGGCTTATCGGGAGGCGTGGCGCTCGCCATCGGTGTCGGCGTTCATCGATGCCTGCCAGGCCGATCCGGGGCTGCTGCGTCACGCGAATGAGACCTGGCCAATGCAGACCTGGCCGATGGAGTCTTCAGGGCGTTGCGACGGCTAGAGCGCCTTGCGAAGGCCAGAGCACCTTGCGAAGGCTAGAACACCTTGCGAAGGCTAGAACACCTTGCGAAGGCTATAGGGCCTTGCGGTAAACCAGGAAGCCGGACTGCACCGCGATCTTGTCATATAGCCGCATCGCCTGGTGATTGGTCTCGTGCGTAAGCCAGTAGACGCGAGCGCAATGCGCCGCCCGGGCACGCTCGTACACCGCTTCGATCAGCGCGCGTCCCACGCCCTGGCCGCGGGACGCAGCGCTGGTGTACAGATCCTGAAGGTAGCAGGTCGGTTCGATCTGGATCGTGGTGCGGTGGAAGATGTAGTGCACCAGGCCGACCAGTTCTCCGGCCCGTTCGGCGACCAGGCAATGCACCGGTTCATCAGCATCGTGGAAGCGTTGCCAGGTAGTGCGCGTGATGTGCCCGGGCAGTGCGCTCGGACCGTGCCGTCCGTAGAAAGTGTTGTAGCCTTCCCAGAGCGTCGCCCAGGCATCGAAGTCGGTGGGCGCCACGGGACGTATCAGCAATGCATCGGTCACACCGCATCATAGCAGCACCGACCCGCAGGCCGCGGAGCAGCAGCGGGTCGGAGCCGTCAGGTCGACAGTCGTTCGGTGGCCGGCTGCGGGGATTGGCTGCGCGACACCACGCCCTGGCGGCACGCCACCAGGTTGCTCTCGAATTCGTGGGTACAGGTATCCCAGCTCGATTGCAGCGCGCGTTTGCGGCAGGCGCGCGGATCGATGAGCAGTGCGCGCTGCGCCGCCCGCGCCAGGTCGGTGTCGAGTGCGCCGGTGACGCCGTCCTGCACCACGTCGATGGGGCCGGTGACCGGATACGCTGCCACCGGCACGCCGCAGGCCATCGCTTCAAGATTAACCAGTCCAAAGGTGTCGGTCAGGCTCGGGAACACCAGTACATCGGCGGCGGCGATGTGGGCCGCCAGGTCTTCGCCGAAGCGAAATCCTGCATACACGGCATCAGGGTACTGCGCCTGCAGCCGCGCACGCGCAGGTCCATCACCGATCACCAGCTTGGTGCCGTTCCATGGCATCCGCAGGAAGGCGGCGACATTCTTTTCCACCGCCACGCGCCCGACGCAGGCGGCGATCGGCCGAGGCAGCGACAGGAAATCCTTGCTCTGAGGCCGAAACAGCTGGGTGTCGACACCACGCCGCCAGCGCACTACGTTGCGAAAGCCGCGCGCGGCCAGTTCAGCCTGGACACCGGGCGTGCTGACCATGCAGCCGTGCGCCGCGCTGTGGAACCAGCGCAGCAGCGCATAGGAGGCCGCCAGCGGCACCGGCAGCCGCGAGCGCAGGTACTGCGGGAACTGGGTGTGATAGGAGGTCGTGAAACGCAGGCCGTGGCGGATGCAGTAGCGCCGGGCGGCAAAGCCGAGCGGACCTTCGGTGGCGATGTGCAACGCCTGCGGGCGAAAAGCCGCGATGCTGCGCGCGATCTTGAACTGCGGCAGCAGCGCGACACGGATTTCCGGATAGGTCGGGCACGGAAAGGTACGAAAGTCGGCGGGCGTGATCATCCGCACTTCATGACCGAATCTGCCAAGACAGGCTGCGGTCTGGGACAGTGTGCTGACGACGCCGTTGGTTTGCGGATACCACGCGTCGCTGACGATCATGATCCTCATGCTTGACGCAATCATCACCCCGTCATGTGACGCCGGCGTGAAGGTATTGCAAAGCTTTTCTTGCGCCCGCCAAGGCAACGCGCGCGCCAGGGTGACCTGGGTCACATGGGCGGCAGTTGTTGCGACGCTGTCATGCTGCGGTAATCATTTTCCTATATTTCGTTCATGCCCATGTTTGCGAACCGTCAACTAACGAAGGCAACCCGAATGCAAAGTTTCCTCGAAGCGCTGAAGATACAACGATGGGACGATCAT
>Ga0302157_10002301_pt1 | contig 22339 bp, 22 predicted proteins | sample I_Bog_N3_3_FD_193502 | JGI IMG/M metagenome (GOLD analysis project Ga0302157, IMG submission 193502) | Peat permafrost microbial communities from Stordalen Mire near Abisko, Sweden - I_Bog_N3_3 | ecosystem: Environmental > Terrestrial > Soil > Wetlands > Peat | place: Sweden: Abisko, Stordalen... | reverse complement strand
GGCCAAGCAGCGCGGTGACGATCGCCGGCCCGCCGTCCAGGCCGGGCTCATTCAGCCAGTGCAGGACCCTGACGCGGCGTCCCGGCGAGATGTGGATGAGAATCGCGCTCAGCCGGGCGGCGGGGTTATCGCTTGCGAGGAGCGCCCCGAGGCCGGCGGCGTCGCCGTCCTTCGCCTCATCGAGCGCCTCGCCGATCCGGAACACCCGCGGCAGGACGTCAGGGTCGTCGTCGAGCAACCACGGCTCGTGTGACTCTGCGCCGATCGCGGCCGAGCCATGCTGCTCCAGCCATCGCCCGATGGCTTCGTCTTCGAGGTCCGGCATCCGCGCCTCCTGTTCTGGATGGCAGTCTGCGGCCCCTCGCTACGAGTGATGTCGCCTTTTTAGCGCGAGATCAGCGCCGAGGTTGCGCCCACTGTCAGGCGCAAGCCGAGCGGGGCGATGGCCGCGGCGAGGACGCGGTTCCATGGCGCCCCACCAGTCCAATCGACAGCACTGTCCGGATCGACGCCAGCCCCGAACCTTACGGCCAAGGCGGACGGAACGATCTGCCGCGCGGCGAATGCCAGCGGCACTCCCTGGCCGAACCCGGCGGCGGCCCGGAAACGGGGCGCGGCTGGCGAAACCACGTGCCTGGGTGGCTCGGGCCGAGCCGGTTCGTTACCTTGGGCGGCGTCAGATAATGCTTTATCATGTACGGGTTGTGTCGGTTCGCTCGGAGGGAATGGGGTTGGCTGAAGCTGGAAGTCCGCCACGGCTGGAGAGGCTGCGGCGAAGATGACGCACGCCGTCGTCAGAAAATACCGGAATGGTTGCCGCATGAGTTCCTCCTGTTCGCGGAACAGGATCGCGGCTGTGGCTGCGAGTGATGCAGCCGAAAATTTTTGGGTGTGTCGGGTTCAACTCGCAACAGCGCGTCGGTAGACGTACGAAAGGAAGGCAAGTGTGGTTTCGAGAAAGCAAACCAAACCGCCAAAGCCGAGCGTGACCGCTGCTGCGCCGCCCAAGGCCCAAAGGAAGCCTCGGTCGAAGCTTGCCGGTGTCGAGCGCAACCGGGTCCTGAGCGGGGAAGTGAAGGGGCCCTCGGTGCGGGCGCGCGTCGCCAAAAATGTCGCTCGCATCCGGCGCGAACTAAAGCTGTCGCTAAGCGAGATGGAAGAGCGAACTGGAATCCACCGTGGCTTCATCGGCGCGATCGAGGGCGGCAACCAGAACATCACGGTCGACACCCTGAGCAACCTGGCCGTGGCGTACGGCGTGCCACCCGATGATCTTATCCGCGATCGCGATACCTTTACGGTTTCAGCGGACACCCCAAGTCTGGCCATGCTGGCGTCGATCACGCGGGCGATCGACGAACGGGTGCATCGTCTGCTGGCGGAAAGCGGGGACGCTCCGATCGGACGGTCGGTCCTCGCGTCCGTCGCGAGCGCGATTTACGAGGCGTTGTCCGGCATCGAGCGGCTCCGTGAAGTCAAACGGTCCGGGGTGGCGCGGTGGGAACCCGAACCACCCAGTTCTGACTGACAGTAGCGATCCGCCTGCCCATTTATCCCCGCGGCGCGCGCCCTGCTCCGGTGGCTACTTGGATGGCGACTTTGCGGCGCTCGGCACGCAGCAGCATCTGACCGTCTGCTGGAAATCTCGTGATATAACCTGTCAGATTCTGAGGTGGTGAGAACGCCGCTTCGCACGCAGAGTCTGACAGGTCCCGGCGGAGCACGCAGAACCTGACAGGTTCGGCGCGGTCGGATAGCGGGCTATCCATCTCTAGTTGCCGCTATAACGACTTTGTGACAACGCGCTGCGGGTCGGGGCTGGCCGTCTCAAAAAGCGCAAATCCACCCCCACTCCGGGACGTGTCGCAGTAGATAAACTACCACAAGTTGCAACTTCATCGCGAAAACACGATTTAAGCCGGCCGGCGTCCCATTATTTACGCCGAGTGGCGTTCCCGACTCGTGCCGCCTTCGGAATACTCTGGTTGCCCACCGGACTTCCCCCTTGCGACACCGGAACTCTTTGTGGTGCGTTGCAACGGTCGCGTTCGGCAACAACGCTGAGTTTAGATAGGGGGGGCAGCCAAACCACATGACTAATCAGGCCGTCGTCTCGCAGCAGCAACCACCCGCGGCCTCAACATTCGCGGCACTCGTCCCGGCGATTATCGGACGCGGCCACGGCCTGCGGGCTCTATGTTTCTTTTTCGCAATATCAGCCGAGCTGTTACTTGACGCGATTGTACGCTGCGGCCTGCCGACGCCGCCCGACAGGCCGTACCGTATATACTGTCGCGCGAGTGCCTGGACCCCCGACCAGATCCAGCAGCTTATGACATTCTGGCCGACCGGCGCCTACGCCACGGTGATCGCGAAACGCATCGGACGATCGCCGACCTCGGTCCGCTACAAAGCCAAGTGGCTGGGCCTTCCCGCTCGCCCTCGTTCCAGCCTGCGCCGGGAGATTGCCGAGGCCAGCCTGCTGCGACTGATGCCGGCCGCTGCGATCGGCCCGATCAGCACCATTGAGCACGAGCTTGCCGACACCGCCGTTGCTGCGCCGTCTCCAACGCCAGACGACCCGGCTCCTGCGATCGCAGAGACCGCGTGCTGCCTCGCGGAGCCCCTCGACATTCAGCCTGTCGAAAGCGCCGTTGCCGCGCCGTCTCCAACGCCAGACGACCCCGCTCCTGCGACCGCGGAGACCGCGTGTAGTAATTGCGCGTCCGGTCCGGTGCCGTGCTCCATGGCGCCCGACCTCGCGCTGGAGCCCGCCGACATACAGGCGGTCGAGAGTTTCCCCGCCTCAGTTCCGCACGACACGGCGCAAGGCCTCGCGGTCAACACCGCAGGCAGCGAGACAGCCGACATCCGCCCCAGCCCGGCTTCCGTGCGCCAGAAGAAGCGCGGGCGTTGCGTGATTCAACACACGGAAGAGTCAGATCGCTTGATCGGCGATCATTGGCTTAGGGGCGTCGACCTTGAGATCACCGCCCGGATGCTCGGCCTTACGAAGCGCCAGATTGAGTGCCGTGGCGGCTACTTGGGCCTGGCCGGACGACATTTCATCAGAGGACGACTCAAGAAGAGTTTCGATCCAAACGAGCCGCACATCGAGCCGTTCCGCTCGCAGCGATGGTTTTTTTGGCGCTGCCTTGAATCGGGCAGACCCATGTGGACCTGGGCAAACGGGCCACGCATCTCTAGCGCAACGAAAAAGACCAAGACCTATCAGAACAAGGTCAACAGCATCGATGAGGCTGGATGCTGGGTTTCCTGAATTGAGTGGGCCGCCTGCGCATCGGGCGCAAGGTAGCCCCCTCTGTCGCAGACCGGATGACACCCTGGAAAGGCAAAATGATCAAAGCGCTATTAGCGGCGACCATCGTCGTGCCCCGGTTTCGCCGGTCAGCGCCGCAGGTGCGCCTCCGACTGAGGCGTCGAGCTTCGGTGCGACTCTCCCCATCGCCGAAAGACGAACCGCAGCTTGCTGTTTTTTTGCCATCACTCGTAGCGCCGCCCTGCAGGATGACCGCATGAGCAATCATTCAGCAGCGGTATCCCGCAGACTGACCGACCCCGACTTCATGATGAAGCTGCTGCGTCGGTCCTTCCTGGTGCATGCGGCGAGCGCGGTCGTCATCGTCGCGCTGGTGGCCGATCACATTTGGATCGCGCACCATCCGCCGATCGAACGGTTTTTCTACACGGACGGCAAGGGCACGCCTTACGAGATCACGCCGCTCGATCAGCCGGTCATGTCGGAGGCCGAACTCCTGATGTGGACGGTCAAGTCCATAACCGCTTCCTACAACGTCAACTTCTCGGAATACCGCGAGCAGCTCACTCGGGCCGCCGCTCACTTCACCGTCCGAGGCTGGAATTCGTTCGGCGCGGAATATATACACTCGCTCAACTTCGAGAAGATGAAGGAGGCGCGTCTGGTCGTCACGGCGGTGCCGGAAAGGGCACCAACGATCCGCGACCAGGCCGTCATTGACGGCAAGAAGACTTACAAGATCGAAGCCCCGATCGTGGTGACCTACGAGAACGAGAATGGGCACAGGGATCAGCGCCTGCTGGTGACGGTGATTGTCGTCCGTATGCCGGTGGCGGATCATCCTGACGGCATCGCCATCGACCAGATCAACGCCCCGCCGGTGTGACGACGATGACCATTATCTCCCCACGCCTGTGCATGCTCAGTATTGCCACCTGGATGACCGCGACCGCCTGTTCGTCTGCCCAGCCGGTGCTGCCGTCCCAGCCATCCGCGGCACCGGCCGCCTTCGGAATCGGCAATTGGATCCAGCAAGGATTGCGCGCGGGCATTCCGGCAGCGGTGCCAGCCACGCCAAGCTCTTACCTGGATCGCATGCGGCCCCCGCCTGGCGATCCTGACCAAACCGGCGTTTCGTGCGTCCAGTCTGTCCCGGGCGCCCGCGTCGTGTGCCGCTGACCAAGCGTTATGTCGTTCAACCCGGGGAGGCCTTCCGTGACCGTCTCGCGCCTAACTCTTATCCCGGCCGTCCTCGCCTGCGTCTTTCCCGTTATGGCGGTGGCGCAATCCAATGACGGTGCGGCCCTCCCGATCAGCACGTCATCGGCGCAACCGGGTCAGGGACCGCCAGCCCAAACAGGCATCGATGACCCGGACTTCAAGGCCGCGACGCAGGTGAATATCCCGCTAACGCCCGCGATGGTCCGCGAGCTGGGCCGCCGACTTCGCGAGAACCAGGCCGCCGGAGAAGAGGTTGTCGCCCCGCCCGTCGCGTTGCCCATCACGCGGTCGGTCAACGCAACCACAGGTCCGGGCGGTGCGGTCTCGATCATCCAGGCGGTGCAAGGCTACCCGACCGCTTTGGCGTTCGTGGATTCCACCGGCCAGCCCTGGCCGATTGCCTGGGACAGCAACAGCAATCCCGCAAGCGAACGGGGCGGTGCAGGCGCTGCCGTCCAAGCCGTTGGCTTCGACGTGCATGTGCCGGTCAAGGGCAGCAACGTGCTCCAGATCGCGCCGCGATCATCGGTGCCGCGCGGCGGCATTCTCGTGAATCTGGAGAACGCGCCGGCCCCTTTGACCTTCATGGTGGTGGGCGGGCGCGACCGCTACGACGCGCGGGTCGATGTGCGGGTGGCGGGGCGCGGTCCGAACGCGAAGGTGGAGATCATCACGCGCCCTAACACGCCCGAGACCGGCGCGGCCTATCTCACCGCGATGCTGGACGGCGCGCCACCCGCCGAAGCGATCCCGCTGTCAGTGACCGGCGTATCGCCCGACGATGTGCGAGCCTGGCGCATGGGCGACAAGGTTTATCTCCGGACCCAGTACACCGTGCTCGCGCCGGAGTGGACCGCCTCGGAAAACGGTCAGGGTGGCATGACGATCTACGCCATTCCCTCGACTCCCGTCGTTCTTCTGTCAGCGAACGGGCGCTCAATCTCCGCCCGCCTTTCGGAGTAGCGCTATGTCAGGGTTTCCGATCCGATCGCCGTTTGGGCGGCTGTTCAACGGCTCCGGCGCGGCCGGCCCGCGGCGCCTGATCATCATTGGCGGGCTCACCGTCCTCGCGCTCGGCGTGGTCGCACTCATCTCCTTCCACGACAATTCCCCGTCCGCGCCGCCGACTGTCGTCGCCAGGGCGCCGCGCGTCGATCCGCTGCCCGGCGGGCCGCATGCAACGCCGGTCTACTCGGATCTCGCGCTCCGCGAGGCGCAAGAGAAGGCCGCCAAGGCTGCGGCGCTGGGTCTGAGTTCGGTCGCCGAGATGCCGGGCGGCGGCACCGCGGTAGCGCCTCCCCCTCCGGCAGAGGCGGTGGCCCAGCCGGTTATCGCTCTGCCGACTCCGCCGCCTTACCATCCGCCAGCAACACCACTCGCCGCGCCGCAGCTAACCACGCAGCCGGCGCGCAACAACAACAACGATGACCAAACCAAAGTGTATTCCGCTGCGATCGCATCGCTGTTGGCAGGCTGGGGCTCAAAGCCGCAGCAAACAGAAATCATCCTGCCGCCGCAAAGCGAGCAGGCAGCAGGCGGCACGGGACCCGGCGGCATCGACCAGAACGCCGCGGGATCAGGCGCCGCGCGCCGCCAGGTCTCTTATGCCGAGGGCCGCGACGGCGCGTCACCGGCGCCAATCCCGAACGCCCGTCGTCTCCCGCAAGTCATCATGCCGGCGGGACGCGGTGTCTATGGCCGAACCGTGCTCGCGGTCAGCTCCGATCAGGGCGGTCCGGTCGTGGTCGAGGCACTGTCGGGTCCGATTGCCGGCGACCGCATGACCGGCGGATTCGAACGTCGGGATGACCGGCTCGTCGTGCATCTCGATAGCATCACCTTGCAGGACGGAACGGTGCAACGGATCGAGGCTTTGGTGATCGCGCCTGACACCATGGAGACGGCAGTGGCGTCATCGGTCGATCAGCACTACCTCTCGCGCTTCGTTCTTCCGGTTGCCGCGGCATTCGTGCAGGGGCTCGGACAGGCGATCTCGCAGTCTAACAGCACGGTCATCGCCTCGCCGTTTGGCGGCGCAACGGCCTTCCAGAATCTGAACCTCAATCAGCAATTGGGTGTCGCTGCCGGCGTCGCTGCGTCTCAATTCGGGGCTGCGGTCAAGGAGGCAGCGCCGAAAGGGCCAACGGTGAAGATGGATGCGAACGTCAATGTCGGCGTCGTGTTCCTTGCCCCGCTGGTGGTTGGCGGCGACCACTGATCCCGAAAATTCCGTACATCACTCGCAGCCCGCGATGCGACGCTGACGCTGGGATGGTCTCCAGCATCAGGTGAGGTCAATGAACAGCAATTCGGTTGCGCTTGAGTCTCCGGAACGCCTGCCTGGCGAGACCGGGGCATACACCGAGCGTGAGCCCGTCGTAATCGAAGCGGACGATGCACGGATGAAGCCGGGCGCACGCTCCGCCAAGCCGCCCCGCCTGGCATTCATGCCCGCGGTGAACTGGGATCGCTTCGAACCGGGTGCGCGTGGTCGCGTCGTGGGAATGGCGATAGCGGTAGCCGGCGGCCTTGCCGTCTCTGGCGGCGCAATTCTGCTTCAGCGGCACCATCAAGCCCACCAGACCGTTGCGGCAAGCGGTCCTGCCGAGGTCGGCGTTCCCCCCTCCCCGACCGTCATAGGCCATGCCCAGGCTCCGCCAGCCCCGGCGCCAGCAGCGTCCAAGCCGGCCATGGTCCCTCCTGATGCGGCGGCGCCCCCGAAGCTGGATCAGGCGCTGGCTGACTTCCAGTCTCTGAGGGCGTCGACAGGCCCAGGCGAAGTCGGCGTCGCGCCGCGACCGGTTACACAGGCTGCCCAGGCCGCCCCGCCGCCCGCCCAGGCGTCTCCACCAACCCAGGCGCCTGCGCCGGTGGGAGAAACCCGCGTGCTGGCATCGGCGCCGCCAGCGGCCACTGCAGACGCGGCGAAGGCTGCGGTCGAGGTCAAGCCGGCTCCGCTGTCGCAAGCGCAGCAGATCGAAGTGATCGGTCTGGTCAAGGAACTGGGGGCACAGCTCCGCGACACCCGGACACGGGTGAGCGAGTTGCATGACGCCGTCGCCCAGCTTTCAAAGCAGGTCGAGACCCGCACCAACGACTTCGAGGTGCGGCTTGGCCTCGCCGAAGCGGCGACCGAGTTGTCGGCGTCCGCCAAGGCCGGTGCCACTACGTCTTCCGGCACGACCCTGAGCGTTGCGGCTATCGTCCCCGCCCACCCGCCCGGCAGCCGCGCCGCAGCCGCGGTTCCCGTGCCGCCGCCGCCGCCTCCGGCGCCGGAGCGGCGCACCGTCAAGGACTACGTGGTCAAGGGCGCGTCACCCGGGCTTGCCGTGTTGTCGGCGCTGAACCCTGTCACCGGCTCGCCGAGCGTGATCGAGGTCGCCGTCGGCGACCAGGTGCCGGGCGTCGGCAAGATCAAGTCGATCAGCCAGCGTGGCACGACCTGGATCGTGCAAACCGAAAACGGCCCGATCCAGCCATAGGCGCGTTCTGCCATGCAAGGCTTTGTGAACTTCGCGGCCGACATCGGCACGGCGATCGCCGTGCTGATCCCGCTGATTTGCTATCTGTTCGGCGGCGGTCTTCTGATCGCCTCGATCTGGGGCTTCTGGCAAGTGCTGAACCCGGGGAGCGCCACGCACCGTCATCCGTGGCGGCCGTTCGCGGCCCTGACCATCTCGACCGCCCTGCTGTCGTTCGACCGCATCGTGAATTTCGCCACTGCAAGTTTCGGCGGCGGCGTGAACTCGGCGCTGACCACGAACCTGACGAGCTATACGCCGCCCGCCGTCAACGGCAGCCTGATGGGCGCGACGCCCGAGGACACGCTGCTCAACATCATCACTGCGTTTGAGTATTTCTTCGAAGCCTACGGCGCGCTCGTCGTTCTGTTCGGGCTGCTGTCGCTGCACCACGTCATGAAAGGCACGCATCAGCACGGCATCGGCAAGCCGCTCGTGCAGATCGTGTTCGGCATCGCGGTGATGAACGTCAGCTCAATCGCCACGACAGTGATGGGCTACTTCGCCTGATGCCTGGCGAAAAAAAATCTGCACACCCCTGCTCTAACTCGTAGCGGGATCGGCGACCCTGGAGCCGAGGGGATGTTCCCCTCGCGTTAACACAGGAGTCTTGGGTGACGATGAACAAAACGCATCTTTCGGCGCTCGCGACCCGGGCTGCCCGGGCCTTCGCGAGGGCCTGGTCCCTCGTGCTGCTCGGCCTGCTGATCGCGCAGCAGAGTCATGCCCAGGCAGCGGGAGCGGGAGCGGCCAACACGCTGGGCGGACGCATGCAGGCGGCCTCCACCGACCTGACCACCGGCGGCGGCTTCATCCTGCAGATCCTTGGCTACCTGCTCGGCGGCGCTGCCGTGCTGTCCGGCGTCTACGCGATCTGGCAACACACCAAAAACCCGAACGGACAGGGTAAGCTTGGTTACGGCTTCGTCTCCGTTCTCGCCGGCGGCGCGTTTTTGGCGGCTTCGCTGTTTGCCTCCTACAGCTCGCAGACGATGGCGGGTGCGGGGCCGACCAATACCGGCGCCGCCGCGCAGATGACGTTCAACTGACGGGGGCGTCGCCGTGCTCCTGCCGCTCATTCCGTCCGTTCACCCCTCGGCGCACAGCGCCGAGGCAGGACTGGCTGCACGGCAGGACCTTTGCCTGTCCATCCTGAAGCGTGACCAGCAGTCCTGCCGGTTCTGCGGCCTTCCGGCCGGGAACTGGCAGGACATTTTTCATCTCAACGACGATCATGACGACTGGTCGGCCGATAATCTCGCCGCCGCCTGCCCGCTGTGCCACGGCGTGCAGCATATCGGCTGTGCTTCGGCGGACCTGGAGATGCGGGTCATCTGGTTGCCGGAGATTACGCAGAACGCGCTGAATGTCATCGTTCGCGGCATCCATCTCCTGCTTTACGACGGCGGCGTGCCGCCCACGCTTGATACGCGGCCGATCATCGACGCGCCCGATCTGAGCTGCGCCTGGCGCGCCTATGCCGCGCTCGACCGTCGCGCCATCGCGACGCACAGCATCATCGATACGCATTCCCCCCGCGATCTCGCCGCCGGACTGCGCGCGCTGCCCGCCGCCAGTTATAACGACCGCGCGAGGATTCTTGGGGGCTTGCGCCTGCTGCACCGTGGCCGTTGCCTGCGGTCCGGGCGCGACACCTATCCGCTGCAGCTCGGGGCCTGGGCGCATCCTGCCGGCGATCATTCCTTGTAGCAGGAGCCACGCTCATGTTTGGCCTGATCGCGAAGAGTCTCGCCAGTCTGTCCCTGGCCCTGAAGCAGCCGCTGGCATCGTTCTGCGATCTGCAAACCACCGATGGCGATATGCTGGTGGGCAAACGCGGCGAGCGCGTCACCTTTGTGCGGGTGATGGGCCTGCGGCGCATGACACTGCGGTCCGACGTCGAGGCGATTGCAGAGGGCCTGCGCATCGATCTGTCAGGCTCGCTGGAGCATCCGGGCCACGCGATCCAGGCCTGGTATGCGTGTGACCCCGACCGCTCCGGTGCCGACATCGAACGCCACCTGAGCGGCAGCCGCGCCATCGCGCGCGAGATCGGTCTCGACCTGTCCGACTTCTTCCTGGAGCGGACCCGCCTGTGGCCGCGCATCATGCGCTGGGAAGCCTGCTATCTGGTTCTGTGGTCGAAAACCTCGCTGCTCAACCGCGAAGAGAAGAAGCAATCCGCGGCGGCGATGCGCCAGCTTTCGGATGGCGCGTCGGCGATCGGCGACGCCCAGAGCCCGTTCCGCGAGGATGAGATTCTCTCGGCCCGGCACGCAGCGTTTGTCCAGCGCGTCCTGATCTCGTTCAGAAACCATGGCATCAGCGTGGACGCCCTGACGCCAGCGGAGGCGCTGACCGCCATCCGCGAGGCGGTCTATCCGGAGTCGGCCGGCGGCGAGTGGCGAGCGTGCATCCAGGGGACGGACCCGATGCCGCGCATGCCGGACGGCGTGCCGGTGAGCGGCGACGCCGGGCTGGCGCTATGGCCAGCGCTTGCCGATCAACTGTTCTTCGCCGACGCGGTCACCCACGGGTCGCAGCGCGTCTCGATCGGCGGCCACGAATGGTCGAGCGTCGATATGACCATAGGCCCCGAAGACCCGCGTCCGTTTGCCGAACTCGTCGCGCGGGTCAACGCGACGCACATGCCCTGGCGCATGTCGATGCTGGTCGAGGGCGGCGGGCGCAACATGATGGCGTTCAAGCGGATCGTCGCGACGCTGCTCGGCTTCGTGCCGTCGAACAAGCAGATCTTCAATGCGTTCACCAGCCTCGGCCATATGCGCGAGTCCAACACGGACATCACGGTGAAGCTGCGGTCGAGCTTCGCGACCTGGGCACCGGAGGGCGAGACCGGCCGCCTGCGCCGCAATGCCGCGACGCTGCGCCAGCGGATCGAGGCCTGGGGCAATTGCCAGGCGCTGCCGATGGCCGGCGATCCGCTGGAAGGCGTGATGAGCAGCGCGCCCGGCCTTGCCGTCGCCTCGACGGCTCCGCCCGCGGCGGCGCCACTCGGCGAGGTGCTCCGTATGCTGCCGTGGGGCCGTCCGGCGTCGCCCTGGCCGACCGGCTCGGTGCTGTTCCGAACGCCCGACGGCCGCATGTGGCCGTGCGATGCTGCGGGTTCGAGCCGCACCATGATCGTCGATCTGTTCGTGGCTCCAGCCGGCTTCGGAAAATCGGTGCTGGCCAACACCCTGAACCTCGGCCTCTGCCTGTCGAGCGCTGCACAGGGCGCCACCGGCGCAAGGCTGCCGTTGATCGGCAAGCTGGATATCGGCCCGTCGGCGAAAGGCTTCGTACGCTGCCTGCAGGAGGCGCTGCCGCCTGACCGGCGCGGCGAGGCGATCTATGTGCCGATGCAGCTCGCCGAGGGCTTCGAAGTCAACGTCTTCGATACCCAGGTCGGGTGCCGTCAGCCGCTGCCGCTGGAGCGGGCGTTCCAGAGCAATTTCCTCTCGCTCGCCACGCTGCCGATCGACTCCGAGACCGCCTTCGAAGGCATGGACCAGTTGATCGGGTTTGTCATCGAGGAAGCCTACCGGATGTTTGGCGACGACGCGAACGAGCCGAACAAGAAGCCCAAGCGCTACCAGCGCGGCCTGCTGCCCGAGGTGGATGAGGCTCTGCGTCAGGGCGCCGTGCCGCTCGAAGCCGAACCGTGGTGGTGGGACGTCGTCGATGCGCTCTGCAAGCTCGGCCAGTATCGCCTGGCCGAGATGGCGCAGCGCTATGCGGTGCCGCTGCTGCAGGATCTGATCACGGCGGCGCGGACCACGCAGGTCAGGGATATGTTCGCGAAGGTCAAGGCCGAGACCACGGAAGAGACGGTCCAGCTCTTCGAGCGCTACATCAAGGCGCTGATCCGGCGATATCCGACGCTCAACCGGCCGACCAGGCTCGACTTCGGTCCAGCCCGGGTGATTGTCCTCGATCTGGAAGCAGTCGCGCCGACCGGCAGCGCCGAAGCCGACCGGCAGACCGATCTGATGTATCTGCTCGGCCGGCACATCCTGGCCCGCAATTTCTTTCTCCGGGCGAAATACGCCCGCTTCGTGCCGGAGCTGGTCCGCGACTATCACACCAGGCGGATGACCGAGATCCACGAGTGCGTCAAACGCCTCGACTATGACGAATATCACCGCACCAAAGGACGGCGCTTCGTTCGCGCCCAGGTCGAACTCGATCGCCGCGAAGGCCGCAAGCACAATCTGCAGCTCGGCCTGTCCAGCCAGAAGATGGCGGATTTCGGCGATGATCTGGTCAGCCAGTCTACCGGGCGCTTCATCCTTGGAGCCGGCGACGACAAGGAGGCCGACGACATCATCACGCGGTTCCGGCTGACCGATGCCGCCGCCGAGGTGATCCGTCACCGGCTCAAGGGTCCCGCCAAGGATGGCAGCGGTGCACCGTTCCTGGCCATCATCGAGGCCGACAACGTCAAGTACGAACAGATGCTGGTGAACAGCCCCGGGCCGGTCGAACTCTGGGCACTCTCGACCACGCCGGATGACGTCGGCCTTCGCGGCCGTCTCTATGAGCAGGTCGGCTTCTCCGAAGGCCTTCGGCGCCTGTCACGAGTGTTCCCGCTCGGCAGCGCCAAAGTGGAGATCGACCGGCGCAAGGCGGAGCGCCTGCGGCGCGGTGAGGAAGAGGCACGGGCGGCAGCGGGCGTCATCGAAGGCCTCGCCGACGAACTGACCAATGGCCGTGGCCTCGGCATCGTCCTGCGGAGCCTTGCCGATGAGCCAACCCCGCGGCGCGAGCCCTCTGCGGTCCGATCGGCATTGGAGAAGTGAAGGCATTCGGCATTCGCGCCGAAGGCCAAACTGCCCTCAACCTGGGAGTGTTTTCATGTCTTTTGATCCTTCACTGGATATCTGGCACGCACACGTTGCCGTGCCATCGACTTTGGTGTTCCTGTCGCTGGCGGGATCAACGATGTGGTTGGTTGCCGTAACACACTCTTGGCTTGCTCTGCGATTCAAGGGGACAACCATGGCGCTGTATTATCTTTTTGCGCTCACAAGCATTTCTGTCATGTCGGGAACTGTCGCTGAGCTGATAGCGGCCCGCATTTCGCAATAAGCCTCGCCGCCACCATGCCTCTGCCGAGGGCGCCTCTCATAATCATTGCCTTGCGTTCGTGCCGACATCACGGCGCGAGGCCGATCGTCGGAAGGTCATAAACGGCATTGGCAGACGGATCGGCAAAAAATCCTGGCCATCACTCGTAGCGCGGCGATTTAGCCTGCCCGCAGGCAACGGGAGCAGGTGTTGTGTCGAATGGTTCTCTTCCGCCGATTGTTGGCTTTGCCGCCATGGCGATGCTTGCGGGATGCGCGCACGTCACCAGCATTCCGCCCGATGTCGATGCGACCGGCATGCCGAACGCGGAGCTGGCGCTGGACCGCAGCATGGCTCGCGTTGACGCCGCGATGCGAACCCTCGGCGGCACGGCCGCTTCTTACAACTCGCCGCCCCCGGCGACACCCCTTCTCCCTGCTGAGTTGCGGCGGCCGGTGACGTTTGCCTGGTCGGGTCCGATCGACGCCGGGGCCAAGGCGCTCGCCGACCGTATCGGCTACAGGCTCGTCATCACGCGGCCCTCGAACGCGCCGCCGGTCGATGTCGCCATCAACATGACGGACGTGCCGATCGTCCGGCTATTCGAGGCACTCGGCGAGGCGGCTGGCTCCCGCGCGACCGTCATCGTCACTCCCAATCTCCGTCAGGTGGACGTGCAGCATCATGTCTGATCATACCCCGCTACGTCGTGCGCTCGGTGTGTTCACGATCCTGGCCGGGCTCGGAGTGTCGCTGTCCGCCCTGGCAGCAAACGCCGACCACGCGCTCTATGACAACGCGATCCCGCCCCTGCCGTCGCAGGATCAGGTTGACAGTGCGGCGCCGGTGCTTGGCAGCCCGCTCAACAATCCCGTCACCGGGTCGAGCAGCCAGTTGCTCATCATCGGCGGCGACCGCCCGCCCTCGCTGGAGTCGCTGCAGGCGGCCCGCCCCGGCTTCAACCCGACGCCCGATCTGACCGGGCCGCGCGGCGAAGCGCTGCACCAGGCGGCATTGTCCTACGGCGCACGCGGCGGGCTGGCGGCGCGCGGCTTCGCCCTCAACCAGATCCTGCGGCGCTACGAGAGCCAGCTCGATGCTGCGTATGATTTCCGGACGCTCGTGGTCCAGGTCGGCGCCGGCCAGACGCTCATGCGGCCACCGATCGTCACCGAGGCGCAGATGGCGTTCGCACTCGGCGACGGCGGCCAGGTCGCGCGCGAGACCGGCCGCGTCTACGAGATTACCCGGCAGGCGCAACTCTCCTCCGCACCCCCGAACTGGCGCAGTTATCTCGTGCGGGATTGGGTCAAGCCGACCCCGCCACCCGATGACCTGCGTCCGCAGAACAAGCAGGAAGTCGAGTACTGGAACAAGTGGGTCGCCGAGGGCTGGGGAAAGGGCGAGCGCCAGGCTGTCGAGATCTTCCTGTCCGATCTCGGACGTCTCGAAGGCGACATCATCGGCATGGCGCGCTACCGCGTGCTGCTCCGAGCCAACCTGGTCGAGCAGCCGCGCGTTACCTTTGCCAACCGGGCGGTCGATGGTGGCCGCGACAAGATGCGGATCAACGACCGGACGATCCGAATCACTGATCAACCCGGCCTCAACGGCAACAAGCGCTCGTGGCGCGACGGGCCGCCGGAGATGGCGCTGCCACGCGAGACCCCGACCGGTGGCGCGCAACAGATCGTCAGCCCGCCGCCGGGCTCTACGTTCGGAACGGAACAATCTGGAAACGCTCAACCCATGAAACTCTACCCATGATCGAAGCCGGCATCCTGGCAAGCTGCCGACCGCGCGATGGCATCGTCATCATCGCCGGCGGCACCGGCAACGGTAAGAGCACGCTTTTGGCCGCAATGACGCGCGCGATGCGTGAGGATGATCCGGACAGCGACCGCCCGATCCTCGAATACAGCGCGCTGTTAGAATTCGTGTTCGACGAAATCAACAGCAGCTCCACACCATCGGGGAACTAACTACCCATGAACGAGTGCGACGGGATCTTCATGGAACGCGCCACCGCTCTGCTCGGGGCGCTGGCCCCTGCCCTGGTCTGGGTGCGCGACAACAAGGGCGTGCCGATCGACATCGACGCCATCCGTCACGCGACGGAGCTGCAGAACATCGCGTCGCTGGCGATCGACCGGGTGTTTCGCCGCCGCGACCAGGCAACCGGAGCGGTGACCGAGATTCCCGTCGCCGATATCGACGAAGCCCTGCTCGACCCGCTCAAATCCTACCTCGGCGAGACCCCCGGCTATGATCCGACGATTCCCTACAGCGAGCAGAAGTCGGACGAACCTGCCAAGCAGCACTCGTACGTGCTCAGCAAACTCTATCCGCCAACGAACCGGAGAACCTACCCGTGAATCAACAACTACCCATGAACGAACTGGGCTACCGCGTTATCGGCGAGACCGTCATCGGATCGCCGGATGGCGAGCCGCTTCCGACGCACCACCCGGACACTGCACTTTGGCTCTGGCCGGGCGAAACGCCGACCTTCACCAGGGCCAGCCTCGATGCGCTGTTCATCTGGGCCTACCGGCTGGGCGCCTCGGACATTCGCTTGCAAACAAACAGACCGGCGTTCATCGAACTGCACGGCCATCTGCGGATCGTCACGACGCGCCCGCTGACGGAGACGGAGATCGAGGAGGCCGTCAACCGCCTGTACGGCGCAGACGGGCAGGCCCGTCTGAAGGGCGGCAACGACTTTGACGTGTCCTACACCCTGCTGCCGGACCGGCGTAGCCGCATCAGGTTCCGTGTCAACGCAACGCCTGTGCTGAGCCAGGGTGACGACGGCGCGGCGATCGTCGCCCGCACGCTGCCCACGCGCGCACCGGCGCTTGCCGATCTCGATATCGAGCCCGGCATCCTGGAAAGCTACCGGCCGCGCGACGGCATCGTCATCATCGCCGGCGGCACCGGCAACGGGAAGAGCACGCTGCTGGCCGCAATGACGCGCGCAATGCTTGAAGATCCGGACAGCGATCGCCCGATCCTCGAATACAGCGCCCCGATAGAATTCGTGTTCGACGAAATCCACAGCCGCTCCGCAACCATCGAGCAGAGCGAGATACCCCGGCACCTGCCGAGCTTCCCGGCCGCCATCCGCAACGCCATGCGCCGCGCCCCCAAGAACATCATTGTCGGCGAGTGCCGCGACGAAGAAACCATCTCGGCCGCGGTCGATGCCGCGATCACGCAGCACGTCGTCTACACGACGATTCATGCCGGCCGCGGCGCCGACACGATGCAGCGGGTGGTTAGCTTGTGCCCGGACGGCAAGCGCCGCGCGCTGACGGTCGCTTTCGCGCAGTCGCTTCGCCTGATCGTCAATCAGCGCCTGGTTCCGTCGACCGACGGCAAGCGCACGCCGCTTCGGGAATTCCTGGTGTTCGACGACAAGCTGCGGCGCCGCTTCCTCGACACCGATCCGGACAAGTGGCCCGCGCTTGCGCAGGATACCGTGGACGCGGGCGAGCACGGCCAGTCGTTCGCCGTCGCCATCCGCCGCGCCTTGGCCGCGGGCCGCATCACCGAGGACCTCGCACAGATGCTCCTCAAGGAACTTGGCTATGTGGCGTAACACCATGCTGCCGGTGCGGCTCTACATCATGGACGCCCGGGCGCTCGTGCCAGTCATGATCTTCCTGCTGCACTGGCGTTGGGCGACGTTCTATCTCGCCGGCGCCGGCATCGCGGTGTTCACGGTTCTGGAGTGGTTCGGCCTGACCTTTCCGGCAGCGATCCGCACCATTCGCCGCATGATCGTCGGCCGCCTGCGGCCGGCAATTCCTGCCTGGAAAAAGCGGAGGCTGGCGTGAGCGCCAAAGGCATTTCCGTCGGCCGCGTGCGGGCCGTGCTGACCCGGCTGATCGAGGCCGGGCCGCCGGTCAAGGCGCTGGATCACACGACCGGCGAGATCGTGTCGGTGACACCCCAGCTTGCCGCGGCCCCGCATGGCTTCCTGCCGTTGTTCCTCGCGGCTGGCGACACCGTGTGGCGGGAAGCGACCGGCCGCAGTCTGGGCATTGACCTGACCCCGGACCCGCAAGCACTGCTCGGCCTGCGCGTGCATGCCGTCGCCACCACCGCCTTCGCGCCCGTCATGCTGTCGATGATGGAGGCGATGGCGCAGGTGGCGCGTCCGGACATGCTGCTGGTCAACGATCTGCAGAGTCCATGGCTCGCCGCCCAGGAGCGGCTGGCATGGCGCGAAAAGCTGACGCCGCGTGTGCTGGCGACGCCGCCCAGGCAGCCAACCGGTCCGATGACCGAGCTGCGCCCTCATCGGAAAGACGCGCGCCCATGAACGCCGCCGCCCTCGCCCGCATCGTGCTTCTATGCTGGCCGCTGCTGACGCTTGCTGTCGCTCCGAATCCTGCGCTGGCTTCGACCTATCAGGATGCGCCGCACGAAGTCGGGATTGCAGCGGGGTCGGCGGACAAGGTTATCGAGTCCTGTCTGCTGGCTGCTGCTTCGGCCCATCGCGTGCCGCCAGCCGTGCTGGTGATCCTGCTCAACGTCGAAGGCGGCAAGCTTGGGCGTGTCAGTGCCAACACCAATGGCACCGTCGATATTGGCCCGATGCAGGTCAACGAGATCTGGCTGCCCGAGATTTCCCAACACTGGCGCGCGCCGGTCGGCCTGAGCTTCCTCGCGCTGCGCGACAATTTCTGCGCCAACGCCGAAGCCGGCGCCTACATCCTGCGCAAAGGTCTCGATGAAGCGCATGGCGATTTTTGGGGTGGCGTCGGCATCTATCATTCCCACGATCCGGCCTACAAAGCGGCCTACCTGCGCAAGGTGTTCGAACAGGCGCTGCGCCTGCAGGCGGAGGTAGCCAAAACCACACCTGCGCCACAGCCTGCCGCAGCTCAGCCCAACGCGCGGGCACGCTGATGTTCTCCCAGTATGGACGCGGCGGCGATCAAGGCCGCGCCGGCGAAGATACCTTGCTGCTGGCGGCAATCATCGCCGTCTTCATCGGCGCGTTTCTGGTCGCGGCGTGGTACTTGTTCCATGCGCAGATTGCGGCGGCGACGATCTCGCTCCAGCACGGCCTGATGAGGGCCGCCGGCGCGTTCACCGGCCGCTACGCGAGCCTCGACGCCCAGGTGCTGGCGGCCGACCCGGCAGCCGTGAGGTTTGGCGCGCTCTGGCGGCTCCTTCACAATGTCGGAACGTTTTACCGGTATCCGGCCGCCGCGTTGATCGCGCTGCTCGCCATCGCGTGCTTCATCTTCAACGCCCCCGGCCAGTTCACCAGGAACCTCGACCTGGCCGCCTTGATGGGAACCCTTGCCGGGATGTTTCCGCAGTCCGCGGCTTACGTGACGCGCGGCCTCGGGCTGACCACGGTGGCCGATGCGGCGCCACGTCCCGCCGACCCGTCGCTCCATGCCGGCGAATGGATCGCGCGCTTCGCCACCGACCACGATGGTCACTACAGCGAGCATGGGGCGATCCGGGAATTGACGCTGCAACTCGGCCCGGCGTGGTGGGGGGTGGTGCGGGCCGCCCCGCATGTCCGCGCGCTGCTCGCGGTCTTCGCGCTGCATGCCGCACGCCGGCGCGACGACGCCATGGCCTTGCTTGGCGACCTGTCCGGCTCGCTGCCGGATGGCAAGGAGGACGGCCCCGGCGGTCCGGCGGCGCCGCTGGTGTTTTCGCCGGCCGTCATCGCCAAGGCCGACCGCATTCTGTCTGACCACGATCTGCTCTCACCGTGCCTGGCCGAGGCGGGCCGCCACGCCTTCACGGCGCCCGCCCTGATGGCGGTGCTCACCTTTGCGCGGCAGCAATCGGGCGTTCTGGCGCCGGCGCAATTCGCCTTCCTGAAGCTGGTGGATCGCCGCCTCTGGTACGCGCTGCATTCGCTCGGCTTCCCCGGCGGACAGAACCCGGCCGAGCAGCCCAATCCTCGCATCGAGGCGATCGGCGCCCGTGATCATTGGGCTGCGGAGTCCGCGCTCGGCCAGCGTCTGGCGGAGCCCTCCTTCGATCGCGCCCTCGCCGTCATCCGAGCGCGGGCGCACGCCGCGCCGATGTCCCCCTGACCCCTGGAGAGCACCAGCATGATCATCCATCTCGCGACCGGCCAGCCCGTGCAATTGCACATCCACGCCGAGGACGGCAGCCAGCCGCCGCTGATCATCGCCGCCCCGCCGGCTCCGGCCGCGTCTTCCCCCGTCAACGCTGAGCCGGGCCACGCCAACCGGCTTGCGGTTCTGCGCCTCGCGCTCGTGGCGGCCGCGTTCGGCCTTGGCGGCTATCATCTGGCCCCGGCCAGCCGCATGACGTCGGCAGCGCCTGCCGGCCTCGACGATCCTGCCTACAGGTCCGCCGCACAAACGCAGATCCCGCTCACGGCCGCCATGGTCAACGATCTGGCCCGGCGCGTTCGCGAGAACCGGGGGGCGGCGGAAGAACCCGGCTGAGCAGCCCAATCCCCGCATCGAGGCGATCGGCGCCCGTGATCATTGGGCTGCGGAGTGCGCGCTCGGTCAGCTCCTGGCGGAGCCGTCCTTCGATCGCGCCCTCGCCGTCATCCGAGCGCAGGCGCACGCCGCGCCGATCTACCCCTGACCCCTCTGACCCCTGGAGAGCACTGCATGATCATCCATCTCGCGACCGGCCAGCCCGTGCAATTGCACATCCACACCGAGGACGGCGGCCAGCCGCCGCTGATTATCGCCGCCCCGCCGGCTCCGGCCGCGTCTTCCCCCGTCAACGCTGAGCCAGGCCGCGCCAGCCGGCTTGCGGTTCTGCGCCTCGCGCTCGTGGCGGCCGCGTTCGGCCTTGGCGGCTATTATCTGGCCCCGGCCAGCCGCATGACGTCAGCAGCGCCGGTCCTCGACGCAGGCCCCGAGGTTGCCGGCATCGCGCCCTCGGCCGCGCCGCCACACGTTCCTATCCCCGCCGTGCCTCCGGCATTTCTGCGCGAGATGGGCCGTCCTCCCGTCCTGACGCCCCCGCCAGCCGCGCCTGTCCCTGCCGGTCAGCCCGCAACCGGCAACGCGTTCGGCCTGGAGTAGCCGGCCCATGATCGCCCGCCGCACGATTGGGCCGGACGCGAATTTCGAGCGGTCCGGCCTGGCACTCTACCGGGAGACGCGATCTCCCTTCGTGCGCTTCGGCGATTTTCTCAAAACCGGCGCGTCGGGACTCATTCTCGGCATGGCGTCCGCCGCCACGGCCATCGAGCCCGGCACGATCGAAATGCTGGTGCCGCTGTCGGTGCTCTACGCCGCCTGGGTGCTGACCCGCCGCGTCGTCCTGCCTCTCCGGCTGCCCCAAACAGCGAACCGCCTCGATTACAACTACCCCAACCCGAAGAACCGACGCCCGCGCATGGCCGCCGGCATTCTCTATATCGGCCGCGACTATAAGACCGGCCAGGAGCTATGGCTCACGAACGAGGATGGCCGTCAGCATGTCGCCGTGCCCGGCACGACCGGCGCGGGCAAGACCTCAGCCCTGGTCAGCCTTTGCACCAATGCGCTCGCCTGGGGCTCCGGCTTCATCTTCGTGGACGGCAAGGCGGACAACCGACTGTATGCCGACATCCTCACCCTTGCCCGGAAATACGGCCGCGAGGACGACGTGCTCGCCCTCAACTTCCTGGTGGCCTCCGGCAACAAGCAGTCCGCCACGTTCAATCCGTTCGCCTGGGGCAACGCCGACGTCATCCGCGAGTTGCTGGTCAGCCAGATCGAGGCCAACCCGAACAGCGACAAGGGCGGCAACCACGTCTTCATGGCGCGCGCCACCGCCCTGCTCGGGGCGCTGACGCCTGCCCTGGTCTGGATGCGCGACAACAAGGGCGTGCCGATCGACATCGACGCCATCCGTCACGCGACAGAGCTGCAGAACATTGCTTCCCTTGCGATCGACCGGGTGTTCCGCCGGCGCGACCAGGCCACCGGAGCGGTGACCGAGATTCCGGTTCCCGATATCGACGAAGCCCTGCTCTACCCGCTCAAATCCTATCTCGGCGAGACCGGCGGCTATGATCCGGCGATGCCGTACAACGGCCAGAAGTCCGACGAGCCTGCCAAGCAGCACTCGTTCGTGGTGATGCACTTTTCCGCCACCTTCACGCAGCTCGCCGTCTCCCTCGGCCATATCTTCAAGCACGAGATCGGCGATATCGACATGCGCGATGTCGTGCTCAACCGCCGCATCCTCGTCGTCAACCTGCCGACGCTGGAGAATTCAGGCGAGACCACAGCATCCCTCGGCCGCCTGGTGGTGGCCTCGTTGCGCAACATGATGGCGCAGACCCTGGGCGCCGATCTGGAAGGCGACTACGCCGAGATCGTCGAGAACAAGCCCCATCTTGCGCCGACGCCGTTCCCGGTCGTGTTCGATGAGGTCGGCTACTACGTGGTTCCCGGCATGGACAAGATGCTGGCGATGGGCCGCGGCCTCGGCTTCATGTTTTATCTCGGCTTCCAGGAGATCGGCGGCCTGCGCGCCCGCATCGGCGACACGATGTATTCGCTGCTCGGCAATGCAAACCTGCAGATTCTCATGCGCCTGCAGGAAGGCAGCGAAACACGAAAATATGTCGAGCAGACCGCCGGCGACACGCACGTCACCCAGGCGAGCAGCTTCCGCGCGACCGACCTCGGGAACTTCCTCGAAGCCCCTCATGCCGAAATCCGCCAGACCTCGCGGGTGAACTGGAGCGACCTGCGGAACCTCATCGAGGGCGAGGCGATCGTGGTGTTCGGCAAAGAGCGCATCTACGCCAAGCTCTTCCACGCCGATATCGATGCCCGCGGTCCGTTGCGGATGAACCGTCCGCTGATGCTGTGCCCGCCGGACCCCGAAATGCTGCACGGCTCGCTCGATCGCGCCGTGATCATCGCAGGTCATCTCGCCGGCGGATCGGCGATGTACAAACACCACACAACGCCGTCGCCGACGCTGGATGCGCTGGTCCATGGGTTCATGGCCAGGGTCACCGAGCCGGGCGCAGCGCCGTCCGGCCTCTGCGCCGCGGCGGCCATCCGCGCGCTTGAGCACGTGGCTCCCGACCTGCAGAGCGCCGCCCCTGCACCGCGGCCGACGCCGGGCAAGCCCACGCCCGACATCCATGAGACCGAGCACAGCCTCATGCTGGAGGCCGTCGCCAGGCCTGCCGCCGAGCGCGTCACCCCCGCGATGCCACAACAGGCGGTGCAGCCTGGGCTGGCGCGCAGCCTCACCGAGATCGAGATCGCCG
>Ga0302157_10002290_pt1 | contig 22381 bp, 21 predicted proteins | sample I_Bog_N3_3_FD_193502 | JGI IMG/M metagenome (GOLD analysis project Ga0302157, IMG submission 193502) | Peat permafrost microbial communities from Stordalen Mire near Abisko, Sweden - I_Bog_N3_3 | ecosystem: Environmental > Terrestrial > Soil > Wetlands > Peat | place: Sweden: Abisko, Stordalen... | reverse complement strand
GGCGTGCCGCGCCCTCTGCTCGGCGGCATTGCAACTGACGCCTGCGCAGAGCCTTCGCTGCGCACGCACCCCCGCTTCTCCTGAGGTGGTCCGCCCCTACCCCTCCAGGACGGCGACGAGCTCCTCTTGGATGAGGCCGAGGGCGAGCAGCACGCGGAACTCGGGGGAGCGCCGCATGGCGTCGTCCGCCTGCTGCTCCCAGCCGTCCTCCTCGACGCCCATGATCCCGCCCGCCGTGATGCGGAGCAGGTTGAGGCCGCGCGCCCAGGCGAGAGCCTGCTCCTCGGTGAGCACGGTCACGTCCTCCCCCGAGCCGATGCAGTCCCGGATGACGTCGAGATCAGCCTCCCGGCTCCGCTCGATCTCGGGGCGCACCCAGCGGTCGTACTCGGCCTGGAACTCGGGATCGTCGTAGGCGACGGGGACGGTCGGACGGACCTGACCGAGGCTCGGGGCCAGCTGCTCGACGATCATCACCAGCGCCGCTCTCTCATCGGAGTCGAGACGGATCTGGATCCGCCCGCGCCGCTTGCGGACCTCGGCCACCGGCGCCCTACCCGCGACCCATGGTCGCCTGGAGGCCAAAGCCGTGGAGGCGGGACACCGTGACCTCGGCCTGCTCCCGGGGCTGGGTGACGACCACCGCCTTGCCCTCGTGGTGCACCTGCAGCATCAGCTTCGTCGCCGTCTCGAAGTCGTAACCGAACAGCCGCCGGAGCACCAGGACCACGTACGACATGAGGGTGATCGGGTCATTCCAGACCAGCACGTCCCAGCCCGGGTCGCGAACGGTGTGCTCGCTGCCCGCCGGAACCTCGATGGGCGTCTCGGCAGGGGCAGGAGGCTGCGCTGTCGACGGTGCCATCGGTTTTCAAGGTTAGTCCACTCGGAGGCGAACGCGACACCGGATGGAGGGCCGGTCCGGGAAGGGAGGCCGAGGGTCGGAACCCTAGCTGGCAGATCCCACGTCGGAGAGCTTGAAGATGTCCTTCCACACTGCGAAAGCGGTCTCAGCCTGGTGGGCGGCGGTCGGCCCCTCGAGGACTGCCTGGAGCGGCAGCTCGCAGTTGTGGCAGATGATCCAGATCGGTCCCGGTTCGCTGATGCGGCGCTCCAGCCGGTGCTTGTGCCCACACTCTTCGCAGGTGATCGTGACCCTCATGGCTCACCGAGGTTCGCATGGCGGTGCGACGCCACCCCCGAGGGTCCTGTATTGCCCCGGTCACGAAGTGCAACGATCTCCTGACAGCAGGCGCCGGCGGGCTGATGGCCCACCGACCGGCATCACGTCACACGCTGCCATCGCCGCGACGGGTGGTGTGTTTTTACCAGTCGGATAGGCGCGGCGTCACCGGCTCGAGGCCGCGCCGGCATCGCGCGGGTCGGGCACGGCGCCGTCCTGAAGACGGCGGCAGCACGGTGTGGAGGGGGTCCCAGCGCCCTCCTGCCCCTATCGCGGTACCCTGATAGACTGCCTGTGTCGCACGGTAACGGTGCAAACGCGCCCGTTCTTCGCCTCCAAGCGACACCATTCCGGGCCCCAGGGCCCACATCCCTCGGCAGCACACTCCCCCGAGGTGCACGGCGAGAGAGACAGAAGAGGAGACAGTTGGCCCCCAGCGTTGAAACCCCGGAGCGCGAGCCGCTCACCATGGAGGACCTTCTCCGCGAGGAGGAGGGCAACGTCAAGTCCCTCGCCTACGGCGACATCGTCGAAGGCGTGGTGGTGCGGGTCGATCCCGATGAGGTGCTGGTCGACATCGGGGCCAAGTCGGAGGGCGTGATCTCCAACCGAGAGCTCTCCGGCCGCAACGAGGCCGCGGTGATCCTGGTATCCGGCGAGCGGGTCAAGGTGTACGTCCTCCAGCCCGAGGACGAGGAGGGGCGCGTCATCCTCTCGCTCCGCAAGGCCCGCGCCGAGTCGATCTGGCAGGCGGTCGCCGAGAAGGAGTCGGAGGGCGAGATCCTCGACGCCGAGGTCCGCGAGCAGAACAAGGGCGGCCTGATCGTCAACATCATGGGGCTGCGCGGCTTCCTGCCCTCCAGCCAGGTGGCGCGCCAGTTTTCCGGCAACCTGATGGAGCTGGTGGGGACCAAGATCCCCGTCAAGATCCTCGAGGTCAACCGCAAGCGCAACCGGCTCATCGTCTCCCAGCGCGCTGCGCAGGACGAGGACAGGGCGCGCCAGCGCGAGGAGCTCTTCGAGAAGCTCAAGGTCGGCGACATGATCACCGGCAAGGTGAGCGGACTGACCAGCTACGGTGCCTTCGTCAACCTCGGCGGCGCCGATGGTCTGATCCACATCAGCGAGCTCTCCTGGGACCGCATCAACAACGTGTCGGACATGCTGAGTGTCGGGGACGAGGTCCGGGTCAAGGTCATCAAGCTCGACCCCGAGCTCTCCCGCATCAGTCTCTCGTTGCGCCAGCTGAGCGACGACCCGTGGGACACCATCGAGGACCGCTTCCCACCCGGGAAGGTGGTCGACGGCGAGGTCACCAAGACCAAGAAGTACGGTGCCTTCCTCCAGATCGCCGACGGTGTCGAGGGACTGCTGCACATCAGCGAGCTCTCCTGGGACCACGTCGAGCGTACCGAGGACATTCTCAAGATCGGCGAGGAGGTCAAGGTGATGGTGCTGAGCGCCGACCGCGCCCGGCGCCGCATCAGCCTCTCGCTCCGCCAGCTCCATGGTGGCGGGCCGGAGGGGCCGGCCGAGTACGTGCCGCCCACCTACGACCTCGGTGACGACTCGGACCAGGTCGACGATGAGTCGGCGGCGCAGGCCGAGCCCGCAGCCGCGACCGAGGACGTCGTGGTCGTGACGGAGTCGGCGGCTGAGCTCGACGAGAGCGTCGAGGCAGCGGCCCTGCCGGAGGTCGAGGGCGAGGTGGTCCTTGCCGAGGCATCAGGGGAGACCGAGGTCGAGCCGGAGCCTGCGCAGTCCGCCGGGGAGACCGTGGCCGCAGCCGATGCGGTGATGGTCGAGGCCGAGGCGGTCCTGGTCGAGGCGCTCGCCGAGGCCGAGGAGGCCCTCGAGGGGTCTCCGGACGAAGGGGCGCCCGAGGCGCCCGACGCGGAGGCGTCCGCGCCCGAGCCGGCGGCGTCAGAGCCGGCGGATACCGCCGTCGAGCCCGAGCCCGAGGCGTAGCGGCCGGCCGGCCGGCCGGCGTTCGCGGTGACCCGCCCGGCAGGGTGATCCCAGGTGCCGGGCGGGTCGCCACCGCTCGGCGTCTCCCCTGTGGAGAAGCCCGCCGTTCCCATGCCGCTCGCGGAGCCGGGGATGACCACTTCGGCACGCGTCTCCCCCAAATGCGGTGGAGAGAGTGGCGGACGCCCTCGATGGGCATAATGGAGAGCGTTGGAGCATGTCCCGAGCTGGCCCCTTCCTCCCGGGTGGGGGGGCCGGGCGGGGCGCGGAGGCTGTCTTGTATCCCTTTGAGCGGTTCACTGAGAGAGCGAAGAAGGTCCTCACCCTCGCCCAGGAGGAGGCCGAGCGCTCGCACCATTCGTACATAGGAACTGAGCACCTCCTGCTCGGCCTGCTGCGCGAAGGTGAGGGTCTGGCCGCCAAGGTCCTCAACAACCTGGGCGTCGAGATCAACAAGGTGCGCAGCACCATCGAGTCCGTGCTCGGTCGCAACGAGCGGATCATCATCCAGCAGATCATCCCCACCTCCCGGGTCAAGAAGGTCATCGAGATCTCCTTCGAGGAGGCCCGGCGGATGGGCAACAACTACGTGGGCACCGAGCACCTCCTGCTCGGGCTGCTCATCGAGGGCGAGGGCATCGCGGCCCACGTGCTCGAGGATCTCGGGGCCAACCTGGAGAAGGTGCGCGGCGAGATCGAGCGCCTGCTCCACGAGTCGGGACTTGAAGAGGACTCCAAGGAGACCCAGAAGAAGCCGAGCAAGACCCCGCTGCTCGACCAGTTCTGCCGCGACCTCACCGAGCTGGCCCAGAAGAACCAGCTCGACCCGGTCATCGGCCGGGCCATGGAGATCGAGCGGGTGGTCCAGATCCTCTCCCGCAGGACAAAGAACAATCCCGCCCTGATCGGCGAGCCCGGCGTCGGCAAGACCGCCATCGCCGAGGGGCTGGCCCAGGCCATCGTGCTGGGCAACATCCCCGAGTCGCTGATGGGCAAGCGCGTGCTCACCCTGGACATGGGCGGGCTGGTGGCCGGCACCAAGTACCGGGGCGAGTTCGAGGAGCGGCTCAAGAAGATCCTCGACGAGATCCGCCAGTCCCGGGAGGTCGTCCTCTTCATCGACGAGCTCCACACCTTGGTCGGGGCGGGCGCCGCCGAGGGCGCGATCGACGCCGCCAACATCCTCAAGCCCGCGCTCGCGCGCGGCGAGATCCAGTGCATCGGCGCGACCACGCTCAACGAGTACCGCAAGTACATCGAGAAGGACGCCGCTCTGGAGCGCCGTTTCCAGCCCGTCTACGTCGACGAGCCGACCCTGCAGGAGACCATCGACATCCTGCACGGGATCCGGCCCCTCTACGAGAAGCACCACCGGGTCAAGATCACCGACTTGGCGCTCAAGGCCGCCGCCGATCTGTCGGTGCGCTACGTCGCCGACCGGTCCCTGCCGGACAAGGCCATCGACCTCATCGACGAGGCCAGCGCTCGGGTCCGCATGAAGCTGACCACGACCCCGGACGAGCTGCGCGCCATGCAGAAGGAGATCCGGGAGCTCGTGATCCAGAAGGAAGAGGCCATCGCCGGTCAGGACTACGAGACCGCGGCCAACTTCCGGGACAACGAGAAGAAGCTCAAGGAGAAGTACGTCTCCGAGGAGACGGCCTGGCGGGACAAGCTCGGCGCGACGGTGCCCGACGTCACCGAGGAGCACATCGCCGAGATCATCAGCTCGTGGACCGGTGTGCCCGTGTCCCGGCTGGTGGAGGAGGAGACCACCAAGCTGCTCCAGATGGAGGCGGAGATCCACAAGCGGCTCATCGGCCAGGACGAGGCGGTCAAGGTGATCTCGCAGGCGGTGAGGCGTGCCCGCGCCGGACTGAAGGACGCCCGCCGGCCGATCGGCTCGTTCATGTTCCTGGGGCCCACCGGAGTGGGCAAGACGGAGCTGGCCCGCTCGCTGGCGGCCTTCCTCTTCGACAACGAGGACGCCATCATCCGGCTCGACATGAGTGAGTTCATGGAGCGGCACTCGACCGCGCGGCTGGTCGGCTCGCCTCCCGGTTACGTCGGTTATGACGAGGGCGGTCAGCTCACCGAGGCGGTGCGCCGCCGTCCGTACAGCGTCGTCCTCTTCGACGAGATCGAGAAGGCCCACCCCGAGGTCTTCAACATGCTGCTCCAGATCCTCGAGGACGGCCGGTTGAGCGATGCCAAGGGGAAGGCGGTCAACTTCGCCAACACCATCGTGATCATGACCAGCAACCTCGGCGTCGCCAGCCTCAAGAGCAATCTCTCGCTCGGCTTCCAGCCGGCGATGTCGGCCGACCGTGCCATCGACGCGGACCACGCCAAGATGCGCGACAGCATCCTGGAGGAGCTCAAGCGGGCCTTCCGTCCCGAGTTCCTGAACCGGGTTGACGCGGTGGTCGTCTTCCAGCGGCTCAATCACGCTCAGATGCGCCAGATCGTCGATCTGATGGTGGCCCGTGTCGCCGTCCACCTGGCCGCCCAGGAGCTGCAGCTGACCGTCTCCGACGAGGCCAAGGACCGTATCGTCGAGCAGGGCTTCGACAAGATCTACGGTGCCCGGCCCCTCCGCCGGGTCATCCAGAAGGTGATCGAGGATCCGCTCTCCGAGGAGTTGCTCCGGCTCAAGCACAGCCCCGGCGACACCGTCGTTGTCGAGTTGGTCGACGGCGAGATCAAGATGCAGCTGGTCTCCAAGTCCGCCCGGCGCGAGAAGAGCGAGCGGAAGGAGAAGGCCGAGGCCGCTGCCGCTGCGCCCTCCGAGTAGGGGAGAGGTGACGGGTATCGACAAGCCCCGAGCCGGCACGGGCCCTGCCCGTGACGTCCCTGCGCTCGTGGCTGAGCTGACGCTCGGCGAGAAGGCCTCGCTCACCGCGGGCATCGACTTCTGGCATACCGCCGCCATTCCGCGCCTGGGCATTGCCTCGGTCAAGTTCACCGATGGTCCCAACGGCGCGCGCGGCGAGACGGACAGCTTCCAGTCGGTGACGCCCTCGATCTGCATTCCCTCGGCGACAGCCCTCGGTGCCACCTGGGATCCCGGGCTGGTGGCGGAGGCCAGCGCCGCAGTCGCGCGCCAGGCTCGCGACAAGGGCGCTCGGGTGCTGCTGGCACCCACCGTCAACCTGCACCGCCACCCGCTCTGGGGGCGCAACTTCGAGGCGTTCTCCGAGGATCCGCTGCTCACCGCCAAGCTCGCCGTCGCCTACATCAGGGGTGTGCAGGACCAGGGCGTCATCGCCACGGTCAAGCACCTGGTCGGCAACGAGACGGAGTTCGAGCGCTACACCAGCTCGTCCGAGATCGATGAGCGCACCCTGCGCGAGCTCTACCTGCTTCCCTTTGAGCACGCGGTCAAGGTGGCGGGGGTGCTGGCTCTCATGACCAGCTATAACCGCGTCAACGGCACGCACGTGCCCGACACCCCGCGCCTCCTGCGCGACATCGTCCGCGGGGAGTGGGGCTTCAAGGGCTTCGTCATGACCGATTGGTTCGGATTGGCGAAGACCGTCGACGCTGCCCATGCCGGGCTGGATCTGGAGATGCCCGGACCGGAACGCGCCTTCGGCGTGGAACTGGCCGAGGCGATCCGCTCCGGGCTGGTGGAGGAGGCGGAGCTGGACGCCAAGGTACGGCGCATGCTCACGGTATTTGAGGAAGTCGGGGCCCTCGATGACGAGCCACGGGACGAGCAGCCGGTGGACCGGCCCGAGGATCGCGAGGTGACGCGCCGGGCCGCGTCCGAGGCGGCTGTGCTGCTCGCCAACCGGGGTGTCCTGCCGCTCGAGGCCGGGGTGCTGCACCGGGTGGCCGTGCTGGGGCGCAACGCCGAGCATCCGGGCATCATGGGCGGCGGCAGCGCCACCGTCCTGCCCCATTACCTCCTGTCACCGCTGGAGGCCCTGCGCCGGCGTCTGGGCGATGGTGTCGAGGTCGTGTACGAGGCTGGAGAGGACGAGGCCGGCATCGAGCGGGCGGTGGCCCTGACCCAGGGTGCCGACGCCGTCATCGTCATCGTCGGCACCGACTCGACGATCGAGACCGAGGGCGTCGACCGCAGCTCGATGGACCTGCCCGGGATGCAGGACGAGCTGGTCCGGCGGATCGTCCACACCACGCGCGACGCCGTGGTCGTCGTCAACACGGGGTCGCCCGTGACCATGCCGTGGGCCGACGCCGCCGGCGCCGTCCTGCAGACGTGGTTCGCCGGTCAGGAGCTTGCCAACGCCCTCGTCGATGTGCTCCTCGGCGAAGCCGAGCCGGGTGGCCGGCTGCCCACCACCCTGCCGCTGCTGCTCGAGCATTCGCCCGCCTACGGCAACTTCCCCGGGGAGAGCAGCCAGGTCCGCTACGGCGAGGGCCTCCTCATCGGCTATCGCTGGTACGAGGCGCGCCGGCTCCCGGTGCGCTTCCCCTTCGGCCACGGGCTCTCGTACACGACCTTTGAGATCGGCAAACCGAGCCTGTCGAACTCGCGCCTGGCTCCCGGCGAGCGGCTGCGGGTCGACGTCCCGGTGACCAACACGGGGGCCCGGCGGGGCTCGGAGGTGGTGCAGCTCTACGTTGCGCCGCCCGGTGGTGGCTCGGGCTCACCGGAGCGACACCTCCGAGCCGTGAAGGAGCTCAGGGCCTTCGCCAAGGTGCACCTGGACCCCGGCGAGTCGGTGACCGTCACCCTCGAGCTGGGCGAGCGCTCCTTCGCTTACTACGACGTCATCGACGAGGCCTGGCGGGAGCTGGCGAGCCGCCGGCACAATCCTGCCGCCCACATGCACGACGGGCCGCTCCACCACGGGCGGGCCGGCTGGTACGTGGACGGTGGCACCTACCGCCTGCACGTCGGGCGGTCGTCCGCGGACATCGCCCACATCCTGGACGTCGAGGTCGACGGCGGTCCCGAGCCGCTCGCCGCCTCCCTTCCGCTCGACTGACGGCGGGGCCCAACGGCAGGTCCTGGCCCACAGGGAATGACGTGGACGAAGAGGCCGATAACGAAGACGTCGATGAGGGCGAGGACCAGGAGGCTCCAGAGTCACAGGTCCCCGCCGACACCCCCACGCCCCTCGGCGCTTCATCCATCGCCCAGGTGATGCTCCAGCCTGGTCAGCCGCCAACTTGGTGGGACCCGGTGCACCTGGCATCAACGGCACCCGAGGCAGGTCTCATCGACACGGTGGCGAACGCCGACCCAGCCAGTCTTCGGGCGCCCTCCGATGCCGCCGAACCTCTCCCAGCTGGCCGCACGTCTGCGGAGGAGGTCGGGCGCGAGGACCAGAATGACGCGGTCACCTGGCCAGATGTAGTGAATGTGTTGGCGGCGATCGGGCGCTTCGTCATCCGCTTCTTCACCGGGTCGTAGGCCCGGGCCTGGTCCGCGGCAGCCGAAGCCGAGGGTCCGGCTTACCCGGCCATCTGTTGGCAGGCCCTGACTCGACCGCGCTCGCCTGAAGGGCAGAGGTCGAGGATAAGCGGCAAGCTCCGGGGGGATGCTAGCCTGGGCTGAGGATGCCCGATCTGCTTGTGTGGTGGCGTCGACTTCCGCGTTCCGGGGCGCGAACCGGTCATGCGTCGCCGGAATCGCAGCCCCTTGCGGTCCTGCGTCTCCTGGCGGCAGAGCTCGGCGACGCCGAGGGGAAGATTGACGAAGCGTTCGGAAGGACACGGCTGCCCAGGTACCTGCTCCGGACCAGGGCGTGGGACAGGAACAGGGCGCAGCTGCAGTCCACGCCGGGCATGGAGCGCCTCTGCGCCGATCTCGAGATCGCCTACGCGGAGGTCTTGCGAATTACGCAGATCCGCACCGGCCGCCTTTGGCAGAATTACCTCACGCTGCCGGGGGATCGGGTAGAGGATGCGCTGGCCCGGATTCGCCACGCCCTCGACGCTCTCGATGTGACCATCGAGATGCTGAGCAGGCGGGACCGCCCCAACGTGCTCTGACCTGGATCGGTGAGTTTGAGGGTGGGAGCCGGTGCCGAGACCGGGGTGGTCGACGGTGGTGAGGTGACCGGATGAGCCTCCCGCACCTAGGTCACGCGGGGCAGTCGGAACAGCGCGGGTATAGATGCCGCCCCCTGCTCAAGATTCCCCAACCTCGCCAGGCGAGGCTGCTCTCGCTGTCACATGGGGGATCCCGGTCGACGGTGGATTCTTCGCTCACCAGCCGACGACCGTGCAGATGGCACAGGCGATGGGAGGCGGTGCGAAGTAGGCCGGTGGGACCGATGTCCCTACGTCACCCCCGGATTCCCAGCTCATCGAGGTGGAGCCAGAGGCCGGCAGGGTCATGGTAGACGCGGAAGGCGCCCGCCACCTCGAGCTCCTGGCGGCTGTAGCCACCCGATAGCAGGCCCACGCCCAGTGCTCCGGCGCGGCGGGCGGCGAGGACATCCCAGATGCTGTCCCCCACGACGACGGAGTTGGTGATGGCTACCCCCAACCGATCCGCGGCGGCGAGGAAGAGGTCAGGATCGGGCTTGGCAAAGGGGACCTCGTCGCGGGTGACGACCGGCACCGACGCCGGCACTCCCAGCTTGGCGAGATTGGGGCCGGCGGTCGCCTGGGTGCCACTGGTGGCGATCGCCCAGAGGACACCACGCCGAGAGAGGTCGCGGAGCAACTCGACCGCCCCGGGCAGCGGCCGAACGTGCGGTGCGAGTTCACGGAAGATGCGAGCGTGGCCCGCCTGCAGCGCCGCCACCTGCTCCGCGGAGAACTCCCTGCCCATCTCTCTGGCGAGAGCGTTTACCAGCAGCCCGTTGCTCATGCCCACACGGCGGTGGATGCGCCAGGTGGAGAGGTCCAGGCCCTCGTTCTCCAGCGCGGTGCGCCAGGCGATCACATGCTGGTAGACGCTGTCCACCAGAGTGCCGTCCAGATCGAAGAGCAGAGCCGGTTCCTTGCTCGTGTCCAAGACCACGATCCTAGACGTTCATCAGTAACGGGTGCCCTCGGGCGCGGGGAGCGCGTCGAGGTCGGCCAGGTCCGCCGCATGCAGCTCGACGGTGACCGCGGCGGCGTTCTCTGTCAGGTACCTCGGGGTCTTGGTCCCGGGGATGGGTATGACCCGCTCGCCCTGGGCCAGCACCCACGCCAGGGCCACCTGGGCCGGGGTGGCCCCCACCCGCTCGGCGATGTCACGCACTCGACCGACGATCGCCAGGTTGGCGCGCAGCGCGTCCTGCTGGAAGCGCGGAAGCTGGCGCCGGAAGTCGTCCTGGGGGAGGTCTTCGAACGACGAGAACCGCCCGGTGAGGAAGCCGCGACCCAGCGGGGAGAAGGCGATCACGGCGATGCCCTGCGCCGCGCAGTACGGCAGCACCTCCGCCAGCACGTCGCGGGTCCACAGCGACAGCTCGGATTGAACCGAGGTCACGGGGTGCACCGCTTGCGCTCGCCGGATCTCGTCCACCGACACCTCGGAGAGGCCGATGTACCGCGCCTTGCCCGCCGCCACGGTCTCCGCCATCGCCCCCCAGGTCTCCTCCAGCGGCACCGCCGGGTCCACGCGGTGCAACTGGTAGAGGTCCACATGATCGATGTTCAGCCGGCGCAGGCTGCCGTCGATCGACTTTCGCACGTGCTCGGGGCGGCCGTTCCGCCCCGCACCCGGAGAGGCGGTGCCGGAGAGGGCAGCCGGAGTGGAACCGCCCATCACCAGGCCAACCTTGGTGGCCAGCACCGCACGCTCGCGCTGGCCGCCCGCGAGCGCCCGGCCGACCAGCTCTTCGTTGGTGTCCGGCCCGTACGCGTCCGCGGTGTCGATCAGCGTCATGCCGAGGTCGAGCGCCTGGTGGATCACCCCGATCGAGGTGGCGTCGTCACGTGGGGTCGCCAGGTCATACGAGGCGGTCAAGCCCATGCAGCCGAAGCCGATGACGCCGACCTCGGGGCCGCTGCTGCCGAGGGTTGTCGTTCGCATTGCCATTCCTTTCTCCTCGTCCGCGTTCGGAGTGCCCCGCGCCACCTCGTCCAGCCATTCCGGTCGCAGCGGCATAGACTGCGACCGACATGATCCCTCCATCGGGGCACGGGGGGCGGCACCGCGGCTGGCGCAGCCGGCGCTTCGGCGCGTTGGCCGCCGCCCTAGTCGTTGTCCTCGGCGCGGCGGTGGTGCTGATCGTCCGGCAGGCGACGGGAGGCTCGCCCTGGACGGGTGTCGTGATCAAGGTTTCGCAGTGCCCGGCCGATGCCGAGGGTTGCCGGGCGTTCGTAGTCCCTGCTGACGACCAGCAGGTGTCCATCCCCCCGGTGGTGGCCTACGCCGGATGGACGGGGAGCGCCACCACTCTGGATGTCCGGCTTCGCGCGGGCTCCTACGCCGTGACGCTCGAGGGGTGCAGCGGGGATGAGTCCGGCTACACGTCGGTGGCCGTCACCGCGGGCACCCACCCGACCGTCGATCTCTCCAGCGGCCTCTGGTTTAATCCGGCGTTCTTGAGCCGGACGTGCCCGGGGTTCCATCCCGTCGCCGGGCAGCCCGCCTTCCCCTAGCACCGTCCTCCAAGGCACCACACCGCCCGGTGCCTGCCGCGCGTTGCGACCTACTCCCCATCCCTCAGAGCGGCGCGCTGTCGCCCTGCACCTCCCCACCCTCCAGGCGGTACAAACCCAGCCGCCGGTGCAGGGCGGCGAGGGGCGGGGGCGCCCACCAGTTCCAACGGCCGAGGATCGCCATCAGTGAGGGCACGAGCAGCGCGCGCACCACGCTCGAGTCGATGACGACCGCGAGCGCCGCCCCTAGCCCGATCTCCTTGAGGATCACGGTCTGAGCGAGGACCAGCGCGCCCACGGCGATGCAGAAGAGGATCGCCGCCGAGGTGACCACCCGTCCGACGCGCTGAAGCCCCAATGCGACCGCCTCACGGGTCGGCAGCCCGCTTCGGTATCCCTCGCGAATGCGGCTGAGCAGGAAGACGCCGTAGTCGGTGGAGAGGCCAAAGGCGAGCGCCCCCGCGAGTAGCGGCGTCATCAGGTTGATGGCTCCCTGGGGCGGGAACCCGAGCAGTCCGCTCAGCCAGCCCTTCTGGAAGACGAGGACGAGAAGCCCGAGCGTGGCGGTCATCGTAAGCATGTTCATGATCAGGGCCTTGACGGGGAGCACCACTGACGCGGTCATGACGAAGAGGATCACGAGTGTCGTCGCCGCCAGCAGCAGCGCCGCCCACGGCAGGTGCGCGACCACACTCGCTTGGAAGTCGATGAAGCTCGCCGTGTACCCGGTGGCCCTGACCGGGAACGGGGCGGGGATGCGCCCGACGGCGTTGGCCGCATCCTGGGAGGCCGTCGACACCGCCGACGCGCCGCCGAGCGTCGCTTCCACCTCCCAGCGGTCGGGGCCGAGCGCGACCGGTCTCTGCACACCGACCACTCCGGGGACGCGAGCCACCGCCGCCGCATAGGAGTCGATCTCGGCGGCCGCGGCAGGGCCCGCCGTGACGATGAGCTGCAGCGGTGCCGCGCTCACGGATGGGAAGTCTGACGAGAGGATGTTGTCGAGCCGCACCGCGGCCAGGCCTGCGGGCAGTCCCTTCGTCGAGAAGCCGGTGAACTGGACGCCGAGCGCCGGGGTGCCGGCCGCGAGCAGCACCAGGGTGACCACCAGCGCGATCGCCGCTGGTCTGCGCATTACGGTGCGGGCCAGCCGTGACCACCACCCGGAATCGGCGGCCGCCTGCGCAGCCGCTCCGCGTCGGAGCAGGGAGAGGGCGTCGATGCGCGGGCCGAGCAGCGCCAGCACCGCCGGGAGCACCCCCACGGCTGCGATGGCGGAGGAGACCGTCACCATCATCCCCGCCAGTCCCATGGAGGAGATCGAGACGATGGGGAAGAGCAGCAGCGCACCGAGCGCGGCCGTCACCGTCGCCGCGCTGAAGAGCACGGTGCGACCCGCCGTGTTGAGCGTGCGCGCGAGCGCGGCGTGGCCCGCGCCCGTGGTCCTCATCTCCTCGCGGTAGCGGGAGACGATCAGCAGGCTGAAGTCGATGCTGAGGCCGACCCCCAGTGCATACACGAGATTCAGCGCGTACACGGAAACGCTGCCCAAGCTCGTCGCGAGCAGGAGCCCCAGAGTCGTGAGCGCGATGCTCACCATCGCCCCGAAGAGAGGCAGCAGCCCCGCGACCACGCTCCGGAAGATGACGAGCAGCAGGACCAGCAGGATCGGGATGGCGATCGTTTCCGCGAGCCGCAGGTCCCGCAGGCTCTGCGCGCTCCCCTGGGCGTCGAGGGCGGTGGACCCGCCGAGGGTCACGTGGCCGGAGAGCAGAGGATCGGCGTCGATGCTCGCCTGCAGCGCGTTCGTGGCGGTGACCTCCTTGACCGCGCGCAGGCTGGCCACCACGAGGGCGCTCCTACCATCTCGCGAGATCAGCGCGGGCAGCCCCGTCGACCACGCGTCGGTGATCTGCACCACCTCGGGGCGCTGCCGGAGCAGGCGAACCACCGCGCTGACCCTCGCCGGCGTTCCCGACGCGAGGCTCGCGGGGGCGGGCAGCCCCACCAGCACCGTGTAGCCCTCCTCGACGTCGACGCCGGTCGCGGCCTGCACCTCGGTGCGGGCCTGCGAGCTCGCCGTCGAGGGGTCGTCGTACTGGGAGAGGCTGTCGTTCAGCCGTCCTGAGACCACGCCGGTCAGGCCGAGACCGACCAGGGTGAGCGCCAGGAAGAGGAGGAGGACGTGCCAGGGACGCCTGCTGGCATTTCGGGCCAATCCGGACATTCCCGTCTCCCATCTCGCCGCCGGCCACGGGTCGGGCAGTCCCGCCCCGGCCCCAGCGGAGTCTGTTAGCTCTGGCTCGAGCGCCGCATCTTTGGGACGGGGATTGGGAGTCTACTCAGGGGCTCGATGTCGTGATCGCCGGCCTGCGCGGTCGACGGGGCCCTGCGTCCAGCCTGGCTGGCCCTACGCGGCGGACGGCGATGCCAGCCGACCTCTCGACACCTCCACGCCGTCCTTCCAGACCGCTTCGACATGCTCGCCGAGAGTGGCGAGCTGCAGGGGGTCCCCCGAGACCAGCACGAGGTCTGCCCGCTTGCCGGCCTCGATGGAGCCGAGCTCGTCCTGGAGGCCCAGCAGTTCGGCCGCGGTCTGGGTCGCCGCCGCCAGAGCCTCCGGAGCAGCCATGCCCTGCTCGGCCATGAGCGCCAGCTCGCGGAGGTTGCGACCGTGGGGCGTGATCGGACTGTCGGTGCCCATGGCGATCCGCACGCCGGCCGCGAGCGCCCGCCGGAACGAGTCACTGTGGGCCTCCTTCACCTCGCGCGCCTTGCGCAGGCTTGGCTCGGGAATCTGTGCCCCGGCTGCCGCGGCATCGATGACGCCCTGAACCGCCACCAGCGTCGGTACCAGGAAGGTGCCGCGATGGAGCATGAGATCGATCGCCTCGTCATCCAGGTAGACGCCGTGCTCGATCGAGCGAACCCCCGCCCGCACCGCATTCTTGATGCCGATCGTCGACTGAGCGTGGGCCATCACCCAGCGGCCGGCGGCGGCGGCCTCCGTCACCATCACCTCCAGCTCATCGGGGCGGAACTGCGGGTGGCGGGGATCGTCACCTGACGAGAGGACCCCACCCGAGCTGGCGACCTTGATCACGTCGGCGCCGTCGCGGATGAGCTCGCGCACCTTGCGGCGGATCTCCGCGGGTCCGTCCACCACTCCGCTCGGCATCCCCGGGTAGGTGGGGATGAGCGGTGCCTCGGCGCCGCTCGGCAGCCACGGGTCGCCGTGACCGCCGGTCTGGCTCAGCATCACCACTGAGATCTGAAGCCGCGGCCCGCTGATGAGGCCGTCCTCCAGGGCACGCTTCATCCCCAGATCCGCGCCCCCGGCGTCGCGAATCGTGGTGATGCCGGCTCGGAGCGTCTCCTGCAGGCTGCGAGCCGTCTCGAAGAAGCGGTATGAGAGCGGGGTCTGGAGCAGCCGCCAGACATCGATGTGCCTCGCCGCGATGTGCACGTGGCAGTCGAAGAGCCCGGGCAGCAGGGTCCGGCCGGTCGCATCCACAGACCGGTCTCCGTCGAGGTGGTGGCCCACGTCAACGATCCGTCCATCCTCGATCGCCACGTCCGCCTCCGCAACCGTGCGCCCTCTGGCGTCGAAGACCTGGCCACCGCTGAACACTGTGCGCATATCCGTCCTCCACGAGTTCCGACCGACCCCACCGCTTTCTGACGCCCTTTGGCTGCCGCGACTGCTGCTCGCTGGGGAGTTCCGGTTCGTCAAGCCCGCCGTGCGGAAGCGCACGCGGACGCCGGGGAAGCGCATTCACTTTAGACGGTCAACCACCACCCACTTCGCCGTCGTGGGGAATCTCACCTGGGATCTGCTCGGCGCCCGCTCTGCGGGGCGCTGGGAGTTGACCTCTCCTCGGGCGGGGACGGCCGCCAGCCGCGGGAGGTGGCGGCCGCCTTCCGCGTGTACCATGACCAAGCCGCGCTCCGGCTCCACCTGGATGAGCTGGGCATTCGGAGGTGAAGTCCCGCTCGCGGCGGCACGATCCTGAAAGGAGAGGCACCCGATGGCTAGCGAAGGACTACACGAGCCGCTTCAACTTCTCGACGAAGCGATCATCGATCAGCACCGGGCCAGGACGTCCTTGTGTGAGGAGCTCGAGGCGATCGACTGGTACGACCAGCGGGTGAAGGCGACCTCTGACGCAAGCCTTGCCGCGGTCCTCGCCCACAACCGAGACGAGGAGAAGGAACATGCCGCGATGCTCCTTGAGTGGCTGCGCCGGCACGATCCTGTCCTCGATGGGCACTTGCGCACCTTCCTGTTCACCTCCGAGCCGATCACCCAGGTCGAGGCCGAGATGACGGGCGCTGCACCGGGGCCGGACGTGGCGCCTGGTACCCAGGGGTCGGAATCCCTCGGCATTGGCAGCCTCAAGGGGGCGGAGCAATGAACCACCTGCACCGGGACCTGGCGCCCATTTCCGACGCGGCATGGACGGCGATTGATCAGGAGGCCAAGACACGGCTCGCCACCCACCTGGCGGCCCGAAAGCTGGTGGACTTTGCCGGACCGCACGGTTGGTCGCACTCCGCCACTCCCTTGGGCCGGCTCGTCTCGATCTCCGCACCGTCGGCGGGCGTTACGGCAGCGCAACGGCGCGTCTTGCCTTTGGTGGAGCTGCGGGCCGAATTCAAGGTCTCGCGCACCGAGGTGGACGACGCCGAGCGCGGAGCCACCGACTTCGATCTTGCCGGATTGGACAAGGCGGCGCGGCAGATCGCACTCGCGGAGAACGTGACCGTGTTCCACGGGCACCCGGCGGCCGGGATGCAGGGCATCACCGAGAGAACTTCGCACGAGCCGATCGTGCTCGGCAAGGACACGCCACGGTATCCGAATGGAGTCGCCCGCGCCGTCGACGTGCTTCGCCAGGCCGGGATCGACGGGCCCTACGGGCTGGCCATCGGCCCGGAGATCTACACGGAGATCGTCGAGACCACCGAGCACGGTGGCTACCTGCTCCTGGACCACCTCCGCCAGATCCTTGGTGGCCCGCTGGTGTGGGCGCCCGGTGTGCAGGGAGGGATCGTGCTCAGCCTGCGAGGTGGAGATTTCCTGCTCGACTGTGGGCAGGATCTGTCCATCGGTTATGCCGACCATGACGTCGATCTCGTCCGGCTGTACATCGAGGAGAGCTTCACCTTCAGGGTCCTTGAACCTGACGCCGCCGTGGCGCTCCGGGTGGGCACCTGACCAGGTAGGGTCCTCTCCGATCAGATGAAGTAGTGGCCCTGTTCGAGGTCCTCGATGAGGCCGGGGTGGGTGGGCTTCCAGCCCAGGAGCTCCTGGGTGATGGTGCTGGAGGCGGGCATGTCGGTGCCGAGCAGGTGCACGAGCATGCCCTCGTACTCCCCGGCGGGTAGAGACTTGGCCGGCAGGTCCAGGTGGCGGCCGATGGCCTCGGCGATCTCGCGGACGGGCACGCCTTCGTCTCCGACAGCGTTGAGCACCGCACCGGCGGGAGCCTGTTCGACAGCCAGCCGGTAAAGAGTCGCGGCGTCCTTCACGTGGACGGCGGGCCAGCGGCTGGCCCCGTCGCCGATGTAGCCGGAGACGCCCTTGGTCCGGGCCATGGCGATGAGCTGGGGGATGAATCCGTGACGTTCCCCCTCGCCATGCACCGAGCGGGGCAGCATGACCAGGCAGGCGCGAACGTCCCGGTCTGCGGCAGCCAGCGCGGCCTGCATGTTGGTGATACGGGCCGCGATGGGCCCGGCGGCGACGAGTTCGTCGCGTTCGGTCGCGAGTCGTCCGGGCGTGACGAGCGTTCCGCCAGAGATCACCAGGGGCTTGCCGGAGCCGGCGAGGCTGGTTGCAAACGTCTCGATGGCCCTGGCGTCGGTCCGCGTCGCAGCCTCGGTCACGCTGGGCACGACGAAAGCCAGGTGGATGACCCCGTCGCTGTCGAGAGCACCGGCGCGCAGCACGTCGATGTCGTTCAGGTCGCCGCGCAACACCTCGGCGCCCATGTCGGCGACGGCCTTGGCGGAGGCGTCCGAGCGGGCTAACCCGAGGACCTTGTGGCCGGCGCTCATGAGTTCGGGGACGACGGCCGAGCCGATCCAGCCGGAGGCACCGGTGACGAAGATGCGCATGGAAACTCTCCCTGGCGGTGCTGACGTGATGAGGATGCGCGGCGCACACGCCGCGGTCGGAACGTTGATGCGATCGGGTCACATCAACGCTAACACAAGGATGCGACTGCGTCGCATCGTCTATGCTGTGATGGTGAGTAGATGGGCCCCGGACGCGCGTGAGCGCCTGGAGACCGCCGCGCTGGACCTGTTCGTGGAGAACGGGTATGAGGAGACGACCGTCGCGCAGATCGCGGATCGCGCCGGTTTGAACCGCGCCACGTTCTTCCGGCACTTCGCCGATAAGCGGGAGGTTCTGTTCGGCGGTGAAGACGTGCTGGCCGGGCTGTTCGGCGACGCCATCCAGGGGGCCTCGCCGGAGGCGACGCCCTCTGAGTGCCTGCACGCCGCGTTAGTGGCCGCCGGGGCCGCGATGACCCCGCAGCAGCGGGCCAAGGCCGCCCAGCGCGTGCTGGTGGTCGCGGCGAACACCGAAGTGCAGGAGCGGGGACTGCTCAAGCACGCCAGGATCGCCGGGTCGATCAGCGGCGCCCTGCGCGCACGGGGTGCGGACGAGCTGACCGCTCGACTGGGGGCGGAAGTGGGGATGCTCGCCTTCAGAATCGCCGTTGAGCGCTGGATGGAGTCGGACGATGACGAACCGTTCGCGCTCCATGCCGCAGCGGCCTTGAGTGAGCTGCTGACGCGCGCGGCCGAGTTCGACTCCCGATCGGCGATTCCGGAGCTCACGCGCGGGAAAGCAGCTGTCGCAGTGCCGGCTCGTACACCTCGGAGAAGCTGGGAAACGGATGAACGACATCCGCCATGACCTCGAGTGGGAGCTCCGCACGGATGGCCATCACCGCCTCGCCGATCCACTCGTCGGCGCGAGCGCCAATCGCCGCCGCACCGACGAGAACACCGCGCTTCCGGTCAGCGATGAGTGTGAGATGCCCGTCCAAAGCCGCGTCCGTCTGCGAACGGGCCGTCGCCGCCAATTGAGCGGTCGCCACGGTCACGTCCATCCCCTTGCGCCTGGCGGATTCCGCCGTTTCGCCGACGCATGCGATCGGCGGCTCCGTGAAAACGCACCGTGGCAGCGCCCGGTGGTCGGCCACGGTGCGCGTGCCGTTGAGATTGGACGCGATCACCCGTCCGTGATACGAGGCGGTGTGCGTGAAGGGTGCGACGCCGGTCACGTCGCCGCCGGCCCAGACATGCTCTTGGCCGCGGACGCGGCAGGTTTCGTCGATCTCGATTCCGCGCGGGCCGGGCTCGACGCCGATGCACTCCAGCCCAACCTTCGTGCGGGGCTTGCGTCCGGCAGCGATGAGGACGCGATCCACCACCAGGGTATGTCCATTGGATAGATTCAGCTCGACTCCGTGCGCGGTCCGCGCCGCGGCCTCGACCTGCGTCGATACCCTGACCGCGATGCCGCGCTGCTGAAAGAGGCGCATCAGCTCGTCGCCGACTGATGGCTCCTCCCGTGGGACCAGCCGGGGGGCCTGTTGCACGACGGTGACGCGTGAGTCGAAGCTCGCGTAGACGTCAGCGAGCTCACAGCCCACCGGTCCCCCTCCGACGATGGCCAGGCGCGCGACACGCTCGTCGGAGCTCAGCGCCCGGTCGCTGGTCCATGCGTCGATCGAGCCAAGGCCCGGTATCTCCGGAATGACGGGCGCGGAGCCCGTTGAGATGACCAGGTCTGTCCAGTCGATGCTCTTACCGCCGACCGTCAGGGTACCTGCGCCCGTGATGCGGCCATTGCCGCGCAGGATGGTGACGCCGTCCTCCTGGAGGCGCTGCGAAGTGCCTCCATCGTCACGGTGCTCCGCGATCACATCGCGGCGAGCGGTCGCGGCTGCATACGCCTCTGCGACCGTCTTGGCATCGGTGTCGATGCCAAGCCACTGGTCTCCGGTGGCCGCGCGACGCAGGTGGGCGGCATAGAGCATCGCCTTGCTCGGCATGCAGGAGACGTAGGGGCACTCACCACCGACACGAAGCACCTCCACGATCGCGACCGAGTGTCCAGCTCTGGCGACGGTTGGAGCCACGACTTCGCCGACCGATCCCCCACCGAGCACCACCACGTCGAAATGCCGAGAGCTCACGACATAATCCTCCGAAGCGCAATCCTGGTACACGTCCCGACCCGGACGTCGGCGCCAGCGGACGCCCTGCGTCAGTAGTGGTGGCGACGGCCGCCGACCGCATGTCCGAGGCTGCCGGGGAGCACGAGAGCCAATCCGATCACGAGTAGAATCACGCCGATGGTCCACAGGAGCGGAATCCCTGCGAAGAATTCGATGATCATCAGGATGATGCCAAGTGCAATCACGCCGATCACTCCGCCGGGTCAATCCGTGCATCCCAGTGTTGGGTGCTCACGTCGAGAGCGCCCCGCTCCAGACGCTGCGGTCAGTATGGCCCAGGTCAAGATTCAGCGTCTTGAGATTTCAGGGCCTCGCCTCGGCCCGGGCGGATACGCCGGTTCGGCGGTGAGCTCGGCGTGACCAAGGCGTCGACCCGTCCGGTCTGGCGCCACTACCTGCGGGCGATGGGCCCGGGACTGATCACGGGCGCTTCCGACGACGATCCGTCCGGCATCGCCACCTACTCCCAGGCCGGCGCCCAGTTCGGCCTCGCCTTCCTGTGGACCGCGCTTCTGACCTGGCCCTTGATGATCGGAGTTCAGGAGATCTGTGACCGCACCGCTCTCGCCACCGGCACCAGCCTGGGCGGGCTTGCCGTCCAACGCTTTCATCGGGCTGGTCAAACCATCGTCGGCGTGCTCCTCGTCGCCCTCCTCGTCGCCAACGCACTCAACATCGCCGCCGACCTGGTCGCCATCGGCAGCGGCATGCAGCTCCTCCACCTCGGGCCGACCTGGCTATGGGCGCTCGTCGCCGGGGTTCTGATCTCGGCACTGATTGCCTTGGGGACGTTCGCTCGCATTGCGCTGGTCTTCAAAGTGCTGTGCGCCGCGCTTCTCAGCTACCTGGTGGTGGCGGTCCTCGTCACCCATCAATGGGGCAGCGTCCTGGACCACACCTTCATTCCTCATGTGCAGCTCAACAAGACCTATCTGGCACTGCTGGTCGCCACCCTGGGCACGACCATCTCGCCGTACCTCTTTTTCTGGCAGAACGCCCACCGACTCGAGGAGATGCGTGAGGGACCGGAGGGGGGCGCGAAGGCCCTCCCGCTCCGGCGATGGGCGGCCGCGCGGGCGCGCCGCAAGCAATCGACCAGCAGGCTCGACGTCGTGGCCGGCATGACCTTCTCCAACCTGGTCATGTTCGCCATCATCGTGGCCACCGCGGAAACGCTCAACGTCCACCACCAGACAGACATTCGGAGCGCTGCGCAGGCGGCCGCGGCACTCAAGCCTCTGGCTGGGCAGTTCGCCAGCGTCCTCTTCGCATTGGGCTTCATTGGCAGTGGCCTGTTGGCCATCCCGGTGCTCGCGGGCGCCGGCTCGGTGGGCATGGCCGGGCTGCTCAGTCGGGAGTGGGGCTTCTCTCGGTCTGTCCGCGAGGCCCCCATCTTCTACGGGCTGGTGGCCATCGGAACTCTCGGGGGCACGGCGCTCAGCCTCCTCGCCATCAATCCGATCAAATTGCTCATCGTGGTTGCCGTCATCAACGGCATGGCGGCCGCACCCTTCCTGGTGGTGGTCATGCTGATCGCTGGGAGCCGCCGCCTCATGGGCGACTACGTGAACGGCAAGCTCGCCAAGACGGTGGGGTGGGCCACCGCGGCACTCATGGCTGTTGCAGCGATCGCTTTGATCGCCAGTGGGGGCATCAGTTTCGGATGAGGCACTGAGGAGCGCGATCACACCTATCGTGCACTGGTACGACATTGAACGATAGCTGCCTCGGCGGGATCCGGCCCGACGAGTGCACGTCACGCCCCACAAGGCTTCCCCCTCGATCATCGCCTTGAGGCACGAGGTGCGGACGTGTACGATCCGAATAGAGGCCCAGCGCTACCGCTTGGCTACCGACACCTAAAAGACCACATGCCCACTGTGATCGGCCACCACGATGTCAAGGACCAGAAACATTGGCTGGCCTCGTCGAAGCGCGAAGAGGTCTTCGGACCCCTCGGCGTCACCAACATCCGGACGTTCGTCGACCCGCAGAATCCGACCCGAGCGGCCGTACTGATGGATGTTGCCGACATGGATGTCCTCATGGCCGCGATGCAGAGCGAGGCGATGGTCGGGGCGATGGCACATGACGGCGTGGTCGGAGACAGCCTGGTGATCCTCGTAGAGGCGTAGTTTGCCGGGACGCGTCAGCGCCACGGGAAGCCCGCCTGTTCCGGTGTATATGCCCGCCGGGTGATATACGTTCGCCCGGCGGGCGCCGGTTCGACGGTGGTCGCGAACGCCGAGGGCAGGCTTGACGCAGCGGACTGGACGAGGCCCATCGTCACCTGAGAGCCCGAGTATGTGACGCGGTGCGCCGAAATCCCAGGGGCGATGGGCTTTCTCGTGCGACCCCTCGACAGACCCGTGCGTCCGCCAGCGGACAGACGCGCGACAGTCGATGACGGACGATGTCATCGGTGGCACTGTGACCCTGCCAGCTGTGTGCC
>Ga0302157_10002286_pt1 | contig 22407 bp, 21 predicted proteins | sample I_Bog_N3_3_FD_193502 | JGI IMG/M metagenome (GOLD analysis project Ga0302157, IMG submission 193502) | Peat permafrost microbial communities from Stordalen Mire near Abisko, Sweden - I_Bog_N3_3 | ecosystem: Environmental > Terrestrial > Soil > Wetlands > Peat | place: Sweden: Abisko, Stordalen... | reverse complement strand
GTACGATTGGTCTGCGTGGTGCGAACCACGGTTCCGCGATGTTGTGACATTCTGTTGCCTGTATGGCCCCGGGCCGCATGCGGGGTCAACCGATTGCAGCTTATCAAATCGTTACACGGCGCCCATGCCACCGCCAGGAGGGCGGCCGGCTATGACCGTATCAGTGGGCAAAGATGTCGGGCTGTTCGTAGCCCAGCAGGTCCAGCCGGCAACGGGTCGGCAAAAAGCCGAAGCATGACAGCGCCAGGTCGAGCCGACCCTCCCGGATCAGCAGCGTCTCCAGCTTCGCCCATAACGCGTGCAGATACAGCACGTCCGAGGCCGCGTAAGCGAGTTGCTCGGCGGAGAGGTCCACCGACCCCCAGTCCGAGCTCTGCTGTTGTTTCGACAGATCGACACCCAACAGCTCTTTGCACAGGTCCTTGAGACCGTGGCGGTCAGTGAAGGTGCGGATCAGTTTGGCGGCGATCTTGGTGCAGCGCACCGGTGCGACGGTAACGCCCAGGGCGTATTGCAGCACCGCGACGTCGAACCGCGCGAAGTGCATCAGCTTGACCACGGCCGGATCGGCCATCATCGCGGCCAGGTTCGGGCAGTCGAAGCCGTGGCCGCCCAGCGATTGGGGCACAAGCTGCACCAGATGGGCGTGCCCGTCGCCGCCCGACAACTGCACCAGGCACAGCCGGTCGCGATGCGGATTGAGACCCATCGTCTCGGTGTCCACCGCGACCACGGGGCCGAGGGTCAGACCCTCCGGCAGGTCGTGCCGGTGCAGGTGGATGGTTCCGTTCGGCATGAATTGCGTGGTGCTCATGTGATATGTTTGGTGCCCAGAAGAAGACTCGAACTTCCACGACCTTGCGGCCACAGGTACCTGAAACCTGCGCGTCTACCAATTCCGCCATCTGGGCATCCGGCCAATCCGAGGATCAGCGGCAGGGCCGGCGATGTAGCGGCCGGCTGGCCGGCCGTCAACCGCTGTTATTGCCGCCGGCACCGCTGTGGCTGGCCGGCCGGCCCTCTTGCTGCCCTTGGGGTCCCGCCGGATAAGCGGGTCCGCCATGTCCAGCCGTCAGGTTCACATCATCGGCGCATCCGGCCGGTCCGGCCGCGCGCTCAGCCGAACGCTGCTGGACGCGGGCGATACGGTCGTGCCGGTGGTCCGCGACCGCGACCGGTGGGCTGCGGGCGGCCTGATGGTGCCGCCGCGCGTAGCCGACCTCAACGACCCCGGCCGCCTGGAAGCGGCGCTGATCGATGCCACCGCCGTCGTGTGCTGCGCGCATGCCCGCCATGCCGCATCCGTCATAACCGCGGCACCGCCCACCGCTCGGTTGGTGTTTTTGGGCAGCACCCGGAAATTCACCCGCTGGCCGGACGATCACGGCAACGGCGTGCTGGCGGGCGAGGCTGTCTTTCTGGCCAGCGGGCGGAGCGGCGTGATGCTGCATCCGACGATGATCTATGGTGCGCGGGGCGAGAACAATGTCCAGCGACTGGCTGCCTTGCTGCGCCGGCTGCCCGTGCTGCCCCTGCCGGACGGCGGCGCGGCGCTGGTGCAGCCGATCCATCAGGATGACGTGACGCGCGCGGTGCTGGCGGCACTTGCGCGGGATTGGGATGGCCCGCACAGCCTGGTGCTCGCCGGTCCGTCCCCCGTCACGTACGCGGCCTTCATCAGAGCCATCGCCGCCGCGGCGGGTCTGCGCCCACCGCGCATCCTGTCGGTCCCCGCCCTCCCGCTGATTGCCGCCGCCGCGCTGACCCGGTTTCTGCCCGGCCTGCCGACGATCGCGTCCGCCGAGGTCCGCCGCCTGCTGGAGGACAAGGCCTTCGATGTCGCCCCGATGATTGACGCACTGGGGTTTACACCGGCGGCCCTGGCCGAAGGCTTGGCGCGCACGTTTCCGGCTTCGATCGGTGGCGCAATCCAGGCCTGACGTAATAAACGGTTGACAATGCGATATCAGACAGCGCTCGGTTGACCGGTATCATGATGGTTCTGTCGCCAGGAAGCAGCGTGTCCGACGTTTCGTACCCAGAGTTTCCCGCCATCAGCCTGGTGCAACGATTGCGCCGCGCCACCCGCGATTTGCATACGCGGGCCGAACGTACCGGCATCGTCGCGACGATCCTCGACGGGACTGCGACCCGAACGGGCTATGCGCTTTATTTGCGCAATCTGCTGCCGGCCTACCAGGCCATGGAGCACGCCCTGGAGCAGCACCGCGACACGCCCGGCATCGGCGCGCTCGCCTGGCCGGCGCTGTATCGCGCCCCCGGCATCATCGCCGACCTTGCTGACCTGGCGGGACCGAACGGTCCGGAGTCGCTGCCGCTGCTGCCCGCCGCCGAACGCTACGCGGCGCGAATCGCCTGGGCGGGTTCGGGTGACGGCGGATTGCTGCTCGCGCATGCCTATACGCGTTATCTCGGCGATCTGAGCGGCGGGCCGATTCTGGCGCGGCGACTCGGTCAGATCTTCGGGCCGGACTTTCGCGCGACGGCCTTCATGGCGTTTCCCGCCATCGGCGATGTCGGCGTGTTTGCCAATGCTTTTCGCGCCAGCCTCAACCACGCGTTCGACCGGGTGGCCAATCCTGAAGACGTGGTGCGGGAAGCGTTGATTGCATTCGCTTTGAACATCGGATTGTCGTGTGAGGTTGCTGACATGCAGTGCGGTTCGGGCGAACCCTGCGCCGCGGCGCTGCCGGCCCCTGCGGGCCGTCCGTGATGAGAATGATTGCAACGACCGGTTGTCCACGGCCAGCGACAAACGTGTACCAGGATTAATTTTGCAGCATCTCTGTCCAAGGCGTGTAAATCCTGCTATGACAATCCCAAATAAGCACTAGGTGTCTCCAGGAGGCTACAATCACCGCAGCACTCATGTCGGGTGTCAGCCTTGCTCAGCCGGACGTCACGTTGACGCTGGATCTGGGCGGCGTCATCCGCGACGTCGTCCTTTCGAACGCGGTATCGGACGAACCGGTCTCTGACTGGGTTGGCCGCCCGTGGGTCGAGACCGTTGGCGAAACCGGCAGTGGCAAGGTCATGCGCATGGTGGAGGATGCGCGGGAAAGCGGTGTCTCCGCCTATCGTCAGGTTACCCAGCGCTTCCCCAGTGGCCTCGAAGTTCCCATGGAATACACGACAGTCCGGCTGGGCGGAAAGGCCGGCCTGATCGCCATCGGACGCAACCTCCACACCGTCGCGGAGCTGCAGTCCCGCCTGATCGCGGCCCAGCAGGCGATGGAGCAGGAATACTGGAAACTGCGGGAGGTCGAGACCCGCTACCGGTTGTTGTTCGATGCCTCGAATGAAGCCGTATTGCTGCTGAAGGCCGACACCTTGCGCGTGATGGAAGTCAATCCCGCCGCAATCCGCGGACTGGGCCTGTCGCGCGGGCGGGAACTCCTGCCGGAAATGGCGCCGGAGGAGCGGGAAGTCTTCCAGGCGATGCTGCAGCGCGTGCGCCAGTCCGGCCGGGCACCCGGAATCCTGCTGCACCTTGGTCCCGACCAGGCTGCATGGCTGGTCCGTGCATCGCTGATGACCAGCGAACCCGGACCCCTGTTCCTGGTCCAGCTTGCCTCCGCCGATGCACCGCAACTGCCGATCCGCCGCAATGACCAGACGTCGCTCGACGACTTCATCGACCGCATGCCCGACGCCTTCGTGGTGATCGACCGGGACGGTTTTGTGCGCCGCGTCAATCGCGCCTTCCTGGACCTGGTCCAGGCCGGCGGCGAGGGTGCGGTTCTGGGGGAGCGTCTGGCCCGCTGGCTGTCCCGCCCCGGCGCGGATCTGACCGTGCTGCTGGCCAACCTGAACCGTCACGGGTCGGTCCGCCTGTTCGCGACCGGCATTCAGGGTGAGTTGGGCGGCGAGACGGCGGTCGAAATCTCCGCCGCCGGCAATACCGCCACCCGCCCCAATTATGTCGCGCTGCTGGTGCGTGACGTGGGGCGGCGGTTGCCGGCGAACGAGGACTCCCCCAGCCTGCAGGCCGCCCTTGGCGCGATCATCGAGGAGACCGGGAAGACGCCTTTACGAAACCTCGTCCGCGACACGGTCGGTCTGGTGGAACGGCACTATATCGGCGCCGCCCTGACCTTGTCCGATGGCAACCGTACCGCCGCGGCCGAGTTGCTGGGCATGAGCCGGCAAGGGTTCTACAAGAAGCTGGCACAGTACGAGATAGACGGACATTCGCGTCCCGGTCCATACTCCGAGGATTAACATCCGCCGGGGGGCCGACGTGCCGAAGCGCATTGTCTCGACGCCTGCCTTTGGGCAGGCCGACCTCTCCAACTGTGAACGTGAGCAAATTCACTTTGCCGGCTCCATCCAGCCGCACGGGGCGCTTCTGCTCGTGCAGGAACCGGATGAACTCATCGTCCAGGCCAGCGAGAACGCCAGAGCGTTCCTTTCGCTGCATGGGAATGTCATTGGGCGGCGTCTGGCCGACATTCCTGGCGATCTCGCCGAACGGCTGCGCCCGCATCTGGGCGACCCGTTGCATACCATCGCCCGCGGCGTGCGGTGTCATGTCGGTTCGCCGTTGCGGGCCTTCGACGGCCTCATCCACCGCCCGCCGGGCGGGGGCCTGATCATCGAACTGGAACCCGCTGGCCCGGCGGTCGATTTGTCCCATGATCTGGAGAAGGCGCTCCAGGGGATCATGGGGGCTCCGTCGCTGCGCGCCCTGTCAGACGAAACGGCTCGTATTTTCAAGAGTTTAACGGGCTATGACCGGGTGATGGTCTATCGTTTCGACGATGACGGTCATGGCGAGATCCTGTCGGAAGAGCGGGATCCGTCGCTGGAAGCCTTTCTCGGCAACCACTATCCCGCCTCTGACATCCCCCACATTGCCCGGCGGCTGTATGTGCGCAACCGGGTCCGGGTGTTGCAGGACGTCGAATACACGCCCTCGCCGCTGACACCCCCCGTCTCGCCGGTCAGCGGTGGCCCGCTCGACATGTCGCTGTGTTTTCTGCGCAGCAGTTCGCCGATCCATGTGCAATATCTCAAGAACATGGGCGTCCGCGGCACCCTGGTGGTATCGCTGGTGGTCAGCGGCAAGCTCTGGGGCCTGGTGTCCTGCCACCACTACGCCCCGCGCTTTGTGCATTTCGAACAGCGTGCGATCTGCGACCTTCTGGCCGAGGCCGTCGCAACCCGCATCGCGGCGCTGGAAAGCTTCACCCAGGCCCAGGCCGAGTTTGCCGTGCGGCGGCTGGAACAGCGCATGAGCCGGGCAATCTCGCGGGAGGGCGACTGGCGTGGTGCGCTGTTCGACCGGACCGGTGCGCTGCTGGAACCCGTCGGTGCCACCGGTGCGGCGCTGCTGTTCGAAGGCGAGGTGCGGACCGTGGGTGAAGTGCCGGGTACCGCCGCCTTGCGCGACATCGGCGCCTGGCTGGACCGCCAGCGGCATGCCGGCATGTTCGCCACCGCCTCGATCGGCAAGGACCTGCCGGACTTTGCCGCCCTGACCCCAATTGCCTGCGGCCTGCTGGCGGTGCCGGTCTCCGCGGTTCCCGGCGAATACATCGTCTGGCTGCGGCCCGAACGGGTGCGGACCGTGACCTGGGGCGGAAATCCGTTCGAGCCGCATCTGGCCGGCGACGATCCCGCCATCCTCTCGCCGCGGCGGTCCTTCGCGCAGTGGCATCAGCTCGTGGAGGGCACCGCCGACCCCTGGAACTCCGCCGACCTCGCCGCCGCTCGGCTGATCGGCGATACCATCGCCGATGTCATCGTCCAGTTTCGATCGGTGCGGATGCTGATCGCCGAGGACCAGCTCGATCAGGTGCGCCGCCAGGTGCAGCAATCTGGCCAGCCCGTGGTGATCGCGGACCCCGAGGGCCGGATCCTGCATGTCAACGCGGCCTTTGGGGCCTTGCTGCCATGGGTTGCAGGATGGCCGGAGACGATTGACGATCTGCTGCAGCATATCGCCGGTCCCGAGGAGGCGACGCGCGCGCTGTGCGATCTGGTCAACAGCCGCAAATCCTGGCGCGGTGAGGTGCAGGTCGTCGGCCCCGGCAACGAAATCACACCGTTGTTAATACGATTTGATCCGGTCTTCGCCGCGCAGGACCGGGTGCTGGGTTTCGTGCTGTTGTTTACCGACCTGACCGAACGCAAGGTGGCCGAGACGGCGCGCCGGCAGTTTCAGGAATCCGTGATCCAGCAGCGCCGTCCGATGGCGGGCATGTTGGATTCCAAGGCCGACCTCGTGTTCCGCAACCTGCTGTCAACGGTGGTGGAGAATGCGCAACTCGCCGCGCTGGAGATCGCCGACGGGGTTGACCCGTCCCGCATGCCGGAGATGTTGGAGGCGGTCCGCGCGTCGGTGGCACGGACGGCGGAAATGTTGGGCTATCTGGTGTGGCACGCGACCCGAGGGGAACGCGACCGCCCGCGCGATTAGCGCGTTTTCACCGTGACGGGAAAGTCGTCCCCCATTCGTCATGGCCGGGCATGACGAAAAAGGGCACTCTGGCAACCGGATTTCCAGTCACAGTGAAAACGCTCCGATGGTGTCGCATCCGGCGGATCGTTGCGCTCCGTTGCCCGGCCCGGCGCGTTGCATCGCCGGGTTGGCGCTTGGTGCGCAAGCGAGGCAATAAATTATCCCTTGACGCGATCTTGGTAATATTATTAACTATCCATGCTATTTATATTGGCCTCCGCTAGGGGCCGATTGCATCGGACGGACGCAGCCGCTTGGGTTGCGTCCAGGTTTCACCCGACCGGTACGATCGTTTCCCGAGCGACCTATTTTTTACCGGAGTACGATGTTTCAATGATGTCTGCCCTATCGTCGGCACTTGGTGCGGATCGCTACTATCCGCATGCGATTTGCCTGTCCTTCGACCCGCTGATGTTATGGACCTATTCCATTGTCAATCTGTCCATTTGGGCGTCCTACATGGCCATCGGGGCCGGGCTGGTCATCTTCCGGATACGCCGCATCCAGATCACCCGGTTTTCGTTCGACCTTTTCGCAGCCTTCATCATGCTGTGTGGACTGACTCACCTGACGGATGCGGTGACCCTTTACAGCGGTCTGTATCGGCTCGATCTGCTGGCGCGCATCGCCACCGCGGTGGTATCGGCTGCAACCGCACTTCACATGTTCCAGCAGACGGTCACGGAGAAGGATGGTCATGTCGGTGCATGACATTACCGATTCCGATTCAGTCACCGCCATCGCCGCAACCATCACGGCCCTGCTGTCTGGACTATTCGCCTGGCTGGCGGCACGTCGCAAGAGCAGCGCTGATTTTACGATGTCGCTTACATCGGGTTTCGACGTGCTCACCCGCAGGCTGCAGCAGGACAACGCGGCCCTGCGAGATGAAATCCGGCAGCTCCGTCATGAGGTAGAAATATTAAGGGCGGAGATCGCAGCCGCCAAGGCCCGATGAAACCGGTCGGATCCGGCAGCATCGCCCCCATGTGTCGGCTCAACCGTGCACGGCGTCCGTCAGGCGAAGGGTCAGGCTGCCTTAACACCGGCGATGTACTGATCGACCACGCCGCGAAGCTGTTCGGCCTGGCGTGACAGTTCCCCCGCCGCGCCCAGGACCTGGCCCGCCGCGGCGCCGGTATCGTTGGCGCCCGCGCTCACCCCGGTGATGTTGAGCGTGACCTCCTGCGTGCCGGCCGAAGCTTGCTGAACATTCCGCGCGATGTCCTGCGTCGCCGAACCTTGCTCCTCCACGGCGGCGGCAATGCTGGCGGCGATTTCGCTGACTTCCCCGATCGTCGAGCCGATCGCCTGGATCGACGTCACCGCCTCCTTGGTCACGGACTGGATTTGCGCGATCTGGCGGGCGATGTCCTCGGTCGCCTTGGCGGTCTGGGTTGCGAGGTTCTTGACCTCCGAGGCAACCACGGCAAATCCCTTGCCGGCGTCGCCCGCTCGCGCCGCCTCGATCGTGGCGTTCAGCGCCAGAAGGTTGGTCTGCCCGGCGATGCTGCTGATCAGGCCGACGACCTCACCGATCTTCTGGGCTCCCTCGGCCAGCGCCTGCACGACGCGATCGGTGCGTGCGGCGTCGTCCTTCGCCTTGCCGGCGATCGTCGCCGATTGCGCCACCTGGCGCGCGATTTCGGCAATCGAGGACGCGAGTTCCTCCGACGCCGTCGCCACCGTCTGCACGTTGACGCTGGCCTGTTCGGCGGCGGCGGCGACGCTGGTCGCCTGCTGTGTGGTCTGTCCGGCGGTGGCCGTCATCGACTGGGCGGTTGCCTGCAATTCCGTGGCCGCGGTCGACACCTGACCGACCAGTTCCACGACCTTGGCATCGAAGGCGACGGTCAGGGTCTCGATCCGCGCCGTCCGCTGCTCCCGCGTTGCCTGCGTTGCGGTCTTTTCGGCCGCAAGTTTCGTGGCCTGGATGGCATTCTGTTTGAAGACCTCAACGGCGCGGGCTATGGCGCCGATTTCATCGGTGTTGTCGCGCGCCGGAACGTCAACCGCGTGATCGCCAGCGGCCAACTGCGCCATGGCGGCGGTCATGCCGATCAGCGGGCGCAGAATGCCGCGGGCCGTCAAGACGGCAAAGGCACCGCCCAGGCCCAACCCGGTCACGACCAGGGCCAGGCTGAGCATCCGGAACAGGGAAATCGTATGCAGAACATCGGCTTCGGCCAGGGCCTGCTGTTCGTGGATATCCTGTTTGAGCGCCTCGGAGTCGGTGCGGATGCGCTCGCCCGCCGCCAGGATGTCGCCGTTGATCAGGGTCCCGGTGTCTTTGGTGAGGGCCAGCATATGATGGAAGGTGTCGGTGTACTTCGCCGTGAGGGCCGTAATATCGTCGAACAGCGGCTTCAGCGCCGCGTCCCGCGCAGCCGGCTCGATCGCTTTCAGCGCCTGGTGGAGTTGCGCGAAGGTCTCCTCGGCCTTTTTCGCCTGCGCGTCGTCGTGGCGGGCGATCGCTTTGTTGGCATCCAGCCGCGCCGCCATCAGGGCTTCCACGCCAGCCAGTGCCAGCAACCTTGCATCGTTGTTTTCGGCCAGAGTCGCTGTGGCCGCCAGACGGTCGAAGTCCTCGCGCAGCTTCAGCCCGCTGGGGTCGAGCACCTCACGCTGCGACATCCTGGCCTCATTCGTCAGGGCTTTGACCTTTTCGAAGGACTGCGCATAGGCCCGAGCCGTTTCGGATATGGATTGTATTTTGGCGAGATTCGCAGGAGCCACCATCTGCGGAGCCGCCGCATCGATCGCCGTGCGCGCATCGGCCAGTGCCGCGTCGCCGTGCGCTGCCACATCAGGATCGCCGGACAGCACATACTCCTGCACATAGCGGCGGACGAAGGCGAAGCGCAGCTCGATCTCGCTCACGGCGTTGAGGACCTGAGTGCGACGCGCGCCGACACCCACCGAATCACCGACCTGGCCCAGCGCGATCAGACCAACGCCGCCGACGATTGCAAGGATGGCGATGACGCATCCGAATCCGCTGAAAATTTTGGTCCGAATCTGGAGGTTGGCACGTTTGGCCTCGGCAGACATGGGAAAGAGTCTCCTGGTCCCAGGTCGCGGTACCCTAGCGGTGCCGCCTTAACGCCAGGTTAACGGGACGCACATTTTTCGCTTTGATTGCCAGCCCGATCAGGCAGGCCGCGGATGACACCGCCCGCGATTTGCCAAGGTGAGTGTCAACCCGGCTTGACGCTGCCGGGACAGCCTCGGATAAGGACCGCGAGCGGTTCGGCCTCTCGACTGACCCGGTTCCGCGTCCGGTCACCCGGAACGGCCGCCCGACGACCGACGTGACGCGCCTGACGACGGCGGGCGACCTGGACCTGGCGATGGAGCGGATGCAACCACACGATCAAACCAGCGGCACGCGGGCCCGGGCGTGGCGCTCGGCCAGCCCAATCCGGCGCGGGTCACGTTGATGGCCCGAGCGGTCTTTCCCTTCGCCGCGATCGTCGGCCAGGAGGATATGAAGCTGGCGATGCTGATCGCCGCGGTGGATCAGGGGGTCGGCGGCGTCCTCGCGTTCGGCGACCGCGGCACTGGGAAATCCACCACCATCCGAGCCCTCGCCGACCTGCTGCCACCCATGAAAGTCATGCAGGGCTGCCGCTACGGTTGCGACCCGGCCGCGCCCGACAGTTGGTGCGCCGATTGCCGGGCCCGCACGACCCTGGGCAAAGCCGTCACCGCCCCCGTGCCGGTCGTCGATCTGCCGCTGGGGGCAACCGAGGACCGCGTTGTCGGCTCGCTCGACCTGGAGCGCGCGCTGACCCAGGGGGTGAAGGCCTTCGAACCCGGGTTGCTGGCGCGTGCCAACCGCGGCTTCCTCTATATCGACGAGGTGAACCTGCTGGAGGACCACCTGGTGGACCTGCTGCTCGACGTCGCCGCCTCGGGTGAGAACGTGGTGGAACGCGAGGGCCTCAGCATCCGCCACCCCGCCCGCTTCGTGCTGATCGGCAGCGGCAACCCCGAGGAAGGCGAACTCCGCCCGCAGTTGCTGGACCGGTTCGGCCTCTCGGTGGAGGTGCGCACGCCGCAGGACCTGCCGACCCGGATCGAGGTGGTGCGGCGGCGCGACAGCTTCGAGCGCAACCCTGCGGCCTTTGCCGCCACCTGGACCAAGGCCCAGGCCAAGGTGCGCCGGCAGATCGTCGCCGCGCGCGCGCATCTGCCCTCGGTTGCTGTGCCGGACTTCGCGCTCGAACGCGCCGCACGCCTATGTATGCAGCTCGGCACCGACGGTCTGCGCGGCGAGCTCACCTTGATCCGCGCGGCTCGGGCGCTGGCGGCGTTGGAGGGTGATGCGGCGGTGGGCGACAGTCAGTTGCGGCGGATCGCCACAATGGCGCTGAGCCACCGGTTGCGCCGCAACCCGCTGGACGAGTCCGGCGCGGGTGCCCGGGTGATGCGCGCGGTTGAGGAATTGTTCGGCGCATGAGCGGCGCCGCAGCCTGGGCCGATGCCTTGGCGGCCCTGACATTGTTCGCGACGGATCCGGTCGGTCTGGGCGGGATCGAGTTGCGGGCCGGCGCCGGTCCGGTGAGGGACCGCTGGCTGGTGCTGTTGCGCGAGGCGCTGCCGGCTGGGACTCCGGTTCGGCGGCTGCCGCTGAACACCGGGGACGACCGGTTGTTGGGCGGGCTGGACCTGGCCGCGACCCTGCAAGCAAGCCGTCCGGTCGAACAGAAGGGATTGCTGTCGGAGGCGGACGGCGGCGTGGTGCTGCTGGCGATGGCCGAACGGGTCGAACCCGGTGTGGCGGCGCGCCTGTGCGCGGTGATGGACCTGGGCGAGGTCGCCCTGCTGCGCGACGGCCTGTCGCGCCGGCTTCCCGCCCGGTTTGGCCTGGTCGCGCTGGACGAGGGGATCGCGCCCGACGAAGCGACCCCGCGCGCCGTGCAGGACCGCCTGGCCTTCCGGGTGGATCTAACCGAGGTGACGCTTGGGGATCTGCGGGGCCTGGAAGGCAGGCCAAATCTTCTCCCCCTCCCCTTGAGGGAGGGGGCCGGGGGGAGGGGGCCCCGCACAGGAAGCGCCACCGTCGGAGCCAAACTCCTACCGACCCCTCCCCCTAACTCCGTCCCACAAGGGGAGGAGGAAGTGGTGCAACCCAGAACCGCCGAGCTCCCCCCCGACGCCGCCGAAGTCATGTGCGGCACCGCGATGGCCCTGGGCATCGACTCCCTGCGCGCGCCAATCCTCGCGCTGCGCGCCGCCGCGGCCGCCGCGGTCCTCGACGGCCGCGACATTGTCACCGAAACCGACCTGGCTCTGGCCGCCCGCCTCGTCCTCGCCCCGCGCGCCACCCGCATGCCGCCGGCCGAACAGGCCGAAGCCGAACCCGAGGAAACCCCACCCCCGCCCGCCGACGATTCGTCCTCCGACGACGAATCCCTGAGCGATCGTCCCTTGGCGGATGTGGTGCTGGACGCGGCGAAAGCCGCCTTGCCACCCGACCTGCTGGCACGCCTGTCGATGCTGGCCGCCGGCGCCGTCCGCTCGCGTGCCTCCGGCCGGGTGGGACAGATCCAGGCCTCGCTGCGCCGGGGTCGCCCGATCGGCACCCGCCAGGGTGAACTCCGCCCCGGCGTGCGGCTGAACGTGCTGGAAACGCTGAAAGCCGCGGCCCCCTGGCAGAAGCTCCGTCGCCACGCTGCCGGCGACGGCGCCCGCCGCATCGAGGTCCGCCGCGACGATTTCCGCATCGTCCGCTTCCAGCAAAAAACCGAAACCACGACGGTGTTCGCCGTCGATGCCTCCGGTTCCGCCGCCCTGCACCGGCTGGGTGAGGCGAAGGGCGCGGTCGAGCTGCTGCTCGCCGACTGCTACGTCCGCCGCGACCAGGTCGCACTGATCGCCTTTCGCGGACGCGACGCCATGCTGCTGTTGCCGCCGACTGGATCGCTGGTGCGGGCGAAGCGCTGCCTGGCGGGGTTGCCGGGGGGCGGGGCGACTCCGTTGGCCGCCGGCATCGACGCCGCCGCCGCGCTGGCCGATGCCGTCCGCCGCCGTGGCCGCACGCCGGTGATCACCTTCCTGACCGACGGCCGCGCCAACATCGGCCGCGATGGCACCGGCGGCCGGCCGAAAGGCGAGGCGGAAGCGCTTGAGAGCGCCAAGCTGCTGCGTGCGACCGGCATTGCCTCGCTGCTGGTGGATACCTCGCCCCGTCCCAACCCTTTCGCTCGGCGTCTGGCCGAGGCGATGGGCGCGCAGTACCTCCCCTTGCCCTATGCCGACGCGACCGCCTTGTCCCGAGCGGTCCGGTCCGCGGCGGCGGCGTGAGCCAGGGACTGGTCTGGGAGCGGGACGGCCGCGACTGGCCGAATCGCGCATTCAGCCGCTTCGTCACCGCGGGCGGGCTGCGCTGGCACGTGCAGGTGATGGGGCAGGGGCCGGTTCTGCTGCTGCTGCACGGCACCGGGGCCTCCACCCACTCGTTCCGCGATCTGGCGCGGCTGATGGCGGAGTCCTGTACGGTGGTGATGCCGGATTTTCCCGGCCATGGGTTCACCGCGACTCCGGCCTCGGGGGCCGGATTCTCATTACCGGGCGTGGCGAACGGGATTGCGGCGCTGCTGCGGGCGCTGGCGCTGGAGCCGAGGCTGGCGGTGGGGCATTCGGCGGGCGCGGCGGTCGCCGCGCGGATGTGCCTGGATGGCGCGATCGCGCCGGACGCGCTGGTCAGCCTGAACGGCGCGCTGCTGCCGTTTCCCGGCCCGGCCAAGGACTTCTTCGGCCCGGCGGCGCGCATCCTGGCCAGTTCGCGCTTCGCCGCGCAGGCCTTGACCTTCCTCGCCGGCTCGCGGCCGTCGGTGGAGCGGCTGATCCGCTCGACCGGCTCGCGGATCGATCCCGAGGGGCTGCGGCTATACGGGAAGCTGGTTGGCAATGCCGGGCATGTCGGTGGCGCGCTCGCGCTGATGGCGAACTGGGACCTGCAACCCTTGATGCGCGATCTGCCGCGGCTGGCACCGCGGGTGGTGCTGGTCAGCGGCGGCAATGACGGGATGGTGCCACCCTCGGAGGCGTTCCGGATCCGCGCATTGCTGCCGCGGGCGGAAATGGTCAGTTTGCGCGGGCTCGGCCATCTGGCGCACGAGGAAAAGCCCGCGGAGGTCGCGGCGTTGCTGCGCCGGGTTGCCGAAGCCTGAGGCACGGGGCGTTGGTCAAGGAGCAAGGGGCAGAGAGACTCCCCCTCCCCTTGTGGGAGGGGGTTGGGGGGAGGGGGCCATCGGAGGTAGCCAAGAACCGCCGGAGCTCATACTCGCGGAGCCCCCTCCCACAAGGGGAGGGGGAGTCTTTCGGTAGCAGCACCCCCAACCGGATCGATCTGCCCGTGTACGATTTCTTCACCTCGCCGCACGTGATCGACCTCGTTCTGGCGCTCACCGTGCTGGAAGCCGGCCTGTTGCTGCTTTGGCGGCGGCGGACCCGGCGCGGACCATCGCCCTTGGCGCTGTTTCGCATGCTGTTGCCCGGCATCTTTCTTCTCCTCGGCTTGCGCGCCGCTTTGGACGGCAATCCGTGGCCCCGGGTCCCGGTCGCGCTGACCGCGGCCCTGGTCGCGCATTTGATCGATTTGCAGGCGCGCTGGCGCGGCTGACGGGGCTCGCCAGACCTGTCACTTTATGTTTACAGTCTCGTGTATGGCCATGTTGACAGATCCGGGCCTCCGCCCGCCCCTCGTGCCGCCGCGTCCCGCGGCTCGTCATGCTGTCGTGATCGGGGCCGGCCTCGGCGGCCTGGCCGCGGCGATCCGTCTCGGCGCCCGCGGCTATCGGGTCACCATCCTGGAAAAGCTCGATGCGCCCGGCGGCAGAGCCTCGGTGTTCCGCCAGGATGGCTTCACCTTCGACGCCGGCCCGACCATCCTGACCGCGCCCTTCCTGCTGGAGGAGCTCTGGCAGCTCTGCGGCCGGCGCATGGAAGACGACGTGACCCTGAAGGCGATGGAGCCATTCTACCGCCTGCGCTTCCACGACGGGGAAACCTTCGACGCCAGTGGCGATCCCGACACGATGCGGGCCGAGGTTGCGCGCCTGTCGCCCGCCGACGTGGACGGTTACGAGCGTTTCATGCGGCTCAGCGAGCGTACCTGCCGGATCGGGTTTGAGCAACTGGGACACGTGCCGTTTGGCTCCTGGACCGACATGGCGAAGGTCGCGCCGGAGCTGATCCGGGTTGGCGGCTATCGCAGCGTCTATGGCCTGGTCAGCCGCTTCATCAAAGACGAGCGTCTGCGGGTTGCTTTCAGCTTTCATCCGTTGCTGATTGGCGGCAACCCCTTCACCGCCAGCGCCATCTACACATTGATTCCGTTCCTGGAACGCCGCTGGGGCGTGCACTCCGCGATGGGCGGCACCGGGGCGGTGGTGGCCGGCCTGGCGAAGCTGGTGCAGGGGCAGGGGGGCACGATCCGCTGCAACGCGCCGGTCGCGCAGATCACCTTGCAGGGCAAACGCGCCACCGGGGTGCGGCTGGAATCGGGCGAGGTCATGGCGGCCGACATCGTCGTATCGAACGCCGATTCCGCCTGGACCTATGCGAAACTGTTGCCACCCGGCGTGCGCCGGCACTGGAGCGACCGCAAACTCGACCGGTCGCGTTACTCCATGAGTTTGTTTGTCTGGTATTTCGGCACCGACCGCCGCTACGAGGACATTCCGCATCACACGATCATGCTGGGGCCGCGCTACCGCGGCTTGCTGACCGATATCTTCAAACACAAGGTGCTGGCTGACGATTTCAGCCTTTACCTGCACCGTCCGACCGCAACCGATCCAAGCCTGGCACCCGCTGGGGGTGATACGTTTTATGCGCTGTCGCCGGTGCCGAACCTGGATGGCAACACCGACTGGCGGCAGGCGGCGGAACCGTATCGGCAAAAAATCGAGCGGCACTTGTCGGAGACGTTGCTGCCAGAGCTTGGCCGACACGTCGTTTCTTCCAAACTGATCACGCCGCTGGACTTCCAGGACCGGCTGTACGCGCTGCGCGGCGCCGCCTTCGGGCTCGAACCGGTGCTGCTGCAAAGCGCCTGGTTCCGGCCGCACAACAAAAGCGAAGACATCGACCGGCTCTATCTTGTCGGCGCCGGCACCCATCCCGGGGCGGGAGTCCCGGGCGTGCTGTCATCGGCCAAAGTTCTTGAAAGTGTGGTTCCGCATGCCGCTGCCCTGGACTGACGCCGAAGCCGCCGACCTGGCCGAGTGCCGGACTTTGCTCTGTGCGGGATCGCGCAGTTTTCACGCGGCCTCACGGCTGCTGCCGGTTGCAATCCGTGATCCCGCCATCGCGCTCTACGCCTTCTGCCGCGTCGCCGACGACGCGATCGATTGCGATGGACCCGGCCAACTGGGCTGGCTGCGCGAACGCCTGGCGCTGATCTACGCCGGCCGTCCGCTGCCGCTGGTCGCGGACCGTGCATTTGCTCGGATTGTAGAACGATTTGCCATTCCACGCGACTTGCCGGAGGCTTTGCTGGAAGGTTTCGCCTGGGACGCCGAGGGCCGGCGTTATCCGGATCTGGCCGGTGTGCGTGCCTATTCCGTGCGGGTGGCCGGCACCGTCGGGGCCATGATGGCGGTGCTGATGGGGGTGCGCGATCCCGAACGCCTCGCCGCCGCGGTCGATCTCGGCGTCGGCATGCAACTCTCCAACATCGCCCGCGACGTCGGCGAGGACGCCCGAGCGGGGCGGCTATATCTGCCAGTGGACTGGCTGGCGGAGGCGGGAATCGATCCGGAAACCTTCCTCGCGGCCCCGGCCCACAGCCCGGCTCTGGCCGGGGTGATCCGGCGGCTTTTGGATGCGGCCGACGAACATTACCGGCGCGCCGCGGCAGGGGTCGCCCGCCTGCCACTGGGATGTCGTTTTGGAATCGGAGCGGCCGGGCTGCTCTATGCCGAGATCGGACGCGAAGTCGCGCGCCGCGGCCTCGATTCCGTGTCCGGACGCGCGGTCGTCTCCGGCCGGCGCAAGGTCTGGGTCCTGGCGACGGGCCTGGCCGGGTTTGCGGTTCCGGTGCGCGCGCTGCACGGTGTTGCGGTGCCCGAGGGCGTGTTCCTGGTCGATGCCGTGGCGCGGACCGCACCGCGGCTCATGGCGCAGGGAACCACCGCGTCGTGGTGGAATGTGTCGGAACGGATGCTATGGGTGCTCGATCTGTTCGAGCGTTTGGAACAGCGGGAGCGTGTACGTACGTAAAGCGGGAGGCTGGCAATGCGGAACTTGCTTGGCTTGGGATTGATTGTGCTGGGCACTACGACCTTGGTTCATGCCGAGTTCAAACGCCGGGCAAAGCGGCGGCCGGTCGATCCTGCGAACGCGGTGCGTCCGCAGTTCCAGGCAATGGGTGAAATCATGCGGCCCATCATCCTGTTCTGCATCGCGGTCGTTGCTGCCAAAATGAGTTTTTTCTATCTTGTGCTGGGTGGCGGCGGCCTGCTGTCGCCGCTGGATTTTGGCGGCATGCTGTATGCGCTGGCGGCCTACGCGATCTGGATGGTGATCGCGACGCGGCCTCAGACGGTGGGGACCGTTTCTGCGACGCCAGCACCTGACGCGCTGCCCGCCGCCGCGGCCGGCGAGTAGCCACCATGGATTTCCCCTCGTCGCTCGGGCAGTGGGGATGGGGGATCGGCGAATTCATTATTCTGCCGTTGTTGGTGTGGGAGCTGGTCAAGACCCGGCGCCTGATCCGGCAGGACCGGGAGGCAAAACAGAAAGCGGAAGCACCGCCGCCGGATGGCAACGCGCCCTGAGGCGTGCGTGGCAGCCAGACGCGCCATGGCAATGGCCCCAAACGGGTCAAGGACGGCAAAGGCCGGCGTATCGGTGCGCGGCAAGAGTCGGACGCTTCGCCCCCTGGTATGACGTCAGGGAACCCGGCAACCTGACCGGTAAAAATTGTTGCTCCGCCTGCCCTGACCGCTTCGCACCGCCGCAAATGCTGGATTTTCAATCCCCTGGAGCGATACAGTCGGCAACAATGATTGACTGGCCTGATGCGGCCCCGCGTCGTAAGCCATCCTCCGACAGTGCGCGAGCCGGTTGTGTCGTGCCCCTGCGAAGGACGCTTTCATGGATGGGCTGCCCCAGACCCTGATCCCCTATGCCACCGGCTTCGATCTGCCGTCATGGCAGCAGCGCACCCTGAAAACCGCGATCAACTGCGTCGGCACCGGGATCCATACCGGCCGCCGGGTCAACCTGAGCTTCCATCCCGCCCCCGCCGGCCACGGCATCGTGTTCCGCCGCACCGACCTGGGCCGTGATATCCAGGCCCGCTACGACAATGTCGCCGATACCCGCCTGTCCACGGTCCTCGCCGACCCGTCCATGCCGTCCGCGCGCATTGGCACCGTCGAACACGTGATGGCCGCCCTGTCGGCGCTGGCCATCGACAATATTTTGATTGAAGTGGACGGGCCGGAAGTGCCGATCCTGGACGGATCCGCCGCCCCCTTCGTGTTCCTGCTGGAATGCGCGGGTGTTGTGGACCAGGACGAGCCGCGTTCGGTTGTCGAAATCCGTCACACCGTGCGCATCGCCGATGGGGCTGCCTGGGCCGAGCTGCGCCCGCTCGCAAGCCATGACTGGCCGGTGCTGGATCTCGAGGTCTCCATCGACTTCGCCGCGGCAGCGATCGGCCGGCAATCCGCCGCCCTGCGCCTGACCCGGGACAGCTTCTGCCGCGACGTCGCGCGGGCCCGCACCTTCGCGCTGGCCGCGGACGTCGAGCAGCTTCGCGCGGCGGGCCTGGCTCTGGGCGGCAGCCTCGACAATGCCGTCGTGGTGGATGACGCGACGGTGCTGAACCCCGGCGGCCTGCGGATGCCGGATGAATTCGCCCGTCACAAGCTGCTGGACGCGGTCGGCGACCTGGCCCTCGCCGGGGGGGCACTGCATGGGCATTTCGTGGCCCACCGCTCCGGCCACGCGCTGAACAACGCGCTGCTGCGCGCGGTGTTCGCCGACCGGACCGCCTGGCGGTCGGTATCGGCATCCATGTTCGCCGCCGCCGCCGCGGCCTGACCAGCATCGTGCGGCCCGTCCGGTTTAATCCGGAACGGCCATCGCCTGCTGCGGGTGTTGCACGCCGACGCCAACCGGGATAATTTTGGTCGCGAGGCAGTACCCGCTTCCCGCCGGGCGCCCTACGCGACCGGACGATCGCAGCGTGCCGTGACCGGGCTCGGAGTCCGCAGGATGGGCCAATCGTTCTCGATGGCTGAGCAGCGTTCCAATGTTTGCCGGTGAAGCACCCGGACGGGTCGGTGGGCCCGTCTTCGTGGCCGCTGGTCTGGCACTCCTTGGCGTTGCGGCTCTCAGTGCCCGCCACACCTTTGCCTTCGCCGGCTCAGCCTCCCGAACCGAGGGGACGGTCGTGGCATTGAATGCCGGGGGATCGCATCCACAGATACGCTTCGTCACCGCGGATGGCACCACGGTCTCCTATCCGCAGGGCGGACTGATCTTCGGCTACCGGACCGGCGACCGGGTTCAGGTGTTGTTTCACCCCGCCGATCCGGCCGGCACAGCAACCCTCGATGCCCCGGGTTCGCTCTGGTTCACGGCATTGGTCCTGGGCGGGCTCGGCACGCTGTTCCTGGCGGCCGGCGTGACGGCCTGGGTGGCGGCATAGGTTTGGTGCGAGCAGAGTGACGGGAGGACACGCGGATGCTGACGGTCGTAAAGCCGAGTGCCTGGACCTTCAAGACGTCGAGTTCCGGTGGGATCGGGGTCGAATTTGTCTCGGCTGAGGGCGGCGTGCTGTACTTCAAGGACCCGCAGGGCACGACGGTGTCCTTCGGCTATGGCGCGGCCGGCGCCGGACTGGCGGCCGGGTTCAAACTGCCGAAAATCGGCAAACTGGCGGTGAACGTGAGCGGCAAGAGCGTGGTTGGCGCCGTCGCGCCGGCGGCCTTTCCCAATGCCGGGAAGCTGTACGTGCTGGATACCTGTCCCGACAGCGACCTGACCGTATCGGATATCCGTGGCGTGTGCCTGTTCGGCGAGATTGGCGGTGGCCTCGTCGTGGGCGGTTCGGCGACCGCCATGGTGCTGGGGATGAACCCGGGCTGGCTGTATGCCCTCGCGCTGGACCCGATGCTCGCCCCGGTGCTGGAATTTCAAATGCTGCAATCCGCGACGGCCATTCTGCTGATGTCTGGGATGAACGCCGGGGTGCAGGCCGGCGGCGGCGGCGGCCTGTTTCTGGGCGGGATCTGGTAAGCGGCCAGCGCTGTTTTGCGCCACGCTTGTCGACCGAGACTTCGCGCCGCGCGATCCCGTGCTATAAGCGGCCGCGATGGAACAGAATCGCACGCTCACCGTTCGGCTGCCGCGTCTGGCGGCGCTCGTCTTTGTCGCAGTGCTGCCCGTGCTGGCGGCCTGTGGTGGCTCAAAGGATGAGGACAAGGACACCAGTGGCCCCGCCGGCCCGGTCGAGGAGCTGTACAACAACGGCGTCGATGCGCTGAACGCCAGGCGCTGGTCCAGTGCCAACGACCAGTTCAATGCCGTGCAGCAGAACTATCCCTACTCCAACTGGGCTGTGAATGCTCAGTTGATGCAGGCCTATTCCCAGTACCTGCAAAACAAATACACCGACGCGATCGGCACCTTGGACCGCTTCATCCAGCTTCATCCCGCACACCGCAACATCGCCTATGTCTATTACATTCGCGCCCTCTGTTATTACGAGCAGATCGCGGATATCCAGCGCGACCAGAAGGGCACCGAACAGGCGATGAATGCGCTGCGGGAGGTGATCAACCGCTTTCCCGACAGCGTCTATGCCCGCGATGCCCGCCTGAAGGTGGATTTGTGCGTCGATCACCTCGCCGGCAAGGAAATGGAGATCGGGCGCTTCTATCAGAAACAGCATCTCTATGAAGCCGCGATCGGCCGCTTCCAGCGGGTGGTGGACGACTTCCAGACCACCAATCACGTCCCCGAGGCCCTGCATCGCCTGACCGAGATCTATCTCGAACTCGGCCTGAAGGATCAGGCGCGCAAGACCGCCGCGGTGTTGGGATACAACTACCCGGGCAGCGCCTGGTACGAAGACAGCTACCGCAACCTGGTCTCCGACGGCATCGCCAAGGGTGACGAAAAGCGGCCTGCGGGCTCCGGTCCGGGCTTTCTGTCACGCGCCTGGCACGCGATTTTCTGAGCGGCCTGGCGGGAGCACCGCATTGCTCACCGCGCTGTCGATTCGGGATGTCGTGCTGATCGAGCGGCTGGACCTGTCGTTCGGCCCCGGCCTGACGGTGCTGACCGGCGAGACCGGCGCGGGCAAATCCATCCTGCTGGACAGTCTCGGCCTGGCTCTGGGGGCTCGGGCCGAAACCGGGCTGGTGCGAGCGGGTACCGAACAGGCCGGCGTGACGGCCTGCTTCACCGTGCCGCCCAACCACGCCGTCGCGGCCCTGCTGGCCGACCAGGGGCTGGACGCCGAAGACGAGTTGGTCCTGCGCCGCGTGGTCGCGAAGGACGGGCGGTCTCGCGCGTTTGTGAATGACCAGCCAGTCGGTGTCGGGCTGCTGCGCCGGATCGGCACCCTGCTGGTCGAGGTCCAGGGCCAACACGAGCAGATGGGGTTGGCCGATCCGGCCGGCCATGCGGCACTGCTGGATGCCTTCGGGGTTGCCCCCGGTTTGCGCCAGGCCGTGACCACATCCTGGCGCGCCTGGCGCGACGCCCTGGGCACCTTGGAGATGGCGCGCGCCGCGATCGAAGCGGCCCAACGCGACGAGGAGTGGCTGCGTCACGCGGTCGAGGACCTGTCCAGCCTGGTCCCGCACCCCGGCGAGGAAGACCAGTTGGCGGCGGAACGCCTGCGCCTGCAACAGGGCGAACGGCGCGCCGAGGCGATCGCCGCCGCCGTCGCGGAACTGGCGCCGCGCGACCGCCGCTCACCGGGCCCCGCGGCGACCTTGCGGGCCGCGGCGCGGGTGCTGCAACGCTTGCTGCCCGCCGGCCAACCGGAGGCGCCCCACCCCGCCGGCGCCGCTCTGGCCGCCTTGGAACGCGCCGAGGAAGCGCTGGCCGAGGCGGAAACCCTGCTGAACCGGCTGGCGAACGAGGCGGACGCCGATCCGCGCCTGCTGGAGCAGGTGGAGGAACGGCTGTTCGCGTTGCGTGCCGCGGCACGCAAGCATGCGGTACCGGTGGCCGATCTGCCGGCCTTGCACGACTCGCTGTGCGCGCGCCTGGCCGCGCTGGACACCGGTGCGGCGGAGATCGCCGGCCTGGAGCAGGCGGTGCGCGAGACCCGCAAACGCTTCGTCGCCGCCGCGGCCGAACTTTCCGCGGCGCGCATGGCCGCGTCCCGCCGGCTGGAGCGTGCGGTGGCGCTGGAGTTGCCGCCCTTGCGCCTGGACAAAGCGCGCTTCGTCGCGGAGGTGACGCCGGTGCCGGAGCCGGGTTGGGGGCCGAACGGCACCGATACGGTGCGCTTCCTGATCTCGACCAATCCCGGCCAGGAGCCGGGACCGCTGGCCCGCATCGCGTCGGGGGGGGAGTTGTCGCGGCTGATGCTGGCGTTGAAAGTGGTGCTGTCGGCCGGATCGGCGGTGCCGACCCTGGTGTTCGACGAAGTCGACTCGGGGATTGGCGGCGCGACCGCCGCCTCGGTGGGGGAGCGTCTGGTGCGGGTTGCGGAGCGGGTGCAGGTGCTGGTGGTGACCCACAGTCCGCAGGTGGCCGCGCGCGGTGCGGCGCATCTGCGGGTGGCCAAGGCGGCGGAGCACGGCCGAGCGGCAACTCTGGTGGACCGGCTGGACCCGCCGGCGCGGCGCGAAGAAATCGCCCGCATGCTGGCCGGCGAAACTATCACCGCAGCCGCTCGGGCGGCGGCGGATGAGTTGCTGGGGGTGGCGGGATGAGGC
>Ga0302157_10002284_pt1 | contig 22430 bp, 8 predicted proteins | sample I_Bog_N3_3_FD_193502 | JGI IMG/M metagenome (GOLD analysis project Ga0302157, IMG submission 193502) | Peat permafrost microbial communities from Stordalen Mire near Abisko, Sweden - I_Bog_N3_3 | ecosystem: Environmental > Terrestrial > Soil > Wetlands > Peat | place: Sweden: Abisko, Stordalen... | reverse complement strand
TTTGGTTCGCTCATATTCATCGAACAGCTTTCTGCGCGCGTGAGCCCAACATGCGGCGTGCATGATGCGTGGGGCATTCACGCCAGGCGGCCCAACTTGCCGCGCCAGCGCCTCGTAACCGGTAAAAGCATCGGCCTGGATTACCCCATGGAAACTGGCCAGATGATCGCGCGGTCGCTCGCCTTTGCGGTCCGGGCTGAACTGGTAATAGGCGGCCGGCGCACGGGTTCCAGCCCAAGGCCGCTCATCCACCAGGTAAATCCAAATCCGCCCGGTCCGGGTTTTGCCGTTGCCCGGCGCCAACACCTTAATCGGCGTGTCATCGGTGTGGATGATGGGTGCGCCCATCACATACAGGCCGATGAACTGCGCCAGCGGCGACAGCCACCAGGCGACATGGCCGACCCAGTCAGCCAGCGTGGCCCGTTCGATCTCAATGCCCTCGCGCGCCAGGATTGCTGACTGGCGATACAAAGGGAGCCCGTCGAGATATTTCGAGACCACGACGTTAGCGACCAGGCCCGCACCCGGCCGGCCCTTCTCAATTGGCAGGTCGGGCCCCGGCGCCTGGATGATCGTCTCGCAGGCCCGGCACGAGAGTTTTGGCCGGATGTGCCGGATCACTTTCAGCCGTGCCGGGATTTTTTCCAGCACCTCAGTTTTGTCCTCGCCCACCTTCGAGAAGTGCGTGCCACCGCAGCCAGGACAAACCTCCTCCGGTGCGTGGATGACGTCTTCGCGCGGCAAATGATCAGGCAGCGGCCGGCGCACGGGCTGGCGCCGTTCCGGTCCGGGCCGATCCGCTTTTGGCCGGCGTGCCGCCGCGGCACGCGCGGCCTCGCTCTCTTCGAGGTCTTCGAGCTTGAGTTCAAGCTGGTGGATTTGCTCATCCAGCGCCTCGGACGAGCGGCCGAATTGCATCCGGCGCAGCTTGTGCAACTCGGCCTTATATTGCGCGATGAGCAAATGCGCGCCGGTTAATTCCGCCCGCGCGGTCACCAGTTCGGCCTCTCGCTCGGCCAGGGCCGCACGTAATGTGGCGATTTCTTCGAGCGCGTCCATCGCTCGCGATTCTATCGTCGCGCACGCTGGCGCGGCTGGGGGATAAAAGACTCAGCGTCACGCATTATTTTTGCGTTCCCCAAATGGCCGCCATGATGCGCGGCGACCCCTCGTTCAACCCGCACGCGCTGCGCGGCCTGACCGGCCTGTTTTCCGGCGGCGCGCCGCTGCCGGCGGAGGCGATCCGCGCCTGGGCGAAAGACGGCATCCCGCTGGCAAATGGTTACGGCATGACGGAGGCGGCTGGTACGGTGAGCTGCATGCCGCAAGACCTTTCGGAAATCGGCGGGAATGCGGGCGCGGTTGGGCTAATTCCGCCGGGCGTTGAGGTGCGCATTGTCAACGAGGTGGGCGATGATTTAGGGGCGGGCGTGCAGGGCGAGATTTTGGTGCGAGGCGAAAACGTCTCTGCCGGTTATTGGCGCCGGCCGGAGGAGACCAAGGCGGCCTTCACCGCGGAGGGCTGGTTCCGCTCCGGCGATATCGGCAGCGTGGATGACAATGGCTATCTGTTTGTCATGGACCGCAAGAAGGACATGTTCATTTCCGGCGGCGAGAACGTGTATCCGGCGGAGATTGAGGCGGCGTTGGCTGATTTTCCAGGCCTGGCGGATTGCGCCGTAATCGGCGTGCCGGATGAACGGTGGGGCGAGGTTGGCCATCTCTGCGTGACGGCGCAGCCGGATGTGCAAGCGACGCCTGGCGCGCTGCTGGCGCATTTGGAAACTCGTCTGGCACGCTATAAGATTCCAAAATATGTAAGTGTAATGGAGTCACTGCCGCGCAATGGAGCGGGTAAGCTGGTGAAGGCGCTGCTGAGGGAACAAGTACAAAAATAATATTTGCTGGATCTATTGGGATTCAAGGGTTCCACTCTGTCACGACCACGCCACTTCCCGGAACCGCCGCGCCGCACCGTACAGCCTTCAGAATCAATAAACTTCTCCGACAAATTCAAAAGTCAGGAAATCACATGCAAACCTCACGCACCTGCATCGGGATCATCGGCGCCGGCCCTGCCGGTCTCATGTTATCGCATCTGCTCCACCTCGCGGGCATCGATAACGTCATCCTCGAAAACCGCTCGCGCGAATATGCCGAAAACCGCATCCGCCTTCCACCTGCTCTCCAAACTCTACGAGCGCACCAGCGTCGTCATCACCACCAATCTCAGCTTCCGCGCGTGGTCCGGCGTATTCGGCGACGCCAAAATGACCACAGCACGGCTCGACCGTCTTACCCATCATTGCCACATCATCGAGACCGGCAATGCCAGCTTCCGCTTCAAGGACAGCAAAACCAAACCGAAAACCCGAAAGGAAAAATCACCAGCAGCTTGACCGTCCCACGCGAGGCGGGACATATCCTCAACCCGGGTCAGATCTCGATGAAAATCCCGGGTCAGATCTCAGTGAAAATCAACAGTCGACATCATCTTCACCATGCTGCCCGACACGCCGGATGTGGAGGCCGTGCTGTTCGGCGAAAACGGCATCGCCGCGGGGCTCGCGCCTGGCAAGCTGGTGGTGGATATGAGTTCCATCGCCCCGCTCCCCACCAAAACATTTGCCGCGCGCATCAACGCGCTCGGGTGCGATTATCTGGACGCGCCGGTTTCCGGTGGCGAGGTCTGCGCCAGGGCCGCCAGCCTCACCATCATGGCCGGCGGTCCCCTACACGCCTTTGAGCGCGCCCGGGGGCTGTTTGAACTGATGGGCAAGAACATCACCCTGGTCGGCGGCAACGGCGACGGGCAGACCACCAAGGTCGCCAACCAGATCATCGGCGCCCGCGCGCTCGGCGTCAGCCTCCCTAACACCGCCGCCTGCCAGGAGCTTTTCAACGCGGCGCAGGCGGCCGGCGGCGGCGGCTGGGATCATTCTGGCGTCGTGCGCGTGCTGGAAAAGCTCGCCAACCACGAAATCGGTCCCGCTGCATGAAAGATCGGCGCGGCCTGGGGTCAAAAGGTTCCACACAGTGCTTGGCGCCTCCCCTGCTTCGCTTTGCCGCACGCCCAACCGAGCAGGCGCATTCGATGACCGGCCCTGACGCACTCAGCCCGAGGGCCGGCGCCAGCCCTACACGGTGATGGCCATGCCGCGGTAAATGCGGGAGCGGTACCGGCTGTCCTCGAGATGCGGGATCGGCGCGCCGGCGAGCAGCACCGCGCGGCCGAACCTGGCCAGTTCTTCCTCGGTTTCGGCCTGGCTGGCCGGCTCCTCGCTGCGGACTCGGCGGGTCAGGTTGATCTGGTTGACCACCGCGTTGTTGACGATGCGCTCGCACTCCACGGCGAGCGTGCCGGTGAAGGAGTGCAGCGTTGTTTTGACGAAGTTCGCGAGCGCGAACGCCTCCGCGGTGCCGCCGGCGGGTACGTCCGGCGCCACCAGGACCAGCTGCACTTCGTCGAACAGCGCCACCCGCGCGGCGACGCGGAAATGATGCGTCAGCTGCGCTTCGACGAGCCTGCCAAAGCCGGCGGTATCGAGCGGCTGCTGTTCGGAGGCCGGGTCGAAAATCGCGTCCGGCAGCGGATCGAACGGCGTGCAGATGACGGCGGCCGGGCTGGCCCCGGCCTCCTCCACGGCGCGCTCCAGCGCGCCCTCCACATCATCGCCGCCGACGATGGTATATATGGCGGCGGCAACCGCCGGCGCCGCCGCCGCGCGCACCGCGGCGGCACCCGCCTCGGTGCGCGTGATCAGCACGATTTTGGCGACCTTGCCGACGTCCACGAAGGCGCTGGCGGCCTGGGCGAGATGCGAGGTCAGATGCTCGCCCACCAGCCAGATGGTGCGGCCTTCCAGCGCCTCGATGCGCTCCTGCCGCGTGCCGCCGAAAAGTTCGCGCTCGGTGCTGGAGCGTTCGACCGAGAGGCCGCCGGAGGGCTGGAAACTTTCGCCGGAGACGGCGCGGTCGGCGAGGTAGAAGACCGTGGCCTGCGCCACTTCCAGCTCGGTCGGCATCCGCCGCAGATGCAGCAGGGAGATCACGCTGTCGCGGATGCGCTCGGCCTCGCGCGCGACGGCGCTGGGGGGCATGAAGGGCTCGGGCGGTGCTGCAATCCCCTTGGCCCAGGCAGCGCCGAAGCGCGCGCCTTTATCCGGCTCGGCCTTGAACAGCCCGGCGCGCGCCAGGCGGGAGACCAGTTTTTCGGCGATGACGGGTGTCAGCAAAAATTCGCCGCAGCTCGCCCCCTCCTTGCCCTCCGCCGCCAGGCGCCGCATCGCCGCGCGCGCGGAAGCCGGCGCGGCGGGGTCCTCGGCGAGACTGGCGATGCGGTTATCGGCCAGCCGCGCCAGCAGTGCGCCGACCGACGCGCCCTCGCGCGCCGCATGCACGAGCAAGGTGTGGACCGCGCCCAGGCGCCGGCGCTCCATGATCAGGCGGGCGCGGCGCTCATAGAGTCCGGCGCGGCCGCCGGCGCCGCGCAGGCGCTCGCCCTCCACCGGTCCGGGGGCGAGCGCGTTGATCTGGATCTCCGGCCCAAGGAAGCGGGCGAGATTTTCCGCCATCGCGCGCTGGCCGGCTTTCGAGGTCGCGTAGTCGGACCGGTTCGGGTAGGGAATGGAAACGTAGCGCTCGCCGCCGAAATAGGACGAAACGTTGATGACGTAGCCGGCGCCGCGCTGCTTCATGTGATGCGCGAGGCGCTGGATCAGCGCGTAGTTGGAGATCAGGTTGGCCGCCAGCGTGCGCCGCCAGGCCGCGAGCGGCATGTCCACGACCATTTCCTCGGCACCTGCGATGCCCGCGCAGTTGATCAGGTAATCGACATGGCCAAAAGTTTTCAGCGTCACCGTCGCGGCGTGCTCGACCGAGGCGAGGTCGGCCACGTCCACCCCCGCGAGGATCTGCACCCGCCGCCTGCCGCCGGAATAGCCGCTGTTTTCGAGTTCCTCGACGATTTTGTCGCGCATCTCTAGCAGCTGCTCGGTGCCGCGGGCGACCAGCATCACGCGCGCGCCGGCGATCGCCAGCAGCCGCCCGATCTGGCCGCCGATGCCCGACGAGCCGCCGGTGATCAAGGCGACCTTGCCCTTGTGCAGGCCGAGCAGATTTTCGGACCAGCTGGCCGCGCTGCGGCGCGCGCCGGTGGCTTCGCTCAGCGAGGGCGGCAGGACCAGGTCGATGGGCAGCGCCCGGCGGTCCTTAAAAATCAGGCGGGCGGCTTCGCCGCCGGCGAAGGCGAGGCCCTCCTGCTCGGTATTGGTGTAGCGGACGACCTGGTGGACCCATTCGGCGTGCGCGCGATGGCCGATGGAGGCGTCATGCGCGCTCTCATCGCGCCAGATCCGCGCCAGCTGCCCGACAGCCGCGCGCAGCAGTTCGGCGTAGGCGTTGCCGTGGCCGTCATCGCCATGGGTGAGGAAGATGGCGCGCGGCGTGCGGTCGAGGCCTTCGCAGGTCTTCCAATAGCGCGTCAGTTCGCGCGCGACGGTGACGGCGCCGACGAGCTCGCGGTCGATGAAGGCATCCACGTCGGAATCGAGCGCCTCCCGCAGCGGGCCGGTGAGTTCGCCGCGGCGCATGGCGGGGAAAACGATGGCGGCGCTGAGCCGGCCGTCGCCGCCATGGTCGCGCAGCACGGCGGCCAGGGTTTCCGGGCTGGTGCGGTCGGCCAGGACGGGCACGATCTGCGCCTTGTCCTCGCCACTATGCAGGCTCTGCAGCGAGGCATTCAGGTGCGCGCTGGTGGTGGCGCCAAAAATCACCTTGGCGCCGCACGCGGCCTGGATGCGCGCCACGGCCAGCGCGTCCTGCAGGTCGTCGCCGGCGATGACGAGGACGTAGGTTCCGGTGCCATCGACGGTGCGCAGGCTGGGCCGGTCGAGGATCATGGCGCCGGCATCCGCCGGGGTTTCCATGCCGTGCGTGACCTCAAGGTCCTGGCCGTTGAGCGCGCCGGATTCGTCGCTGGCGAGGAACAGCACCGCGTCCACCACGTCGGTGACGGTGGGGAAGGTATGCTCGGGCGGCTTGTCGCCAAACGCGCGGGCCAGCGTCATGCGCCTGAAAAACTCGTCGGCCGTCGCGCCCTCGGCCTGCTCGCGAAGGTGGTCCATCGCGGAGAACACCGTGCGGATGCGCTCGCTTTCGATCGGGCCGGGATAGATGGTGTTCACGCGCACGCCGTGCGCGCCAAATTCGGCGGCCAGGCGGCGCGACAGGGCGTTCATCGCCGCCTTCGGCACGACATAGCCGGTGCGGCCAAAATAGGCGGTGCGCGAAAAAATCGTCGAGACGTTGATGATCGAGGCGCCGGGCTTGAGGTAGGGCGCCGCGGCGCGCGCCACGTTCCACGCCACCGCCAGGATGTTGCGGGCCGCATCGCCGATGGTCTCGCTCTCGGCCCCCAGCTCCCGGCGGGTGATCGGTACGTCGCCAAGGCGCTTTTTCGGCCCGGACGAGCCGGCATTGTTGACCACGATGTCGAGCCGGCCGAACCGGTCGAGCGTGTCGGCGATGGCGGCGCGCACATCGGTGGGGTCGGCGCCGTCCATGCGCAGGGCGATGGCGGCGTTGTCCGGCGCGCCGGCGGCCTCGATCAGCCGCGCGCGGGCTGAATTCAGCTTGTCCAGGCTGCGGCCGGTAAGAACGACCCGCGCGCCTTCGTGCAAAAAGCGCTGGACGATGTGGCCGCCGAAATTGCCGGCCGCACCGGTGACGAGCGCGACCTTGCCGGCGAGCCGGCCGGCGGCGGCGGGTTTGCCGGACTCGTGCGCGGCGGCGGTGTTCAGTTCGACACTGTCGTTCATGGCTCATTTCCTCCGAATTCGGCCGGGGCGGCGGCCCAGGCCTCGAATAGCTCGCGGCGCGACCGCAGTCCCAGCGCCGGCAGCGCGTGGTTGCAGACATAGGTCGCACCCTGGTGACGGTTCTCCCACATCGCCTGATGCGCCTGCGGCAGCTCCGCCCACGGCACGACGGTCGGCGCCGTGACGTCCAGCAGACCCGCCGCCAGCATCTCGTTCATCCACGCCACCTCATAGGCGTTGCAGAGATGGGTGCCGGCGATGGTCGCGGTGGGCATGATGATGCGGCGCTGCCGGGTCCAGACCTGCGGCGCGTAGAAGGTGAAGCGGCGGTCCGACATGTCCTCGGCGTAAATAACGCGGCCGGTGAACGGTTTCACGAGCGCCGTGGACACCCCCAGCGCGTCATGGCCCGCGCGCTCAAAAATCACATCCGGGGCGCCGCGGGGGTTGTCGGCCGAGCGCAAGACGCGGCCGACGGCGGCGCCGAAAGGTTTGGTCGTGCGCTCCTGGAAGGCGCGCACGCTTTCCTTGAAGGCGGCGGGCTCATTGGTGGCGGAGGGCAGGCGGGGCAGGCAGGCGGGCCAGTCGAACTCGTCGCCGTCGCGGCGGCGCAGCTCCTCGATGCTGACGACGCCGCGCACGCTGTCGCCAAAGCCGAGCGACTGCACGAATTCGCGCTGGCCGTTGACCAGGGTGGCGACGACGATGCGCGCGCCCGCGGCGCGCGCCGCCTCGATCATTTCCAGCCCAACCTCGTCGATCAGCTCGCTTGGATCGGCGACGCCGTAGTAGATTAGCACCGACTCGCCCGGCCGGAATTTGGCGCGGCGCAGCATTTCGCGTGGCGCCTCGGCGCCGGCCTTGCCCCTGAAACTGAACCAGTAACCGCTGGAGGCGCCGAAAAAGGTCAAAATGCCGCCTGGCGCCAGCAGCTGGAAGGAGCGGGGAAAGGCGGTTTCGCCGGCGTGGGAGACGACATAGTGCGGCAGCCTGCCGCCGGTCTGGGCGCGGCAGGAGTCCAGCAGCGCCGCGCCGGCCGCCTCCCAGGCGCGGGCGGCAAGCGGATCGTCTGGCACCGCCGTGAACAGATCGGCGAAAGCCGGGTCGCGGCGGTTGAGTACGGCGGTCGCACCCTGGGTTCTGATGAAACTGGCGCGCTCCTCGCTGGAAACCAGGCCGACGACGTCCAGGCCGGAGCGGGCGGCGGACTTGAGCGCGTCCAGACCGGTGCCGGTGGCCGCCCCTTCGACGAACAGCAGCCGCCCGGCCTCGATGCCCAGGGTGGTGAAGAGGGCGCGGACGATGGTTCCAAGGTTGAGCGTGTAGGCGCCGGCGGCTTCCAGCGGCATGTCCGCCGGGACGGGATTCAGCTGCGGGCCCTGAACCAGCAGGAACTGCTGGTGGCTGCCGGTATCGGTCTCATAACCCTGGATCGCGAAGCCGGCGAACATCGGGTCGCGCCCCGCCAGCGGCGAGAGCAGGTCGGTCTGGCCGGCATAGATGTTGACCAGGTCGCCGACCGCGAGCCGGCCTTCTACGCGCAACTCCGAGCCGAGGGCCGCGATCAGCGCCACGCCGCCCGAGCCGGTGACCTGATAGTCCAGGTCATGGTTGTCAAAGGGCGAGACCGGGACGCCGGTGATGCCCCAGATGTCGTTGAAATTGACTTCCGAGGCCAGGACATAGACCAGGGCTTCATTGGGTCCTGGCTCATCCACCGGCACAATAATTTCGCGCTCGGCTTTTGCCGGCACGTCGTGCGCGGGGCCGCCGGCTTCCGGGTCGCGCGTCACGCCGAAGGCGAACTGGTGGGTGGGGATCGGGGTGAAGCCCGGGAAGAACGCCGCGCCGACCGGCAGCAGCCGGCCTTCGGCGAGCAAACTCACGCGTTCCTCGGGTGTTGGCTCGAACCAGCGGCGGGTCGGCAGAGGCGGGCTTTTGCGGTCGAGGAAGTCGCGGATGCCGCGCTTGCCGCCTTCCGGGTCGGCGGCGGCCTCGGCGAAGAGTTTGGCCTCGTGCGCGAGGCCGGCTTCCAGCCCTTCGCGCCAGCCGAAAACCACCGCGTCGCGCGCGCGTTCCGCGGCCGGCAAGCGGCCGGCAAGTTCGGCCTGGCGCAGCAGGCGCTTGACTTCCGTGCCTTCGAGCACCGCCGCGATGTCCGGCGCGCCGGCACCGTTCCAGCGCCCAACCGATGCTTGGCGCACGCGCCAAGCCTGGGCCGCCGGTCCCTCGCCGCGCGATGCCGCAACGGCGCGTTCCACCGCCGCGCCGAGCACGCCGGTCGCGGAATCGGTGACCTCGTCCACGAGGCCGGCGGTAGCTGCCTCCGCCGCGGTTAAGGAACGGCCGCCGAGGATGAGGGTGAGCGCGTCCTCAAAACCCTGTGCCCCGTGCCGGTCCGCCAGCAGGCGCGGCAGGCGCTGGGTGCCGCCATAGCCCGGCAGCAGGTTGAGGCGGATTTCCGGCTGGCCGAAGCTCGCGGTGGGCTCGGCCAGCCGGTAATGGCAGGCCAGCGCGAATTCGCAGCCGCCGCCGAGCGCTGCGCCATTCACCGCCGCGATCACGGGTTTTGTCATGCGCTCGATCTTGCGGAAGGCCAGATGCGCGTTATTCGCCAGCGGCAGCGCGTCCTCGATGCCGTGCACGTCCTCCAGGATTTGCCTGATATCGGCGCCGGCGACGAAGGTGGCGCCCTCGCCGGTGAACACGACCGCGCCGACATCGGCGCGCCGCGCCAGGTGATCGACGACCGTGTTCAGCTCGTCGAGAGCGCGCTCGTTGAGCGCGTTCACCGGGGGATTGGCGAAGGTGACGGCGGCGATCAGCCTGTCCCCATCGCCATGGTACTGGATGCGGAAATACCGAAAGTATTCGAAGCGGTTCTGGTCCTCGCCGAGGCGCGAGCGGACGCGCCAGCGTTCGACCGCGGCGGCGATTTCGGTGAGCGCCTCCGGGTTGCGCAGGGTCGAGGTGTCGCCCACCGGGGCGCCTTCGACGATGGCGCGCACCATGCGGCGCATATATTTGCCGCTGCGCGTTTCGGGAAACTGCGAGACCTCGATGAACGCCGAGGGCACGGCGGTGGCGCCCTTTTCCTGGCGCACCAGTTCGGTGAGGCGGCGATGATCGTCGGGGCCGAAGCGGCGGCCCTCGGCCGGGCGCAGAAAGGCAATCGGGGTGAGGCCGGTTTCGCGATGGGCGGCGCCGACGACGATGACATTGCCGACCGGCGAGTCCGGGTTGATCTGGCGGTCGCGCAGAATCGCGCCCTCGATCTCCTCGGTGCCCAGGCGGTGGCCGGAGACGTTGATCACGTCGTCGCTGCGGCCGTGGAAGGAGAAGCTGCCGTCCTGGTGGCGGATGGCGAAATCGCCCTGGGTGTAGGCGAGGCGGCCCACCCACCGGTTCCAATAGGTTTTTGCGTAGCGCGCCGCGTCACCCTTCCAGGCGGCGGCGATCCGGGCGCCCTCGACGCGGAAGTTGGCCGCGTCGCCCCAGATGGTGCGGGCGAGATAGGGGTAGGGTGCCGCGATGACGATTTCGCCTTTTTCCCCCGGCGCCGCCGGGCGCGCGGTGGCCCGGCCGTCTGGCGTCTCGGCCTCGGCGACCCACACCTCGCCCTCGATCCAGGGCAGCGGCCAGGCATGGGCGTCGGCGCGCAGCGCAAAATCCGGGTTACCGAAGAAATGGGTCCAGACGATGCCGCCATGCTCGGTCGCCCAGTAGGAGTTGATGTACCAGGGGGTGATCAGCTCCATGCCGAATTGCTGCACCGAGGGCGAGGTGGGTTCGGCGCAGAAGGTCGCCACGCGCAGGCCGGAGAGATCGTGGGCGCGCACGTCCTCGGCGTTCTGGGCATCCTGCATCACGGCCTTCAGAAAGGTGACGCCGGCCTTGAAAATCCGCACGCCGTAGCGCGCGATGGTGGCGGCGAAGCGGCCGGCGGAGGGAAACAGCGGCGCGCCCTCGGTCAAAACGGTCGTCACGCCACCGGCGAGCGCGCCGGCGATCATATAGCTCTGGCCGGTGATCCAGCCCGGATCGGCGACCACGTACATCACATCCCCCGGCCGCGCGTCGAACGCGATTCTGAGGGTCTCGATGATCCCGGAAAGCCAGCCGCCATGGACGTGCACGACGCCCTTGGGTTTGCCGGTCGAGCCGGAGGTGTAGATGATGAAGCAGGGAAACTCGGCATCCAGCGCCGCCGCCGGCGCGCTCGCCCAGATCGCGCGCACGAAATCCGCATCGCCCAGCGCCAGCAGCGCGGCTTCATCCGCCACGTCCAGATTTTGCGCGCGCGCGCCGGCCAGGAGTTGCGCGGTCGCCTGCGCCAGCAGGTCGTGGCTCCAGCGGTCGCGCTCGGGGCGCCATTGCACGTCGCCCTGGCCGGTATGGCGCACCACCACCACCGCATCGACGCGCGGCGGCGCCGCCACCAGCGCGCGAGCAATGGCGGTGCGCACCCCGGCGGCGGCTTCTGCGCTCAGCGCCGCGGCATCGACCAGCTCGGCCAGCGCAACGCCGACGCCGCGCATGATGTCACTGCGCTCGACGGTGATTTCCCCGGCCACCGTTTCGGCGGCGCGGCGCAGAATGACGGCGGCTTCGCCCGGCGCCAGCAGCCGGGCCAGCTCCGCCTCCAGCACCGCCAGCGCCGCCGTCACCGGCACGTAATTGTCCAGCGCCGCGTCGGTATAGACCTTCTTGAACGGAATGATCTGCGCGTTGCGAAACCCGCCATCGGCGGTGATGACGATTTTCGCGCCGGAATCATGGATGCGGTCGGACAGCGTCTTGTCAGAGAAGCCGCCGAACACCGGCGTATAAATCACCCCCAGCCGCTTCGCGGCCTCGGTATAATACAGCTGCTCGGGAATGTTCGGCATGTTCAGCGCGATGCGGTCGCCGCGTTTCAGGCCCAGATTTTGCAGCGCGATGCCGGCGCGCGCGACCTCCAGCAGCAGGCGCCGCCGGCTGACGATCTGCTCGACCACCGGTCCGCCCCGGCCGCCTTGTACGGACTGGTCCCACCGGTCGCCCTCGAAAATGAACGCCGGCTCGTCGCCGCGGCCCGCCAGCACGTGGCGGTCAACCTCATTGAACCCGGCATTGGTCAGGCCGCCGTCGAACCAGCGGAAGAACGGCGCCTCGTCGTCATTAAAGGCCCGGCTCCAGGGTTCGAAATCCGCCGGCAGGTCCGGCCGCACCGGCGCCGCCGTCACGGCATCCCAGCCCGACCACGCGCCGGATGGCGCATCGAAGCTGATCCAGGCGCCGTTCTGCGCCAGTTCCTGCACGAACCAATGCAGGTTCCGCCGCGCCATTTCGCCATGAAAACGGCCGGGGTCGGCGCGGCACGCCGCGCGCGCAGAATCGAATTTTTCGCGGGTGGTGATCGGGTTGACCTCGGCGTGGCGCGGCGGCACGTCGGACCGGACCTCCACGTCTTGTATCGTATCGTGCATCAGGCTTCCTTCGCTCCGGTATTCATAGGCCCACCGTCTCGACCTCGGCCATGGCCGGCGGCAAAAGGGACTTGTCCGCGCCGGTCAGGCTGGCGCAGAGCACCGCCCGCAGCCGGCTGGCGGACAGCACCCCGTGCAGCGAGCCGACCTCGAGGGCGCGGGTGACGCTGTGGATCGTATCAAATTCGCGGGCGAAGGCGGCCTGGACCTGCGCCTCCACGTCGGCCCGCACCGACTCATAATTCTCCCGCGCGGCGCGGTTGCCGTGCTGCCCCGCATCCGCCAGCGCGGCGCGCGCCGCCTTGACGCGGGCGTGGGCCTCGACCCGTTCGGCCACCACGCGGCTAAAAACCACCGCCGCCGCCGCGCCGCCGCCGATCACGCTGGCGAAGCTGCCCTCGAGCGCCAGGGCGCTCAGGCTGTCCGAGAGGCGGCGCGAAAACACCACATAGGCGCCGCCATGGTAGCGGGAGATCACGCAGAACAGGATCGGACCATCGAACTCGACGACCGCCTTGCCGATCTCGGCGCCGAATTCGAGCTGCCGCTCCCGCATCGATTCCGGTGAGCCGTCAAAGCCGGACAGATTGGCCAGGATCACCACTGGGCAGACCCCACTCACCGCCCGGATGGCGCGGGCGAGCTTGCGTGAGGACTGCGGAAACAGCGTGCCGCTGGTCCAGGCCGCCGGGCCGTCGGCCGGCCGGTTGCCGCGGCGCGTGACCGGCTGCGATTCGATGCCGAGGAAACATACCGGCTGGCCGCCGAGCTGGCCGTGCATGACCACCGCGGTCTCGGCGTCCGCCCAGCCCGCCCACCGCTCCAGCAGGGCCGCGTCGCGGTCCGCGGCGGCGCGGATCACCTCGCGGATGGCGAAAGGTTTTTTGCGGCCCGGGTTGGACGCCTCATCGAAAATCTCGGTGACGCGCGTAAATCCGCCGGCGCCGGCATAGGGCTCGGCCCCGATGTCGCGGTCAGCCGCGTCGCGGCTCGCCACCGCGCGGGCGCGCCGCTCGCCGGGCATGACATGAGTGTAGTCGTAATGCGTCAGCAGCAGGTCGTAGGCCGCGTGCAGGTCGCCCGCTTCATATTGCGCCTCGCCATTGGCCAGCATGATGTCGAGCCCACCGATCGCCTCGTTGGTCGGCCCCGACACCGAGCCGGACACCTCGAGCGCCCGCTTACCGGTCAGGATCATGTAGCCGCGCGGGGTCATGATGAGGGTGCCGCGGCAATGCATCAGCATGGTCGCCTCGGCGTTCCAATACGACTGCGCGCCGACGCAGGGCCCATCGACGATGACGTTGACGACGCCGCCGGCGGTGGTGAAGCGGATGATCCGGCGCAGGACGGCGGCCGTCCAGTCGAGGTTTTCGGTGCCCGACTCCAGGGAGATCCGCGCGCCGGAGGAAATCGCGACCCATTCCACCGGCAGGCCCCTGGCCTCGGCGAGATCGATGGCGGCGATGATGCGCCGGCATTCCGCTTCACCCAGCGCCCCCATCTCCATGGTGGCGTCACCGATGATCAGCATACGCGTGAGCCCTTCCGGAAACCGGGCCGAGGCGGCGGTCGCCATGCCCACGACCACGGCGGCCGGGTTTTCGCCCCACGCCCGGGCGGGCGCCGGCACCAGGCGCTCACCTTGCGGCCCGTCCAGCTCCAGCTCCTCGAACCGGCCACGCGGCGGCCCGCCTTGTTCGCGCGGCGCCGTCAGCCAGGTGATCACTTCGTAGGGGTGGAACAGGCCGCGCCGGCGCACGCTCACCACCTTCTGTTCGAACAGCGACCGGATGGGGATCTGGCCGTCGCGCGGCGGCATGACCTGAATCCGCGGCCCGAGCGCGAGCGACTCCCGCCACTCGACTTCCCGCTCGCGCGCATGCCCGTCACCGAAGGTGAAGCGCCCGACCAGCGAGACCGTCTCCAGGTTGAGATCCTGGCTCGCCGGCGCCAGCCGTGTCGCCACCGCCTGCAGCTGCGGCGGCGTGAGCAGAATGGGCGGACGGATGAACAGCGCGATCCGGTTCATCTCGGGTCCGCGCCCCCGTTCGGCCCGCAGCGTATCGCGCAGCGCCTGGGCGGCCTCCAAAAACACCGCCTCGAGCTGCGGCACGCGGACGTAGTCGCCCTCGATCTCGGGCGCGAAGGCTTCGACGCGGGCGAAGGCCAGCAGGCGCTCGTCCTTGCCGGCGGTCGCGCGGAAAATCGCTACGCCGGGCGGCGCCGGTTCGCGCCGCAGGGCGAAGGCGGAGTAGCGCGCGAGTTCGCGGGCGATGGGACCGGCCGGATGCAGATCCGCCAGCGCCGCTTCCTCACTCATCGCGCCGCCGGCCGCCCGCCAGGTCGAGGCGCGGAGCACCCCGCCCTCCACCCATAGCGCGGTCCAGCGCGCGCGCGGCACGGCGGCGGCTTGGGTCAGCGCGCCGTCGGGCGGCGGCGCGCGCAGCCAGACATCGGCTTCCACATTGGCCTCCAGCGCCGCCACCGCCGTCGCGAGGTCGTGCGGGTCAGCGAGCAGCAGCGCCGCGATCTCAGCCCGGCCGCCGGCGCGCGCGGAGCGGCGGAGGATCCGGCCCAGCAGGGGTTCGGCCTCGGTCTCGACCCGGTCGGGGTAAAACCGCGCGAGCAGGAGCGACAGCGCGAGGTTCGCCGCCGCCGCCGTGTTGGGGATCGTAGCCGCCACCACTTCGAGCGACAGGTCCGCCAGGCCCGCGGTGTCGAGCCGGGCCCAGAGCTGGGCCGCGCGCGCCGCCTCGGCCTGGGCCGCGCGCCGCCTGGCCGGCTGGTCGTACCATAAATGGACCAGGTTCCAGGACGCGGTCGCGACCTGCCGGTCGCCGCGCCGCAGCGCCTCGCCGGCCAGATTTTCGAACAGCACCCGCTGATCGTCCGGCGCGCCGGTTGCGGTGGCGTCGTGGGGCAGCGGCACACGCGCGAGCGCGTGCAGAAGTTCGAGGAGCAGGCCGCTCTGCGAACCCTCGGCGCCGCGCGCCTGAAACAGGCGCATTAGGGCGGAGGGCACGCGCGGGTCGCCGTCCTCGCGCAGGCCATGCAGGTCCAGGAAGCGTTTGAGACGGCGAATCATCGGCGCCGAGAGCCGTTCCTCCGCCAAACGCCGGTGGTGCACGAACCAGCCAAGCTGCGCCACGCTGCTCTCGCCGAGCTCATTGACGGCATCGTCATACGGCCCGGACTTGAATAGCTGTTCCTGCACCACCGCGGCGCGGACCAGGCGCATCAGCGCCGCGCGCGGCGGCGGTGGACCGGCCCGCAACGCCTCCATCGCCGCGGCGGCTTCCTCGGCCGTGACGTCAAAACCCAGAATCCGGCTCTCAAGCACGTGCAGCGGTGCCGGCGGCGCCTCGCGGTGGCGCGGCAGATCCGGCTCGGCGGCGGCCGGCTCGGCCGCTTTGTCCAGAGCGGGGTCGAGCTCCACGATCACGTCACCGGCCGCGACGAGACCGGCGGGACGCACCAGCACGGCGCGAACCACGCCGGCCAGCGGCGAGAGGACCGCGCTCTCCATCTTCATCGCCTCGAGCGTGACCAGGCGGTCGCCGGCCGCCACCGCATCGCCCGGCTTCACATGCACCTGGGCCACCGCCGCCGGCAGCGCGGCGCGCACCCGCCCGTCGGAGACCCGGCGGAAACAATGCGCGATCCCCTCCACCTCGACCTGCACGTCGGTGGCCGTGGCGCAGCAGAGTGCGGCGAAACGCTCGCCACCAATGGTCAGGTGCTGGGTCCATTCATTGATCTGCTCGGTCTGGACCCGCACCTCCCAGTCGCCGCACCGCACGCGCTTTTCACGCGGGCCGTGGCTGGCGACCTCGACCGCGACGGTGCCGCCGCCCAGTTCATAGCGCAGCACCAGCGGTCCCTGCTCGGGCACGTCGCGCGGCAGGCTGCGCTGCGCCGCCGCGATGAAGTTGGCGACCTGTCCGGTGCGCACGCGGCGCTCGTCATCGATCGCGGCGGCGGCCAGCGCCGGGCCCAGATGGGCGCGCAAGGCGGGTGACGGGCGGGCGAGCAGATAGGAATCCAGCCAGGCGGTGGTGACAGCACCTTCCCGGAAGGCGCTGCGCCCCACCAGGTCCACCAGCAGAGCGCGGTTGGATAGACCACAGTCCAGCACCACCTCGGTTTCGATCAGGGCGGCCTCCAGCCGTCCCAGCGCCGCCGCGCGGGTCGCGCCATGGGCGATGATTTTCGCCAGCATGGAATCGAAATAGGTCGGCACCACGTTATTGGTGGCGTAGCCGGAATCGACCCTTATGCCGGGGCCGTGCGGCAGCCGGAAGCGCAGCAGGCGCCCGGCGCGCGGCGCGAAATCCTGATCCGGGTCCTCGGCGTTCAGCCTGGCCTCGATGGCAGCACCCCGCGGCGCCGGCGGCGTGTCAGCCAGCCGCGCGCCGGAGGCGATCCCGATCTGCAGCGCCACGAGATCGACCCCGTACACCTCCTCGGTGACCGTATGCTCGACCTGCAGCCTTGTGTTCATCTCCAGAAAATAGAACGTCCGCCCGTCCGGCAGCAGCAGAAACTCCGCCGTGCCGGCACTGACATAGCCGCAGGCGCGCGCCAGACGCACCGCCGCGGCGCACAAAGCCGCCTCGACCTCCGGCGTCAGCCCCGGCGCCGGTGCCTCCTCCAGCACTTTCTGGCGGCGGCGCTGCATTGAGCAGTCGCGCGTCCCCAGCGCCCATACGCCGCCATGCTGGTCGGCCAACACCTGGACTTCGATGTGGCGGGCGTCGGTCACCAGCGCCTCGAGGAAAATCGACGGATCGCCGAAAGCGGCGGCGGCCTCGGCGGCGGCCGAGCGCAAGGCGCCGGCGATCTCCTCGGGCCCGCTGACGCGCCTGATGCCGCGGCCGCCGCCGCCGGCGGTGGCTTTCAGCAGCAGGGGATACCCAATGCGCGTGGCCCAGGCCGCCGCGTTGGTCTCGTCCACCGGCCCGCCGGACCACGGACTGACCGGCACATCACAAGACTCCGCCAGGCGTTTTGCGGCGATCTTGTCGCCAAGCGCGCGCATCGCGGCAGCCGGCGGGCCCAGAAAGGTCAAGCCGGCAGCCGCGCAGGCCTCGACCAGCTCCGGCCGTTCCGACGCAAACCCCCAGCCCGGCCATAGCGCGTCGGCCCCGGCCGACTTGGCGGCGGCGATGATCTTGTCGATATCCAGATAAGTACTGAAAAGCTGCCCGTCGGCGCCGCGCGTCACGGCCTCGCCGAGGCAGACGGCGCGGGTGGCGAGCCGCGTGAAGGCGGCGCCTTCATCGGCGTAGGTATAAAGGGCCAAAGTCTGCAAAGGTTTGCCATGCCGGCCGGCCCAGCTGCGCGCCGTTCGCAGAAAGCGGATGGCCGCTTCGCCGCGGTTGGCGACGGCCACGCAGGTGATTTCGGTCGGCGCAGGCAGGGACGAACCCGTCATCCGCGGGCGGCACAGGGGTGGTTTGCGGCCCAAGCCGGCGGCTGACTAGCAAAATTAACCACATCCCCCACCCTATCCTCCGTCGTAGCGGTCTCTTGATTCTCGTTTCTGACATTACCGTGGCACGGTGTCGTAGGGCGTGCAACTGAGCCGCCGCGGCGATCGCCACGTTGCTCGTTTTAGCGCGCTCGGCGATCGGGATCGCCGCGATCTCATAGCGTAATGCCGTCGCTGCACCGCGGATCACGAGCGGTCCGCATCTCGGGCCCCGGAAAAGCCGTCCCATGGCGGCGCGAAACCAATCGCCTGCGGCGGGAAAAATTTTATGCGCCGGATGTGCGCAAGCACGTTTCATCAAGTGTTAGGACGGAGGCAGATTTGAGCGGGACCAAATTCTTGCAGTTTCGGGCCGGATGGCATTGCAAGATGCTCGAGAACAGCATCGACCTTTCGAAAACGCAAAGTCATTAACACCTTGTTCATTTATGCGGGGCAGAACGCAGGAGCGCGGATCTGCCGCGCGGCTTTGCGGTCTCCGCCATCCCATGAATGATCGGCTTTTTGGTGACATGACAGGAATTTCGACCCGCAACCAGTTGATCATGATGGGTGCCGTGATCGTGGTGTCCATCTTCGGCGGGACCTGCGAGATCATCTCGATGCAGCGTCAGGCGGCGATCGGCGCGTTTCAGACGGCCACGGCCAATCTCGACAACGGCATGGCGCGGCAGACGGCGCATCTGCTGGCGCAGGCCGACCAGGCGCTGAGAACCGTGCAGACCCGGCTGGCCGCGCCGCCCGATCCGGCGCCGCCGGTGATCGCCGTCAGGCCGCAGTCACCGGCGGTCTTCGACCTGCTATCCAATCAACTCGAGCGGAGCTCCGGGCTGGATGCGCTGGTGCTGGTGGGTGCCGATGGCAGGGTGGTCAACAATTCGCAAGGCTGGCCCGCCACGCCGGTTGACGTCTCCGGCCAGGACTATTTCAGCCATTTCAAAAACGACAATGATCCGGCGACATTCGTCGGGATCCCGGTGCGGGACCAAGCGAGCGGTGCCTGGGAGCTGCCGCTGGCGCGCCGCATCGATGACGCGCATGGCGGCTTTGCAGGAATCATCGTGGCCGACGTTTCATTGGCCGGCCTCGCCACGTTTTACCAGTTGGCGATGCCGCCGCACCGGACGCTGTATCTGGCCCGGCGCGATGGCATTGTGCTGTTGCGGTATCCCGCGCGGGATACCGATATCGGGCGGCGCATTCCGTCCAAATCGCCCTGGTACGCGATCGCCGCCGCGGGCGGCGGCGCGTACGACGCGCCGGCCTATTTCAGTCCGGCGCCGGTCATCGCCGTCATGCGTCCATTGCATAATCTGCCGATCATCGTGGAAGCATCCTGCACGCAGGCCGATGCGCTGCTGCAATGGGAGCAGGAGCGGATATGGGTCGTGCTCGGCGGCATTTTTTCGGCGCTCTGCGCGATTGGGGTGCTGCGGCTGTTCGGCGTGCAGTTCGACCGGATCGAGGCCTCGGAACGCCGTCTCGCCACGAAAAACGCCGAGCTCGATCTCGCGCAAAAGAGACTGGAAGTGACGCTCGCCAATCTCTCGCAGGGCGTGTGTTTTTTCGATGACGACGACAGGCTTTTGGTATTCAACCAGCGCTTTTGCCAGGTGATCGGCTTGCCGAGCGAGCTTGTCCGCGCTGGCATGTCCACCGCCGAAATCGCCGAGCTGCGCATCGCCGCCGGAACGTTCTGGGATGCGAGCGTGGAGGAATATCTCGCGGGCCTCGTGGCGCGCCGGCGCGCCGGCCTGCCGATCGATGAGATTTCGGAACTGCAGGACGGCCGGACCATCGCCAAGCATTTCGAGCCTCTGGTCGATCACGGCTGGGTCATGACGCTCGAGGATATCTCCGAGCGCCGCGCCGCCGAGCAAAAAATCGCCTATCTGGCGCATCATGATATGCTGACCGGACTGGCAAACCGGGCGCTGTTCCGGGACCAGCTCGGGCATGCCTTCACCGACACCGGGGTCAGTACGGGTTTCGCGATGCTTTGTCTTGATCTTGACCGTTTCAAGGCGGTCAATGATGGCTTTGGACACCCGGTGGGCGACGGCTTGCTGCAGGCCGTCGCGGACCGGCTGCGGGCCGCGGTGCGCGCCGGCGATACGGTCGCCCGGCTGGGCGGTGATGAATTCGTGATCCTGCAGCTTAACGTCACGGACCAGTCGGAACCAATCGCCCTGGCCCGCCGGATTGTGGATGCGATCAGCAAGCCTTTCATGATCGAAGGGCACATGCTGAGCATCGGCGTGAGCGTGGGAATCGCGATGGCGCCAACCGAGCGCGTGAACCCGGAGCGGCTGCTGCAGGATGCCGACAAGGCGCTGTATCGCTCAAAACAGGCTGGGCGCGGGACCTGGAGGCTGTTTGATCCGACCATCGAGGCGGACGCGGACGCGAACGCATCTGTTGAGGCCTCGAGATAGTTTGCGCGCAGGGCAATCCGGTCACGCGCCGGTTCGGGTATGGGCGATTCTTGGCGGCGGCATGTTGCCGGCCTGCGGGGCTAGGTGACGGCGTTGGTGGCGGCGATGTGGGCTAAAAGTTGCGGGATGGTGTCGCCGCCGGCCAGGTAGGTGGGTACGGTGAGGGAGCTGGAGGCGCCTGCGCCGAGGATGGATTCGGTGAGCGGGGGCAGGGTGGTGCCGAGGTCGAAGGCGGTGGTGAAGGGATTGTGGTACGGGGTGGCGATGCTGAGATAGGTGTCGATGAGGCCGGAAAGGTAGGCTTTTTCGGTGCCGTTGGCTTCGGACGCGGCGATCGCGGCGTCGTAGGGAGCCAAGCTTGAGGAAATGTAGGACTGGTTGGCGGGTTCGCCGATGAAAAATTCCTGGCCGTAATGCGGGTCGGTGCCGCCGCCGGGGACGTAGGGGCCGGCGAGGGGTTGTTCGATGTCGATGTCGGAGGCGAGGTTGGCGACGGGGTCGCCATAGGTGACGACGTCGATGAAATTCTTGCCTGAGCCGGCCGCGCCATTACCGTTGGCGGAAGAATCTGGGGCGATGCCGGTGGGTTCGAAGGCGATGCCGGCGAGGCCGGTTTGCTGGGCGGTGTATTCGGCCTCGATGCCGCCAAGGCTATCGCCGGTGACAAAAACGTTGCTGGCGCTGATGCCGTCGGCGGCGGCGGCCTTGACGACCTGCCTGGCGAAGGCGGCGGCCTGGATGTCGTTTTTGGGGGTGGTGGGAGAGGCGATCTGGTCGATGTCGGCGTTGAGCTGGGCGGCGTAGAAGGCTGCGCTGGTGCCTTTGGTGGTGAAGCCGCTGGTCGCCTCGAAGGCGATGACGACCTGGTGCTCGGGCGTGAGGAAGGCGGCGCCGAGCAGGCCGGTGTGCAGGTTTTCCTTAATAAGTTGTTTGCCGCCGACGTCGAAGTCGGTGAGGTCGCCCATGGTGAGCGTGCCGGTGATGGGGTTGATGAAGGTGGTGATGACGGCCATCGAGGCGTCCAGCAATTCGGTGACGGTGGGAGTGGTGGTGGGCAGGCTGATGAAACTCATCGCGGCGGGCAGGTCGGTGAAGGCCGCGGAATTGATGCTGGTGATCAGGGCGGGGGCGGCGCCGAGGCTGCCGGCGGAAATCGTGTCGGCGGGCCTGATCGAGGCCGTGGTGGCGAAGCTGGCGAAGGGGTCGAGAATTGTGGGGGAGAGAAGATCTGGCGCTTCGGACATTGTTCACTCCTGTCGAGTTATGGCTTTGCTGTGAGCATAGGTGGGGCGCGTGGCGGGTCAATCGCGGGGATGGTGGTTTTGTGGCGGCGCACCATCTATGGTATGCGTTACCTTGTATTTTTCTGTGTGGAGTTTTTCCTAAATGTCATCGAAGGCCGGCGCAAAGCCGGGGAACGGCCAGGCTAAGGGTCTGGGCGGGTTTGTGTTTGTGCCGCTGGGCGGGACCGGCGAGATTGGGATGAATTTCAATCTGTATGGCTGCGATGAGGTCTGGATCGCGGTGGATTGCGGGATGGGGTTTGCGGGGCCGGAGGCGCCGGAAGCGGAGATTTTGCTGCCTGATCCGACATTCGCGGTGAGCAAGCGCGAGCAGTTGAAAGGGCTGGTGATTACGCATGCGCACGAGGATCATATCGGCGGGGTGGCGCGGCTTTGGCCGCAGTTGAAATGCCCGATTTATGCGACGCCGTTTACCGCGGCGGTGATCCGGCGGAAGTTGAATGAGGCGGGGCTGGGGCGGGACGCAAAAATTCATATCGTGAAGCCTGGCGGGAGTTTTGAGCTGGGGCCGTTTGGCTTGAAATATATCCAGATGACGCATTCGACGCCGGAGTCTCAGGCGCTGGCGATTACGACGAAATATGGGACGGTGCTGCATACGGGGGATTGGAAGTTTGATCCACACCCGGTGGTGGGGCCGTTGGCGGATGAGGCGGCGCTGAAGGCACTGGGAGATGCCGGGGTGCTGGCGATTGTATCGGATTCGACCAATGCGATGGTGGATGGGCATTCGGGCAGCGAGCTGGATGTGAAGAAGAGTCTGAAGGCGCTGATCGGGGATATGCCCGGAAAAATCGCGGTGACGTGCTTCGCCAGCAACGTGGCAAGGGTGGCGAGCATTATCGAGTCGGCGGTGGCGTGCGGGCGGCATGTGGCGCTGGTGGGGCGGAGCCTGGGGAATTACGTCG
>Ga0302157_10002283_pt1 | contig 22430 bp, 22 predicted proteins | sample I_Bog_N3_3_FD_193502 | JGI IMG/M metagenome (GOLD analysis project Ga0302157, IMG submission 193502) | Peat permafrost microbial communities from Stordalen Mire near Abisko, Sweden - I_Bog_N3_3 | ecosystem: Environmental > Terrestrial > Soil > Wetlands > Peat | place: Sweden: Abisko, Stordalen... | reverse complement strand
CGGGACATCCACGCCGACCCAGCCGGCCACCAGCCACAGCAGCGGCGGGGCACACAGGCCGATGGCCCCACCGACCAGCACCTCCGAGGCCAGGTCCTCCCTCGTCTTTCCGGTGATGGCCAGGCCGGAGCGCACCGGCCGCCACCGGGGATGTTCGGTCAGGCCGTCCAGATCGATCCGCTCCGCCACGCGTCGACCGAGGTGCCCGACCAGCCCGCTGCGGGCCGGCTCGGCCGGGACGGAAGGCAGCGGACGGCTCATGGTGCGGGACAGCGCCTCGAGCGACAGTGCTCGGTTCCGCAGACCGAGGACCACCCCCAGCGAGCCCAGCGAGGCCAGCACTCCGATGAGCGCGGCCGACATCACCGCTCGACCACCTGTGTCCCGAGCAGTCTCACCGCAGCGGGAGGACGGGCCAGCGAGACCATCAACGTGAGGCCGGCGCCGTACAGCCCGGCCACGGCGACCAGGACGACCTGGCCCTGAGGCGTGCCGAACGGCTCGAGGTAGGTGCGGGCCACCAGGCTGAGGAGCACGGCGAACGCCACGGAGAAGACCACCACGGTCCGGACGCCACTGCGGACCGACGCCCGGCTCGTCTCGATCCGCAGTTGCTGCGAGACCTCGTCGCGGGTCGAGTCGGCCAGCGCGGCGAGGAGGTCGCCGAGCCGCTGCGCTCTGGCGGTGGACGCCAGCTGGAGTGCGCACACCACCCGGTCGGCGCTGTCACACCCGAGCTCGTCGGCGAACAGCTCGAGTGCGTCCCGGGGGTGCATGCCGGCCCCCAGTCGGGTGGCGAGACGCACGGTGTCGGGGCGGATGGACAGGGGGCTGAGGGGCGCCGTGCTGACGATGGCCTGTCCCAGACCGGCGGACGCGGCCATGGTGCTCTGGAGCATTTCGGTCCATGTGGCGACGGCCTCGACCCTCTCGATGGACACCGATCCGGCCGTCCGGCCGAACAGTCGGGGCAGGCCCAGCACAGCCACGGCGGTGATCGGCGCAGCCACCGGCCACCCGGTGGCCAGGTAGGCACCGACCGCCAGCACCACAGCCGTCATCAGGCCGGGGATGTCGCCCCGGCGACGGTGCAGGCGCGCCGACAGCGCGGACGACCGACATGCGGGTTGCGGAGCCCGCCGCCAGCCCAACACCGATCCGACCGTGCCGACTCCGAACAGGGCGCCACACACCCCTGCTGTGGCGGCGCTCACGCCCGGTACCCGACGGCGGGCATGCGGAAGGGACCGGAGCCGACACGGTCCAGCTCGCGCTGGGTCTGGGCACGGAGAGGAGCCGCCGGCCTGGCCCGACGGTCCGGTCCGGGCTCGAAGATCTCGTTGGAGACCACGTGCGGGCCTTCGGCATCCACCACCTCTCGCACCGAGGACACGAACCGCTGGCGGGAGGTGCGCGACGGGAACCGGCGGTGGTCCGGTGCCTCATGGCGCCTGGCAGGGCCGGCCCCGTCGACGGACCGATCATCGTCGGCGTCGTCAGCGGCATCGTGCATGTCGCTGTCCAGGTGCACGACGAAGTGCACGGCACCGGCCACCAGCAGGTTGGAGGCCTCGAGAGGCAGCCGCTCGGGAGCCTGGACGGCGTACGAGGCGATGCGCCGGAACACACCGGCCGAGGAGTCGGCGTGGATGGTGCACATCGATCCGGAGCGTCCCTGGCTCATGGCGTTGAGCATGGGCAGCACCTCGTCGCCGAGGACCTCGCCCACGATCACCCGGTCGGCGTTCATCCGGAGGGCCCGCCTGACCAGGTCGGCCACGGAGATCAGTCCCTCGCCCTCGACATTGGGGGGTCGGGCCTCCAGGGCCACCAGGTCGGGATGCCGGTGCGGCGCCGAGTCCAGTCCGAGCTCGAACGCCTGCTCGATGGTCACCACCCGCTCACGGGGTGGGATCTCGGCGGCCAGCGCCCGCAGGAGCGTGGTCTTGCCCGAGTTCATGGCGCCGGAGACCACGACGTTCTTGCGGGATCGGACCGCCGCCCCGAGTAACGCGGCCAGATCGGCGTCCAGCGTGCCCAGGCCGACCAGGTCGTCGAGCGTGAGGTCGGCGTACCGGTGTCTACGAATGGAGACCACGGGGCGGGCGGTGACCGCCATCAGCGCCGACAGACGTGACCCGTCGGGCAGTCGCAGGTCCAGCTCGGGTCGGGCCAGATCGAAGCGGCGCTCCGACAGGCCGAAGCGGCCCGCCGCCGACCGGACCAGGTCGATGAGCTCGTCGTCCGAGCCGGCCACCGGGGGCATGAGCTGCTTCGACCCGTCGGCGAAGGTGGCCCAGACCCGGTCGCACCCATTGATGTCGATGTTCTCGATGTCATCGTCGTCGATCAGCGACTGGAGCCCTCCCATGCCGAAGAGTGCGTCGAGGACCGACTGGGCGACGGCCTGCTCGTCCGAGGAACCTCCGATCGGCGCACCGTGAGCGTCGTCGCTACCGGTCAACGCATCGAAGTGCTCGAAGATGCACTGGCGGGCAAACTCCTTGCGGTCGTCACCACGCAGCCGCGCACCCACCTCCGAGGCCAGGTCCTCGGCCACCAGGGCCCGGATCTCGCCGGCCAGCGAGGCGTTCACCGTCCAGGCCCCACGCCAGCCGCCTCGGTCCCGACCTCCGGTCCGGTCGGACCGGTCACCATGGGGGATGTCCCGGGCTCCAGCAGGCGGAGCGCCAGCGTGGCGGCTGCACTCGTCAGCGGTGCACGGCGGCGGAGTCGGCGGGGGTGCTCCCGTCGGCCGGCCACCGCCGCCGCCGACGCCGGGTCCCACGGGAGCGTGGCGAGCACCGGGACTCCGACGAACTGCTCGATCTCGCGGGACCGACGCTGTCCCTCACCGATCACGACGAGTCCGACCCGGCTTCCCCATCGGGCCCGGAATCGGGTCGATCGCTCCCGCACCTGGATGACCGAGGGTGAGTCCCCACGGAGCACGACGACCACCCGGTCGGACCGTTCGGTCCAGCCCACCCCGTCGATGACACCGGGCGTCAGCCGGCCCAGGTCGACGAGGACGTCACCGTCCCTGTCGTGGCGCCGGGACGCCTCGGCCAGCAGATGGGGCAGTGCGCCGTCGGCGGAGGGGACGGTGCCCGTCCGCGTGTCGGTCAGCACCTCGAGCCCGCCCGGGAGCCGCTGCAGGTAGGGCCCGACCGGCACCGGCCCACCGGCCCGGCGGGAGGCCAGCTCCAGCGCCGGCCATCCCCCCGCGGCGGGGAGGGCGAACCGGGCGGCGAGATCGCCGCCGGAGGGGTCGCATTCGGCCACGAACACCGATCGGGTGTCCGGCCAGGTGGCACCCACCAGGCACACGGTCGTGGTGACGCCGGGTGCACCCTTGACCGATGTGAATACCACCATGGTCACGGGGTCGACCCCGTCCCGGTGGTGTCGGGCAGGAGCACCAGGCTGACCTGGTCGGCGACCGCGGCGGTCGACACCGCGGCGGCCAGCGTGGCCGAGACCTCGACAGACACCAGTTCCGAGGCACCCCCGGCGGTCTGCGTCGAGGGGGCCGACGTCTCGAACACCGTGGCCTGCGGGATGAGGATGCCGGTGGCGCCGTCGGCCACGCCCGCGGAGCCGGACACGGACTCCCCGCTCCCCGCCATGGTGCCCGGACTGCCCGTCTGGACCACCATGACCTGGTCGCCCACCTCCACTCCGTCCGCCGGGAGCTCACCCGGTTTGAGCGACAGGCCCACGATGGCGTCGCCCGTTGCAACCTGGGGTGCCGTGGTGAGATCCGACGGCACGAGGAGCGATCCGGCCGGGATGGTGCTGACCGCCCGACGACCGCCGAGCTCCGAGGCGTCGGCCACCGGGATGGGGGCGACCCCGCCGGACACCGATACCTGGGCCTGGCCGAGGTCGCTCCCGGTGATGACCTGACCCTGCGGAATGGTCCGCGTCACGACGAGCACGGCGCGCTGGTGGTCGGCCGAGGAGTACAACGATGTGAACGCCGCGATGCTGGCCAGCACCACGAAAGCCGAGACGATCACCGTGACGGGTCGCCGCGAGGCCGACCCCGACGGCAGGCGCGACCGCGCCGGCGACGCCACCGGTTCAGCGGCGGCCGCCGGCCCGCGATCGAGGACCGAGGTCATGCCGACGGACCTCCCGACGCGGACGGGGGCTCGAGATCCACGCTCTCGATCTGCTCCACCCGCAGCCGGCGGGAGGCGGACGTCGCCAGCGCCGGGAGTGTCCCGCCGCCGGCGGCCCCCGTCGACGTCCACGACACCTGCCAGATGACCGAGACGACCACCAGGAAGGATGCGTCGTCGGGCCGACCGTCGGGGGATGGCTGGCCCGCCGACGACACGGGATAGTCGTAGGCGCACACACGCGTCGGTGGCGCACCGGCGGGCACGGCAGATGGGAAGGGTGCGCCCGGACCGGCACAGGTCACCGTGGCCCCATCCCCCATCGACCAGGTGACGGACACCGGGGTGGCCACCGCCGTGGCGCTGACCGTCCCGATGGTGGCCGTGGCCGAGTGGGGATGCCAGATGGACGGATCGATACGAAGCCAGGTGGGCAGGTTCACGACCGCGGTGCCGGCGGGATCGGTCGACGGCGAGGGGTCGGGCAGGGTGATCGTCCGCTCCGCTGACAACGCCACCTCCACCGGGTCGACCGGAGCCGGGGCCGCGGTGGCCTGGTCGGCGATCCACAGGGTCTGGGTCTCCTGGGCGCCGGTGGCCGGATTGGTGCAGGTGACCGAGTACCAGCCTCCCGGGGTGGGCCCTCCGGGGGCGAAGCCACCTACGTCGTTCAGGACGAGGCTCGTCGACGTGCACTCCGTCGCCTCCACCGCCGCGCCTCCGCCTCCGGCGGCTCCACCACCGCCGCCCGGGCCACCGTGGGCACCACCGGCCGAGGTCCCTCCCGAGGCCGTCACCGTCACCGTCCCCGATCCGTTGTCGCCACCCGACGTTGCGGACGCGCCGGCACTACCGCCCACTGCCCACAGACCCAGAGGCGCCACCAGCGATGTCACCATTGCCAGGCTCACGTACCGGTGCACGACGTCACCCCCACGACCGTCTGTTCAGCCAGCTCCCAACCGGTGGAGGTGCGCTCCATGACCGAAGAGAACCGTTCGTACCCGGCCTCCCCCGCGACTCCGGCCGCCGGCAGCCCGGTGGCCCGGACCTCGGAGATCTCGGCGTCATAGGCACAGTCCGCGACCGTGGCCAGCCGGGGCGACACGAGGCTGACGGTCGGCGTACCCAGGTCCGCCTCCGGGCCCACCGCGATCTGGCCTGTGGCCTGCATGCGCTCGAGATAGCTCGTCACCACCGGAAGCAGGGGGGCCACGGTGGTCGCGGCGAGATCGGGCTGATCGGGATCGGCCGAACGCGCCGCACTCTCGAAGGAGCGCTCGGCGGCCAGCCAGCCCGATGCGATCTGGCCCACCGGGTGGACCGCAGCCGCACCAGAGGTAGAAGCCACAGGGACCACGTGTCGTCGGTCGGGCCGGTCCACGGGCTGGCCCGAGTGACGGATCGACCCCGACACCGCCCGGGCGGACTGGCACCCACCCAGGAGCGCCACACAGGACACCGCAACGGCGACGATGAGCCACCGACCACCGTGTCCCGACCCCGCTTCCCCTCCGACCGACCGGTTCATTGGCGGGGCACGCTACGAGTCGCCCCTGCGGGCGGCAAAGGAATTTGCAGCCCCGCTGCAATTACTCCGGCGACGCCGCTCAGGGCGGCGCGGCGACGGACGGACGTGGTGGTTTGCACCATTCGAGGGGCGGGACACCGGTCCAGCGTGCGCGCCCGACCTTGCTGTCAGCCTTGGCCGCCACCTTGCCGGACTCCCCGGCGGTGCCTGTGCCGGTCGTCCCTTCCGGTCGCTCAGCCGGGTGAACTGGGACGTCCTGGCCCGGCTCCCCCGAGCGGGGGCATGGCCGGCCGGCACGACCATCCGGCGTCACCTGGTGGATGCAACTGCACGTCGCGCGCCCACACCGTCCCAGGCCACCTCCCTCGCATGACCGGGAGGGCACCCGATGCCCTGTCCACAACGAACGCAGGGAGCGCAGATACAGCCGCCGCCGGTGGCTGGAGTACTCCACGGCCGTGGACCCCTGGAGAGGTGGCGGACGCCATGTGGCGGACCCGTTGAACCCGCCGTCACTCCTGAACGGTGCATACCACCCGTAGGTAATTCTGAGAAGTGCTACCGGAAGAGAGACAGCCCCGGACTCGGAGGCCGTGACCCCTTCCCTCACCCCGACCACCGCCAGACGCGCGTCCCGCAAACCAACCTCAGGTGCGGCGCACGACCGGCGGAGGCGACCAGGTCCCGTCCAACGCCTCGGGCCGCGGAGCGTAGAGCCGCATGGTCACCCCGATCGGACCCTCGGGTGAGGGTAGCCAGTTGGACTCCAGCCCGGGTCCGGGCGAGGACGGCTGGAGGTACAGATCGAGGGAGCCGTCCGGGTTGAACGACAGGTCGTCCCGGTCGCCAAGGGCGAAGCGATCGAGGGGATTGGCCACGGGGAACCCCTTGCCGTCGTACATGGTGACCGACCAGAAGGCGTCGACCGGTGGCAGGCCGTCCGCCTCGAAGTGGATCACGTAATCCAACTCCCCCCGCATCCTCTGCCCGGCGGCATCGGTCTGGAGCAGCGGGTAGAGGGCGTCCTCGGCGGCGTTGGCTCCAAGCCCGACCATGGCCACGATGGCCCGCTTCACGTAGGAGTTGCCGTAGACACCCATGGTGTCGATGTTGACCTGCCACCCGTTGACCACGTTGGCCAGCCGGGGCAGCGCCTGGGCCATGACGGCTTGGGCGCCGGCCGGCACGTCGACCAGTGCCTTCTGGACGGCGGGATCGAGATCGCCGAACCCGGCGCCGGGGACGAGCCCGATCCGGGCCATCCGGGCGACGAGGGACCAGTCAGTGAGGTGGGGCGGATGGACGGCCAGCAGGGCCAGGGCCCGGTCGAAGAAGGCCGGGCTGGACAGAGTGGCGAGCTGTTGGAGGGGCGGGGTGTCGCGGTCGATGTCGTCGGCGACGGTATCGGGGTCCGGGACAGGCCCGGCATCAGGGGCCACCTGGGCGACGGCACCACCGCCCCACTCCGACAGCGGGGTCAGGAGGTACCCGTCCTGGATGGCGTGCACGGCGCCGTAGTCCGCGGGTCCGTTGGTCTGGGTCCGGCCGATGATCCACAGCCAGGAGGTCGGGGCCTGGATGGCATCGACGCCTTCAGGCAACCGGCCGCTCCACCCCGGTGGGACCAGGGCCCACTGCCCCGGCTCCGAGCCGGTGGTCCGCTGGCCCGGTGATGCGAAGGCGTCGGTCCACATGTCGTAGACGGGGAGCTGGAAGAAGCGGTCGGCGGGGACCGCGCCGGTGGACATCACCACCGGGCCCCCCGACAGGTCGACCCAGGCCGACGAGTACAGCGTGTCGAAGTTGGGTCGGACCACGGCGGTGAAGCCGGCGGGCGGGAACGACCGGAGGTGGCTGAACCGGTTGACGGGCCCCTCGCCCAACCCGCCGCCACCGGGGGCGATGGCCTGCCGGCGGGTGACGTCCATCATCACCAGGGGATAGAGGTAGAGGTAGGCGTCGACGCCGATGGCGCGGGCCTCCTGTCCCCCGACGGGTGCGGCCATCGACGGGCTCAGGCGGGCTCGGCGGCGGCCGAACCGACGGGATCGACAGCCGGTGCCGGCTCGAGCGCGACCGAATCGCGGTCCACCGAGCCGGCGTCGGCGTCGGCGGCAACGCGCTTCGGGTTGGCCACCAGCTTGGCGCTGAACTTGACCGCCTTGGTCGCCGTGGTGGCACCGGTCTGGAGGATCACGGCGATGATCAGCAAGATGATGGCCGGGAACCGGAGGTAGTGGACCCCGAGCATCAGGATGGCCACCCGGCCCATGGTGTACGGCGGCGAGCACACGGTGGCCCCGATGGCCCCGCCCACGGCGGCGGCGGTCAGCTTGTCCCGCCGGGACACGTTCGACTTGATGCCGGCCAGCCGGGCCGGGACCGACACGTACGCCACCATCATCACGGCGACCACGGCGCTGAGGGCGAAGGCGTACCAGAACAGTCCGAAGCGGGAGGCCACCAGGGCGGCAAAGCCGAGGGCCACCCCGATCACGAACCCGTAGGGGATGATGGTCCGGAGGTGCTGACGGGCCTGGGCGAAGGCGGGCCTGATCTCGGGGCGTCCCGGCTTGGAGATGGCGAAGGCGAACACGGCGTTCAGGTAGAAGCTGGCCGAGGTGATGGCCGCCACACCCAGGATGGCCGGGATCAGCAGGGGTCCCCGGATGATGTGGAACTCCTTGCCCCGGAACACGTGCAGCTTGATGTCGAGCATGGCCAGCCAGATCCACATGGCGGGCAGGATCTGCACCAGGGTGAGCCGCCAGTTGGTGACCAGCAGCTTCACCCCCTGGAAGAGCATGACGAAGGCCCCCACCACCAGGGCCAGCGGCGCCAGCCACCGGCTGCGCTCACTGAGCTTCAGGATGGTCTGTTCGACCTGGGCGTCGTCGCCGTCACGGATGCCGTCGACCAGGCGCCGGATGAGGCGGGCCACGGTGGCCCGGCGCGACCGCACGGCCAGGTCGACCGCCGTCGCTCCCACCCCGGCCTCGACCCCGGCCGGGACGGCATCGTCCTGGCTCTCGGCCTCCACCCCTTCGGTCATGGCCCCAGGCTACTTTCCCTGCCGGCGCTTTCCCGGGCCGGCGCCCGCAGGCCGGCAGGGCCCGCAGGCCGGCAAGGTCCGCAGGCCCGAACGGGGAGCCCGGCCGGGGCCCGGCGTCCGGGGCCGGTTCCACCTGCGGCACACTGTTCTGTATGGCAGCTCAGTACATCTACACCATGCGCGACCTCAAGAGGTTCTATCCCCCGGACCGCGAGGTGCTGAAGGGGATCAACCTCTCCTTCTACCCGGGGGCGAAGATCGGGGTCATCGGCGGGAACGGATCGGGCAAGTCGTCGCTGCTGCGGATCATGGCCGGCGAGGACGACGGATTCACCGGCGAGGCCCGCCTGACCCCGGGGTTCACCGTCGGCCACCTCTCCCAGGAGCCCCAACTCGACCCGGACAAGGACGTCATCGGCAACGTGGCGGACGGGGTGGCTGAGACCAAGGCCCTGGTCGACCGGTTCAACGAGGTGTGCGCGGCCATGGGCCTCCCCGACGCCGACTTCGACCAGCTGCTGACCGAGCAGGCCGAGCTGCAGGACAAGATCGACGCCGCCGGCGCCTGGGACCTCGAGCGGACCTTCGAGATCGCCATGGACGCACTCCGGCTGCCTCCGGGCGATGCCGACGTCACCACGCTGTCCGGCGGGGAGCGCCGGCGCGTGGCCCTGTGCCGCCTGCTGCTGTCCAAGCCCGACCTCCTGCTCCTCGACGAGCCCACCAACCACCTCGACGCCGAGTCGGTGGCCTGGCTGGAGCGGACCCTCCAGGACTACCCCGGCACCGTGGTGGCCGTCACCCACGACCGCTACTTCCTCGACAACGTGGCCGGCTGGATCCTCGAGCTGGACCGGGGGGCCGGCATCCCCTGGGAGGGCAACTACTCGTCGTGGCTGGAGCAGAAGCAGGCCCGCCTGGCCGGCGAGCAGAAGGCGGACCAGTCCCGCCAGGAGGCCCTGCAGCGCGAGCTGGAATGGATCCGGATGTCACCGCGGGCCCGCCAGAGCAAGGGGAAGGCCCGCATCAACGCCTACAACGACCTGGTGGCCGAGGCCGAGGCGGCCGACCGCCGGGCCGACAAGCTCGAGATCACCATCCCGGCCGGGCCCCGGCTGGGTGACCGGGTGGTCGACGCCGAGGGGCTGGTCAAGGGGTTCGGCGACCGGCTGCTCATCGACGGGCTGTCGTTCCTGCTGCCTCCGGGCGGCATCGTCGGGGTCATCGGGCCCAACGGCGCCGGCAAGACCACCCTGTTCCGGATGATCGTGGGCGACGAGTCCGCCGACGAGGGCACCCTGGAGGTCGGGACCACGGTGCAGCTGGCCTACGTGGACCAGTCCCGCGACCAGCTGTCCCCCGATGCCACCGTGTTCGACGAGATCACCGGGGGCCAGGACCTGTTGGTGGTCGGGCACCGGGAGATCCACGGCCGGGCCTACGTGGCCAGCTTCGGGTTCACCGGGAGCGACCAGCAGAAGAAGGTGGGCCAGCTGTCCGGCGGTGAGCGCAACCGGGTTCAGCTGGCCAAGGTGCTGAAGGAGGGGGGCAACGTGCTCCTCCTCGACGAGCCCACCAACGACCTCGACGTGGACACGCTGCGGGCCCTCGAGGAGGCGCTGCTCGGGTTTCCGGGCTGCGTGGTGGTCATCAGCCACGACCGGTGGTTCCTCGACCGGATCGCCACCCACGTCCTGGCCTTCGAGGGGGACTCCGAGGTCCGCTGGTGGGAGGGCAACTTCAGCGACTACGAGGCCGACCGCAAGAAGCGGCTGGGTGTCGACGCCGACCAGCCCCACCGCATCCGCTACAAGCCGCTCGTGCGCGGGTGATGCCCGACCGCCACCACTTCGCCAGCGACAACTGGTCGGGCGTCCACCCCGCCGTGCTCGAGGCCATCGCCGCCGCCAACGTCGACCACGCCCCCGCCTACGGGGCCGACCCCGTGACCGAACGGGCCGTCGGACTGGTCAAGGAGCGCTTCGGCGACGACGCCGAGGTGCTGTTCGTCTTCAACGGGACCGGGGCCAACGTGGTGGGGTTGCAGTCGCTGCTGCGCCCCTTCGAGGCGGTGATCTGCGCCGAGGGGGCCCACATCGCCGTGGACGAATGCGGTGCGCCGGAGCGGATCACCGGCAGCAAGCTGATCACCGTGGCGACGACCGACGGGAAGCTGACCCCCGATCTGGTGGAGGCGGCGACCACGGGAGTCGGGGACCAGCACCACGTGCAAGCCCGGGTGGTCTCGATCACCCAGTCCACCGAGGTGGGCACCACCTACCGGGTGGACGAGGTGGCCGCCCTCGGCGCCTGGGCCCACGACCACGGGATGCTCCTCCACCTGGACGGGGCGCGCCTGTCCAACGCCGCCGCCTGGCTCGGGGTGGGCCTCGGGGCCTTCGGGTCGGCGGCCGGCGTGGACGTCCTGTCCTTCGGGGGGACGAAGAACGGGGCCATGGTGGCCGAGGCGGTCGTGGTGTTCGGAGGGGCGGGCGACTCCCCGCTGCGGTTCATCCGGAAGCAGTCCATGCAGCTGGCCTCGAAGATGCGCTTCGTGTCGGCCCAGATGGCCGCCCTGTTGACCGATGACCTGTGGCGCACCAACGCTGAGCACGCCAACCGGATGGCGTGGCGGCTGGCCGAAGGAGCGTCGGCCGTGCCGGGCGTGTCGCTGGCCTATCCCGTCGAGGCCAACGGCGTGTTCGCCGTGCTGCCGCCCGGGGCCATCGAGGCCCTGCAGCGCCGGCACTCCTTCTACACGTGGGACGCGGCGGCCGGGGTGGTCCGGTGGTTGGCCTCGTTCGACACCACCGAGGAGGACGTGGATGGTCTGGTGGCGTCGGTCGCCGAGGTGATGGGCAGCCGGTAGAGGGGTCGGGGAGGGGCCGGCTCGGGAGCTACTCGGTGCCCGGGCAGCGCGGGGTGAGGTGCTGATCGGCCCATGCCGCCAACTCGTGGAGGATGGGGAGGAGCGCGGCGCCGGCGGGCGTCAGGGCGTACGTCACCCCGGGAGGCCGGGTGTCGGTCACCGTGCGGTCGATCAGGCCCCCGACGGCCAGCTCGCTCAGCCGGTCCGAGAGCACCGAATCGGTGATCGAGCCCACCCCGCGGCGCAGCTCGGCGAAGCCCACCGGCCCCGCGCTCAACGAGGCCAGGATGACGCCACTCCAGCGTTTGCCGAGGAACTCGAAGGCCCGGACCAGCCCGGCGTCGCAGGCGGGCTCGACATCGACCGTCTGCCCCTCTGCACCGTGCACGACCGCCACATCCTCAGCCTACAGGCTCGACCCCCCTTTTGCTCTGTCCTGACTTGTTACTATGGTAAAACTAGTTAGTAGGAGTTCGCTGTGCCGCTGTCCGATCAACCCGGAGGAACCATGACCCTGTACCGCCTGGACGCCAGCATCCGAGTCGAGGGCTCGCACAGCCGTGCCCTGGCCGACATCGTCGAGGAGGAGTGGACGGCGGGGCGGGGCGACGACACCGTCATCCGCCGGCACGTGGGCACCGAGCCGGTCCCGGCCACCACCTGGCCGCTGGCCGTGGCCGCCCGCATGGCCCCGCCGGAGGTGGAGCGCACACCGGAGCAGCTCGAGGCCCAGGCCCTGGCCACCCGGGAGGTCGACCAGCTGCTGTCGGCCGATGCGGCCCTGTTCGCCGTGCCCCTCTACAACTTCGGGGTGTCCCAGCACTTCAAGGCCTGGGTCGACCTCCTGATCACCGATCCGCGCATGACCGGGGAGGAGCCGGCCACCGCCGGCACCCCGGCGGTCCTGGCCGTGGTGCGGGGAGGCTTCTACGGGGCGGGCTCGCCCCGCGAGGGGTGGGACTACGCCTCCGGGTGGATGCAGCGCATCCTGGGCGAGGTGTGGAAGTTCGACCTCGAGGTGGTCGAAGAGGAGTTCACCCTGGTGGGGGTCAACCCGGCGCTCGACGAGTTCAAAGAGATGGCCGTCGAACTTCGGGCCAAGGCCGAGGTCAACGCCCGGGAGCGTGGCCGCGCCCTGGCCAGCCGGGCCGCCTGAACCACAACCCCGCCCACCGGTCGGTCCGACTAGCCCGAGGTGCCCGACCCGCCCGCCGGGGCCCGGCCCGGCCCGGGAGGTCCGGCGAACACCTGGGCCAGTGCCATCCACTCCAGGGCCACCGGGCCGTCGACCTCCAACGCGGTGTCGGACAGGTGGCGCCGTTGGGCCACCACCAGGCAGAAGTCGACGGCCGGTCCGCTGATGGTGGCCACGGCACCGGATCCGGCGGCGCCTCCGGCCGCCGGGCCGGTCTCCCCCACCTCCCACACCCAGTGCTCGCCGGACGGGGCGACCAGGTCGACGCCGATGCGCCCGGCCGGGATCTCACGCCCGCGCACCCGATACGAGTACGGGCGGGCCCGCACCCCCAGGTGGGCGATGTGGCGCAGCCGGTCGGTGGCGGGACGGTCGGCACCGAGGGCGTCGGCCACGTCCTGGCCGTGGGCCCAGGTCTCCATCAGCCGGGCCGAGACGAACGACAGGGCACCCATGGGTGGGCCGAACCAGGGCACCCGGTCCGAGGGGCCGAGACGGGCGCACGCCTCGACCATCCCGGCGTGGGCGCCCTCCCACCAGGCCAGAAGGCCCGAGCCGTCCAGGGCCCGGCCCGGCCCCAGGTGCACCTCCATGGGGTCACCCGGGACGGCCAGGGCCGCCTCGGCCTCGGCCACGAAGGACTCGGGCTCGACCACGGCCCGTCGCGCCGCGCCGTCGAAGTAGGCCAGGTGGCTGATCTGGTCCCGGACGGCCCAGCCCTCGGCCGGGGTGACCGTGTCCCAGGCCGGGTCGTCGGCTGCCAGGGGCGCCACCAGGGCGTGCAGGGAGCCGTACTCGGCGTCGAGGTCGTCGATCAGGCCCGCCAGGGTGGTCACGCCGCACCCTCCAGCCAGGACCGCCCGGTCGTCAGCACCTCGACCTCGGGGTGGGACCAGACGTAGCGCTCGACGGAGTCCAGCACCTCCTCGACGTGGCCCGGGGTACCGGCCACGGCGGCGAAGGCCAGCGACGACCGCTGCCACTGGTCCTGGTAGCCGACCTCGGCGGCGGCCACCGAGAACCGTGACCGGCACGACGCCACCAGGTGCTTGACCACCGCCCGCTTGGACTTCAGGGAGCCGCTGGCCGGGATCCGGAGGTCGACGGTGAGAACGCAGGCATGCACCACTCCCCCGATGCTCGCACATCGGGGGAGTGGTGGCCCGGGCCGCCGGGCGCGCGCCCGGTGCCGACGGGGGGCACCGGCACCGGGACGCGTCGACCGGGGCGGGGGATCTGCAGGCCGGGTGCGCCGGCGGCTACGAGCTCCAGGACCCCGAGGGAGGGCCGCCCGTGCCGGATCCACCGGGGCTGCCCGTACCTCCGGGGCCGCCCGTGCCGCCGGGACCGCCGGTGGGGAGGTCGCCGACGCCCACGGTGGTGGCGGTGACGGTGTTCGACGAGTCGGTGCCGAACACCACCACCTGGTCACCGACCTTCACGTCGGCCAGGCTGGCCGAGGAGACGCTGCGGTCCCGGTACGTGGTGGCTGAGCTCACGTCCACGGTCACCACGGTGCCCGACGTGGTGGTCAGGGTGAAGCTGTCGGTGCCGACCGACTTCACGGTGCCCACGGCCGCAGGGGGCGAGCCGCCGCCACCGGGTGCGCCCGCTTTTCCACCGGCCCGACCGCTGCGGCCGGCACCGAAGTCGCCCAGCGCCACCGTGGTGGCGGTGACCCTGTCCGAGGTCTCGGTGCCGAACACGGCCACCCGGTCACCCACCTTCACGTCGGCCAGGCTGGCCGAGGAGACGCCGCGGTCCCGGTACGTGGTGGCAGAGCTCACGTCCACGGTCACCACCGTGCCGGACCGGGTGGTCACGGTGAAGCTGTCGGTGCCGACCGACTTCACGGTGCCCATGGCGGTCGGGTGTGCGCCGTTGCGGGGGGCACGACCCGAATGGGTCGACGAGCCGCTGGGCGCGTTCGGTGGGGTCGAGGTGGCGGCGCCGGCCACCGCACCGCCCCCGATGGCCAGGCCGAGGGCCATGATGGCCGCCGCCGTCACCTGCACGCCCCGCCGCCGGATCCCGCTGATCGATTCGAGGGGGTCCGGGGCAATGCCGTTCATCAGTGCCTTGTCATCCTGCATGTCCTGCTCCTTCGTCGTCGTGTGCTGACTACGAGGAGTATCGGGACCGGGACTGTGGCCGACCTGTGGATACCAATGGGACTGTCTGAGAGTCGGGCGGTGCCCGGGTCGGGTCGGGAGGTCAGCGGGCCAGCTGCTGCCGTCGTTGCTTGTCCAGGTACATCGATGCGTCGGCCTGGTGCAGCAGCGACTCGAGCAGCTCGGGGTGGTCGGGGTCGAAGTGGGCCGTGCCCACGGCCATCGACAGGGTGTACGGCGCATCGACCAGGCCCTCGTTGCTGGCCTGCACGGACAGGCCCAGGCGCGCCACGGCCCAGGCCTCGTCGCCGTCGAACGCGGTGAGCACGGCGGCGAACTCGTCGCCCCCCAGCCGGCCGATCACGTCCGAGCCGCGGAAGGCCTCGGCCATCATCGACGCCGCGTCCTGGAGCAGTCGGTCCCCGACCTCGTGGCCGGACAGGTCGTTGACCGCCTTCAGCCCGTCCACGTCGGCGTAGACGATCAGGGCCGGGATGCGCTGGCGCTCGCAGAACGCCAGCGCCTGGTGCGCCATCATCATGAAGCCGCGGCGGTTGGCCAGTCCGGTCAGTTCGTCGTCCACGGCCAGTTGGGCCACGGCGATCTCGCGTTCGACCATGCCGGCCAGGTCCCGCAGGGACTCGCGCTCGTCCGGGTCGAGGGTCCGGGGGGTCCCGTCGATCAGGCACAGGGTGCCGATGATGTCGCCACTGGGGCTGGCGATGGGACAGCCGGCGTAGAAACCGACGTGGGGATCTCCCACCACCAGCGGGTTGTCGGCGAATCGGGGGTCGGCCGAGGGATCCTGGATCTCGAGGATCGCCGGGTCGAAGATGGCGTGGCCGCAAAAGGAGATGTCCCTCGGGGTCTCGGCCACGTCGAGGCCCGGGTGCGATTTGAACCACTGGCGGTCGGCGTCGACCAGGCTGACCATGGCGGCCTCCACCCCGAAGAGCCGCTGGGCTGTCCGGGTGATGCGGTCGAACCGCTCCTCGGGAGGGGTGTCGAGCAGGCCGAGGCGCCGCAGGGCGGCCACGCGTTCGGCATCACCGTCCGGAATCGGGGCTGCCTCCACCCTCTGACCATCGACAGATCGGCGGGGTCACTTGAGGACCACCCGGTGGTGGCCGCCGGGCCCGGGTGTCAACCGGGGGCGGACAACGACGCCTCGACCATCGACGCCACGTCACCCCAGCCGAAGCCCACGGTCTCCCCCACCACGGCGTCCCGCACCGGGTCGACCAGGACGAAGAAGGGGTAGCCGCTCACCCGGTAGTCCGACCAGGCCCGGTCGCTCATCACCACCGGCACCTCGGTGACGCCCGTGGCCAGGCGGGCCACCTCGACCGGGTCGACCGCCGAGGGGCCCTTCGTGACCACCACCCGTTCCAGGCCCGCCATGTCCGGGGGCAGATCGGCCGGCGGGCCGGACAGCCCGCGCCAGAATCCGTCACAGCCGTCACAGTGGACGTGCAAGAAGCAGAGCAGCACGGGCGTCACCGCCGAGCGGACGGCCACCTCGACGGGCGCACCACCCGGGGCCACCCCCACCAGGTCGAAGGCCGGCGAGCGGGGACCGCCGCCCACCGGTCCGGCCGGGATGGGGCGCAGGCCGGCCCGGAACTCCGGGTCCGACAGCGGGTTCCGGGCGTGACCGGACCCGCCCGGCTCTTGTGGCATCGGCGTGGTGCCCGGGAGCTAGCCCAGAGGGCCGGCGTCGTCCGGGATGACCTCGATCGACCGGCCGTTGCCGCACCACCGGCACGACACCTCGTCGACCGACTCGTCGAGCACCTCGACATCCTCCACGGCCAGCGCCCCGCCCACCGAGTAGTGGTGGAAGGCCCGGGTCCGCCGGGTGGTGACCACGTCGAAGCGGGTCAGGTTGCCGCACGCCGTGCACCGGTACCGGGTGGCTCCGGCGGTGGCCGGCGCGTCGGCACCGGTCGAAGCGGACGTGTCGGTCGGGGTCGGTGGTGAGTCGGTGGTCACCGTCCCAACGGTAGTCGGCCCCGGCCCACCCCTCGGAGCCCCGCCACCGCCCGCGGACGGTTTGGGGCCCACGGTGGCGCCGGTACCGAGGGGTGCACGGATCCGAACATCTGTTCGATTACGGTGACGGCGTGGAGATCGCCCTCCAGCAGTCGTTCGACGACCTCGGGACACCGCTGAGCGAGGTCTCCTTCGTGGTGGTCGACGTGGAGACCACCGGCGGGTCGCCGCAGCTCGACTCCCTGACCGAGGTGGCGGCGGCGCGCTACCGCGGGGGCGAGCTGCTCGGCACCTACCAGACCTTCGTGCGCCCCGACGAGCGCATCCCGCCGTTCATCACCGCCCTGACCGGCATCACCGATGCCATGGTGGCCGACGCCCCACGGGTGGGCGAGATGCTCCCGTCCTTCCTCGAGTTCCTGGGCGGTGCGGTGCTGGTCGGGCACAACATCCGCTTCGACCGCTCGTTCATCGACCACGCCCTGGTGGCCACCGGCCGGGACCGCCTGGCCAACCCGTCGGTGGACACCCTGGCCCTGGCCCGGCGCCTGGTCCGGGACATGGTCCCCGACTGCAAGCTCGGGACCCTGGCCCGCACCCTCCGGCTCCCCCACCAGCCCTCCCACCGGGCCCTGACCGACGTCCTGGCCACGGGCGACCTGCTCCACGCGCTGCTCGAGCGGGCCGGGTCGTTCGGCATCGTGGGACTGGAGGAACTGCTCGACCTGCCCCGACTGGTGGGCCACCCCCAGAGCGCCAAGCTCCGGCTCACCACACGGCTCCCCCACCGGCCCGGCGTCTACTGGTTCACCGACGCCGCCGGCTCGGTGCTCTACGTGGGCACGGCCACCGACCTCCAGGCGCGCGTGCGCTCGTACTTCACCGCCGACCGGCGGCCCAAGGTGGGCCGGCTGCTCCGCCAGCTCCACGCCGTCCACCACCGGGTGTGCCCCGACCCGCTCACCTCGGCCGTGGCCGAGGGCCGGCTGATCCGGGCCTGGGCCCCGCCCTACAACCACCAGGGGAAGCCGCGGCGCACCGGTGGGACCGGGCGTCGCCGGCGCCGGCGGGCCGCCTGGACCGACGAGCAGCTGGCCGGTGACCCGACCAGCCTGCTGGCCCCGCTGGCCGAGCTCCTCACCGACCACGCCTCCCACCAGCGCTACGAAGAGGCCGCCGCGGTGCGGGACGAGGCCGAGCGGCTCCGGGGACTGCTGACACGGCACCACCGGGTGGAGTCCCTGCGCCGGGCCGGGCGGGTGGCGCTCTCGGTCGACGGCGGACGTGCCGTGGAGCTCGAGGACGGCCTGCTGGTCGGTGGCGACCTCCCGGTGGCGGGGGACGGCCATCCCGACGAGCGGGTCATCGTGGCCCAGTGGCTGGCCGGCAACGCCGAGCGGGCCCGGATCGTCTCGGTCGGCTCGCCCCGGGGCTGGTCCATGCCGGCCACCCGCATCCCGTCGCTCGCCGAGCTGTGCCGATCGTCGGCCGTGACCCGGTCGACCACCTGACGTCCCGGCCCCGGGCCGTGCGGTCAGGCCGGCGCTCAGGCCGGCGCTCAGTCCGGTGGAGCGCCGAGTCCGGTGGAGCGCTCAGGCCGGTGTGGCGCTCAGGCCGGTGTGGCGGCGGCCTCGTCGGCAGCCGCCTCCCGGCTCACCCGGATCAGGGACTCGAGGACCGAGGCGGCCCGGCCGTCGTCGATGACCGCACCGGCCAGGGCCACACCCGAGGCCAGGTCGGGGACCCGGCCGATCACCTGCAGCGACGCCGCCGCGTTGAGCACGGCGATATCGCGGTGGGGTGACGCCCGGCCGCCGATCACCTGGCGGATGGCCTCGGCGTTGTACGCGGCGTCACCGCCGCGCAGGTCCTCCAGCGTCGTCGGGGCGAACCCCAGATCGGCGGGGTCGACCCGGTAGACCGACCGCTCCTGGTGCCCGTCCGGGGTCGTGGCCAGCTCGTGCACCGTCGACGGACCGGTGGTGCTCAGCTCGTCCAACCCGTCGTCGCCGTACACCACCATGGCCCGTCGGGTGCCGTTGGCCGCCAGCACCCCGAGCATCTTGTCGGCCACGGCCGGGGTGCTCACGCCCACCACCTGGTACCGGGCCCGGCCCGGATTGGCCAGCGGCCCGAGATAGTTGAACACGGTGGGGATGCCCAGCTCCCGGCGCACCGGTCCGGCGAAGCGCATGGCGGGATGGAACCGGGGAGCGAAGCAGAACCCCATCCCCACCTCGTCGATGCACCGCGCCACTCCGGCGGGACCGAGGTCGGCCACCACGCCGAGGGCCTCGAGCACGTCGGCAGCACCCACAGCCGACGACGATGCCCGGCCACCGTGCTTGCATACGGTGGCCCCGGTGGCCGCCACCACCAGTGCGGCGATGGTGGAAACGTTGATGCTGCCGAGCCGGTCGCCACCGGTCCCGCAGGTGTCGACCACGTCGAGTCCCTCGGGCAGCACCAGGGGCAGGGCGTGGGACACCATGGTCCGGACGAAGCCCGTCATCTCCTCGACGGACTCCCCCTTGGCCCGCAGGGCCACCAGCAGCCCGGCCACCTGGGCCGGGGTGGCATCGCCCGCCCACACCTGGTCGAGGACCACCTCGGCCTGGTCGGCGGTGAGCGACGTCCCCGACAGGAGCGTCGTGAGGACCCCGGGCCACGAGCCCAGGGACTCGAACGTCACGGCCGCCTCCCCCACCGGATCAGTCCCACCACAGGTCGTGGGAGAGCACGCCCCGGGCGATGAGGCCCAGCTGCACCTGCGAGGTGCCCTCCACGATGGTCAGCTGCTTGGCGTCGCGGTACCACAGCTCGGTGGGGTGGTCCTCCATGTAGCCGGCGGCCCCGAGGAGCTGGACGGCCAGGCCCGATGCCCGGACGGCCAGCTCGGTGGCGTAGTACTTGGCCATGGACAGGAAGGGCACGTACTCCTTGGTGAACTTGCCCTGGTCGGCCAGCCACGCCGAACGGTAGGTGAGGAGCCGGGCCGCCTCGATGTCCACGGCCACCTTGGCGATCTCCCACTGGATGCCCTGGAAGTCGGCGATGGTGCCGCCGAAGGCCTTGCGCTCCTTCACGTACTCGGTGGCGTACATGAGGGCGCCCTCGGCCAGTCCGATGCCGCGGGCGGCCACGATCGGCCGCATGGCGTTGAGCCCCAGCATGGCCAGGCGGAACCCGCCCACCTCGCCGATGACGTTGCCGGCCGGGACGCGGACCCCGTCCAGGACCAGCTCACCGGTATGGACGCCGCGCACACCCATCTTGGCGTCGGTCCGGCCCACCGAGACCCCGTCCCAGCCCCGCTCCACGATGAAGGCGGTGATGGAGTCGTGGGCCCGTGAGGAGGGGTCGCCCGTCTTGGCGAAGACGGTGTACCAGTCGGCCTCGACCACCCCGGACATCCAGCACTTGGTGCCGGACAGGATCCATCCTCCCTCGGCACCCGGGTCGGGCACCGCCCGGGTCTGCATGCCGGCCACGTCCGAGCCGGCCACCGCCTCGGACAGGCCGAACCCGGCCCGCAGCTCACCCCGGGCGATCCCGGGCAGGTAGCGCTCCTTTTGGTCGTCGTTGCCGGCGATCAGCACCGGGCCCACCGGCAGCCGGGTCAACAACAGCATGAGGGCGGCGGCATTGGAGTACTTGGCCACCTCCTCGATGGCGATGGTCAGCCCGAGGATGCCGGCCCCCGAGCCACCCAGTTCGGTGGGGAGGCACAGCCCGAGCAGGTCGGCCCGGCGGAACTCCTCGAAGAGGTCGGCCGGGTACTCGCCAGTGGCATCGATCTCGCGGGCACGCGGCTTCACCTTGTCCTGAGCCAGCCGACGGACGCTCAGTTGGAGCTCGGTGAGCTCGGGGGGGAGGTCGAAGTCCACGGTCGACGAGGCTACCCGAACCGTTCCCCTGGCCAGGAAGGACGGGACCGTCCCCGTGGCGCCGCCCCCGCCCTTCGCCCTTCGTGGTTCGTCGACGGCGCTCGGTAGGAGTTCACACCGGCGTCGCGCACGCGCCGCGCAACCGTCGCGTGAAGATCATCCGCCGTTGAAGCAACGGTGTCGGTCGGTTCATACGCACTTCTTAAGTTGCCACCCAAGTCATCGCCCCGACCGCCACCGAACGGAGCACCGTGCGCCAACATCACCGATTCCGCACCCCCACCACTGTGGCCATCGCGGCCCTGGCCGTCGGGGGATCCCTGCTCGGTGTGGCCTCGCCCGCCTTCGCCGCCAGCGGGTTCCTCCCCGGCGACCTGGTCATCTACGAGACCCAGGGAACCTCCACCGCCGCCCAGGCCGTCGACCTCGTCGACTACAGCGAAGCCGGTGCTCCGACCGGCTACTCGGTGGCCCTGCCCACCGCGGACAGCGGGACCACCCACGCCCTGACCGAGAGCGGCTCCGCCCTCAACGACGGTGAGCTCACGCTGTCGGCGGACGGGCAGTCCCTCGTGGCCACCGGCTACGACGCTCCCGTCGGCACCGCCAGCATCACGAGCACGACCGTGCCGCGGACCGTGGCCGTCGTCTCGTCCAGCGGCACGGTGGACTCGTCGACCTCCATCACCAACACAACCGTGGAGGCCAACAACTTCCGGTCGGCCACCACCTCGACGGCCGGCAGCCCCCTCTACACCGGATCCGGCGGCGGGGCCGGGGTGACGGCCGACGGAGCCTCGACCAACAGCCTGCTCACCACGGACAAGGTCCACGAGGTCCAGATCTACGACGGCCAGCTGTACGAGTCGACCACCAAGAACATCTTCTCGGTGGGCACCGGCGAGCCGACCAGTGGCACCCAGACCACCACGGCGCTGCTGTCCGGCGCCAACCTGCCCACCAACTTCGGCCCCGACCAGTTCGCCTTCGCCACCCTGGGCGCGGGTGCGACCCAGCCCGACACCCTGTACGTGGCCGACGGCTCGAACGGGGCGACGGCCGGTCAACCCAACGCCGTGGAGAAGTACTCCCTCGAGTCCGGGGTCTGGACGGCCACCGGCTCGATCACGGTGCCCCTGGCCGTGGGCCTCGCCGTCGCCGTCTACGGGGGAGCGGCCCACATCTTCGTGACCGGTGCCACCTCGTCCTCGGCCGCCAACAACACCGTCCTCTACGGCATCACCGACTCCTCCGGATTCGGCGGGACCCTGAGCGGCACGGCCTCGGTGCTGGCCAACGCCCCGAGCGGCACCGACTTCAAGGGCCTGGTGTTCGCCCCACCCGGTCCCGGTGCGGTCACCCCCGAGACGCCCTACGTGCTCGTCCTGCCCGGCCTGACCGCCCTCGGGCTGGCCGGCTACCTGGTGTACCGCCGCCGCCACCGGGCAGTCAGCTGAGCCTGACCCCGAGGAGCCATCCGGTGCGCCGGTCCCGTCGACCGGGGCTGCACGCCGGGCCCCCGCCACCCCTGCACGCACCCGACCCCTCCGCCCGACTGACACCACACAAAGGAGCCCATTCATGAAGAGCATCCGTCCACACCGGTCACGGCTGCGGCCCGGCCGCCGGGCCGTGACGCTGACGGCCACCGTCGCCACGCTGGCCA
>Ga0302157_10002279_pt1 | contig 22475 bp, 20 predicted proteins | sample I_Bog_N3_3_FD_193502 | JGI IMG/M metagenome (GOLD analysis project Ga0302157, IMG submission 193502) | Peat permafrost microbial communities from Stordalen Mire near Abisko, Sweden - I_Bog_N3_3 | ecosystem: Environmental > Terrestrial > Soil > Wetlands > Peat | place: Sweden: Abisko, Stordalen... | reverse complement strand
GCGGTCGCCGTCGAACTGACCATCGGCGCGGTGGCGGCGGTGGTATTCGTGCGGCGGCAACTGTCGATGCGGGCACCGATGCTGCCGCTGGATCTGTTCCGCGTGCCGATCTTCGCGCTGTCGATCGCGACCTCCGTCTGTTCCTATGCCGCGCAGACGATCGCCTATCTGGCGCTGCCGTTTTACTTCCAGGTCGCGGGCGGGATGTCGCAGTCGCATATCGGGCTGCTGATCACGCCGTGGCCGGCGGTGGTGGTGTTCATCGCGCCGGTGGCGGGGCGGCTGGCAGACCGCTACCCGGCCGGGCTGCTGGGCGGGATCGGGCTGGCGGTGCTGACGGCGGGGCTGCTGCTGGATATCGCTCTGCCGCCGGATGCGGCCTTCGCCGACGTGGTGTGGCGGATGATGGTGTGCGGCATCGGGTTCGGGTTCTTCCAGTCGCCCAACAACCGGACCCTGATCAGCACCGCGCCGGTCCATCGCAGCGGGGCGGCAAGCGGGATGCTCTCCACCGCGCGCCTGACCGGGCAGACCTTGGGGGGCGTGATCGTGGCGGTGGTGTTCGCCTTCACCCATGGTGATATTGCCCATGGGGTCGGGCTGGCGCTGGCGGTGGGGGCAGGATTTTCCGGGGTGGCGTGCGGGGTGAGTTTCCTGCGGCTGACGCAGTCGGCGCCGGTGGCGTGACGGCGAGGGGCTGTGCAGTAAACCTTTCCTTCACCTTTTTCCCGCATCCTACGCGGGACAGAGCAGTTAGCTCTTGACCCCATGATATTGGATGCAATATGAGACTCGTGCTCGATACGGACGTCGTGGTCGCCGGTCTCAGAAGCTCCACAGAGGCATCGCGGGTCCTGCTCCAGGCCCTCGATGCCGGCATCATCACGCCGCTGGTCAGCATCGCCACCGTCCTGGAATACGAGGCGGTGCTGAAACGGCCGGCGCAGATGGCGGCAACGTATCTCGGTCCGGCGGAGGTGGATGCCTTCCTGGATGGCTTTGTGGCGTTGGCCGATCATATCGATCCGGTCTTCCGGCACTGGCCATCCATTCGCGATCCCGACGACGAAATGCTCGTCGCGGTCGCGTTCAACGGGGAGGCGGACGCCATCGTCACCTTCAACCTCGGGGATTTCACCCCGATCGACCCATGCTGTCCCGGGCTCGGCGTTCCCGTATGCCGTCCGGGCGATATTGTCAGGAGACTCTCATGGCGAGCGCCAGCAACTTCGCCCTCCGCCTTCCCCCATCACTGATGGAGGACACCAAAGCCGCGGCCACGCAAGACGCGGTGTCGGTGAACCAGTTCATCGTCCAGGCGACGGCGGAAAAGATCGCGACCTTGAAGGCCCGCGGCTACCTCGCGGAACGCGCGGCGCGCGCCAAACCGGGCGACTTCGGCCGCATCCTCGCCAAGGCCGGCACCGCCGATCCGGTCCCCGGCGACGAACTGCCGGACTGACCGGTCTCAGCTCTTGGCAACATTCCAGAACACCGGCGTGGCGCCCTTCAGCAGTCCGGTCAGTGACGTCCGCCACGCCGCCGGCGGCAGGTACTGGCCCAACGGGATGAAAGGCACGGTCTCGAACGCGCGTTGCTGCGTCGCGGCATCCAGACGCTTGCGTTCGGCCGGATCGCTGCTGTCCATCCAGCTCGTCCGCATCGCCTCGAATTCCGGATCGGACGGCCAGCCGAACCAGGCGGCACCGCCATTGCCGCGCATGTTGGTGGCGAAGATCGGGTCGCGGTATTCCGCCGCGGGCGAGCCATAGGGGAACAGCGACCAGCCGCCCTTCTCCAGCGGTTCCTTGCTGGTGCGGCGCTCGACGACCGTGCCCCAGTCCGTCGACTGCTCGTCCAGGTTGATGCCGACGGCGCGCAGGGCGGCGGCCGCGACGCTGCTCATCGCGTCGTAATAGACCTGATCGGTCGGGTGCATCAGGACCACCCGCTCCCCGCCGTAGCCGGCGTCCTTCAGCATCGCCTTGATCGCGGCGGTGTCGGCGCGCTGGCGCACCCGCTCCATCCCGGCCTCGTTCGCGGAGGGTGTTCCCGGAATGTAATAGCCGACCGGCGCGCGGTACAGCGCCGGATCGCCGCCCATCACCGCCGTCATGACATCCACCTGGTCGATCGCCGCCATCATCGCCCGCCGCACGCCGGCGTTCGCGGTCGGCCCGTGCAAATGGTTCGGACGCAGGCCGCCGAAGGTGCCATAAATATCGATCGGCGCGACCACCACGCCGGACTTGCTGGCCAGCATCGGCAGCAGATCGGGCAAGGGCGAATCCAGCCAGTCCACCTCGCCGCTGACCAGAGCGTTCGCCGCGGTGGCGGCATCCGGGATCACCCGCCATTCCACCCGGTCCACCAGCACACGGTAGCCGCCCGCGGTGAAGCTGGCCGGCTCATCCCGCGGCGTGTAGCGGTCGAAACGGGCAAACACGGCGCGATGACCGGACACATACTCGTCGGGCAGGTAGCGGAACGGGCCGCTGCCGATCGCCTCGGGGACCTGCTTGAAGGGATCGGTCAGCGCCAGGCGTTCCGGCATGATCACCGGGCTCGGCTGGGTCTTGGCCAAGGCGTAGGGCAGGCTCGCGAAGGGCTTCTTCAGGCGCCAGACCACGGTGCGATCGTTCGGCGCCTCCAGCGCATCCAGCCGGTCGGCGATGGTCTGACCGATCGGGTCGCGGCGCATCCAGCGCTTCAGCGATGCAACGCAATCGCGGGCCAGCACCGGGGTGCCGTCGTGGAACAGCAGGCCTGCGCGCAGGGTCATGGTCCAGCGCAGACCATTGTCCTCGATCGCATGGCCGTCGAGCATCTGCGGCCGGGGGTTCAGTTGTTCGTCGCGGCCGTAGAGGGTTTCGAAGATCATCCCGGCGCTGTTGCGGGTCACCTGGGCGGTGGTCCAGACCGGGTCCAGGCTGGTCAGGTTGGCTTGCGGCACATGCACCAGGGTCGAGGTGGTGCCGCCGATTGCCGGACGGGCCAGCACAGCCGCGGTTGAGGTGGCCAGGAAGGTGCGGCGCTTCATCGGGACGTCTCCTGCGTTTCCGGCCGCTCTTTGCACCCGGTTGCCTGACCGCGCCAGTCCGCCACGGTATCGACATCGTTCAAGGTCCGCAGCAACGCCACCGGTCGGCCCCGGAAATTCACCAGGGTATCGGCCAGCGCATGACAAGTTGACCAGCGTGCGTTGGCGAAGGGGCGCGCCGGGCGCAGGGGCCCCAGCCCCACCAGCCAATACCCTCCATCAGCCGCCGGCCCGAACACCGCCGCCGCCCGCCCCAGCGCTTTGAACGCCGCCAGCACGTCAGCCGCGCCGGCGTCGGGAATGTCGCAGCCGATGATCGCCACCCGCCCGCGCGGAAACCCGCGGCAGGCTCGGTCCATCCGCTCGCCAATATCCCCCCTGCCCTGCCCGATCCGGCCGACCCGCACTGGCAGCCGGTCCCGCGCCCCGTCCGGCGTGATCGCGAGCAGGGTTTGAAACCGCCGTTCCGCCAGAAGCGCGCGCAGCAACCGGACCAATGTCTCGCGATGGAAGCGCAGCGCGGCCCGGTCCCCGATATCGCGCGCCAGCCGCCGCTTCACTGTCCCCAACCGGGGGGCGCGGGCGAAGACGATGACCGTGTCCCTCATGCATACAGCCGAGCGATGGTCCGCACCGGCACCCCGGCGAAATACAGGGCCAGACAGACCAAATTCCGAGCAGAACGACGGTACCAACCATCGCGCTCCCATTTCGCGGCGGAGGTCAGGGCCGCGGCATCCAACCCGACCAACCGGTGGCGGCCCAACCGGCGGACCAGATCGACGTCCTCCATCAGCGGCATTGGTCTGATCCCCCCGATCGACTCCAGCAAAGCGCGGTGGACCAATAGCCCCTGGTCTCCGTAGGGCAGCGCCAGGGTGCTGGATCGCCAGGCAACCAGCCGCTCGAGCCGGCGCGCCCGCGGATCGTCGCTGTCCAGGGCGAAGCGGAACCAGCCGGCCCGCCCCGGACCCGCCGCCATGAACGCTGCGGCGACCTGCTGCCACCCGGACTGCAACCGCGTGTCGGCATGCAGCAGCAACAGCCAGTCCCGCCTTGCGGCCGCAACCCCGGCGGCGAGCTGCGACCCGCGCCCACGCGGCGCCGCCACCACCCGGCCTCCCGCCGCCACCGCGACAGTGTCGTCGCGGCTGCCGCCATCGACCACGATCACCTCCGCCACCGGCCCCAGCGCCGCCAAAGTCGCAGGCAGAGTCCGACCGGCGTTCAGCGTCGGGATAATCACGGAAATATCCAGCACGAGGGCACTCAGGTTCCCATATTGTTCTTGACGGCCGTCGGTGCCGCTGGCACTGTGCCTGCTCGAACGGACAGGGAACGCACCATGCTGGAGTACAATGATCCTGGCAAGGACGCGGATGCGATCAACGCGCTGGATCGGGCCGGCCTGCCGGATCCGGAGCCTGTGGCTGCGATGCCCTCGCTCGCCCGCAGCGGCCGCGGCGCGGTCAGCAACCCGGCGGTGCGCTTCGACGCACGCGTCGCCAGCCCCTTCGACGATGGCTGGGACACCCTGACCGGAGAATTCGCCGAACTCCCGCGGCTGGCCACCACCCTGACCAAGGACGCCACCAAGTCGGCGATCAGTTGGAACACCTCCCCCGACATCGGCTTCGACAGAGCGGTCAACCCGTACCGGGGCTGCGAGCACGGCTGCATCTATTGTTACGCGCGCCCGACCCACGCCTATCTCGGCTACTCGCCGGGCCTGGATTTCGAGACGAAGCTGATCTTCAAGCCCGAGGTGGCAACCTTGCTGGAGAAGGAGCTGTGCAAGCCCGGCTATGTCGCGCGCACCCTGGCGTTGGGCTCCAACACCGACCCCTATCAGCCGGTGGAACGCACCCTGAAACTGACCCGGTCGGTGCTGGAGGTGCTGGACCGCTACAACCACCCCGTCGGCATCGTTACCAAATCGGCCGGCGTGCTGCGCGACCTCGACATCCTGTCGTCGATGGCGAAACGGAACCTGGCGCGGGTCTATATCTCCGTCACCACCCTGGACCCGCGGCTGGCGCGGGTGATGGAGCCGCGCGCGGCGACTCCCGCGCGGCGTCTCCACGCGATCGCGGAACTGACGCGGGCCGGCGTGCCGACCGGCGTGCTGACCGCGCCGATGATCCCCGGCCTGAACGACGCGGAGCTGGAGAAGCTGCTCGAAGCCGCGGCCCGCGCCGGCGCCCGCCACGCCGGCTATATCCTGCTGCGCCTGCCGCACGAACTGCGTGATCTGTTCACCTCCTGGCTGAACGTCAACTTCCCGGACAGAGCGAAGCACGTGCTCAGCCTGATCCGGGAGACGCGGGCCGGCGCGCTGACCGATTCGCGCTTCCATCACCGCTTCTCGGGCCAGGGCGTCTATGCCGACCTGCTGATGCGCCGCTTCGCCCGCGCCGCCCGGCAATGGGGCCTCGATGAGACGCGGGAAGGACTCGACTGCGACCGTTTCGCGGTGCCCGGCGGCAAGGCGCCACCCGAGCAGGCGCAGATGTCACTGTTCTGAGCGCGGGGCCATCACAACGCATTGACGCCGGTTGCACCGCCAACCTATTGTCCGCCCCAACGAAGCTAAGGGGCCCGGACGGCCCCCATAAGGGAGGCCGCCCTACGTGGAAGACGCTGCGCGTCTGTTGCAGCTTGTCGTGAATGGTGCCGCCGCCGGCTGCATCTACGGCCTCATCGCGCTCGGATTCGTCCTGATCTACAAGGCGACCGAGATGGTGAACTTCGCCCAGGGCGACATCATGATGCTGGGCGGCTTCGTCGCCTACGCACTCGTGGCCCATCACGGCATGCCCTATTGGGCCGGCGCCCTGCTCGCCATCGCCATCACCGCGGCCTTCGGCTTCGTGCTGGACGCGGTCGTCTTGCGACGCGTGATCGGACAACCGCAATTCGCCGTGGTCATGCTGACCCTCGGATTGGGTTTCATCTTCAGGGCTGCCGCGGGGATCACCTGGGGCTATGATTCGGTCGGGTTCAACACGCCCTTCACCAACAAGACGGTCAACATCAGCGGGCTGATACTGGGCGACGACAATTTGTCGATCATCGTCGGCACCCTGGTGCTGTGCGCCGTGCTGTTCGTGTTCTTCGGCAAAACCCGCGTCGGCGTGGCGATGCAGGCCGCGTCGCAAAACCAGTTGGCGGCCTATTACATGGGCATCCCGGTCCGCACGATCTTCTCCATGATCTGGGCGATCAGCGCCGGCGTCGCGGCCCTGGCGGGCATCCTGTTGTCACCCGTGTCGATGATCGACGTGAATATGGGCGTGCTGGGCATCAAGGCCTTCGCCGCTGCGGTCATCGGTGGGTTCGGCAGCATCCCTGGATCGCTGATCGGCGGCGTCATTGTCGGGATCGTCGAGCAACTCGCCGGCTACTACCTCCCCGCGGGCTTCCAGGAGGTCACCTCCAACGTCGTGCTGCTTGGCATGCTGATCCTGCGCCCGCAGGGCCTGTTTGCCGAACGCATGGGCAAGCGGGTCTGAACCATGCGCTATCTGTTCCGCACCAACTACCGCCAGGACACCGCGCTGTGGAAGCACAGCGGCGACCTGTTCTGGTATGGCCTGCTGCTCGCCGTGGTTCTGGTCATCCCCATGGTGATGGGGGAGTTCTACGTCGGCGAACTCGGCGCCGTGTTCATCTTCGCGATCGCCGGTGTCGGGCTGATGCTGCTGGTCGGCTACACCGGCCTGATCAGTCTCGGCCACGCCGCGTTCCTGGGCATCGGCGCCTATATGAACTCGGTGCTGCTGTCGCATGGCGTGCCCTTCGTGGTGACATTGCCGGTCTCGGGCCTGTTCACCGCCGCCTGTGGCGCGGCGATCGGGCGGCCGACCCTGCGCATGAGCGGCCTATATCTCGCCATTGCCACCCTGGCCTTCGGCAGCATCGTCGGCACGGTGTTCCAGAAATGGGAGGCGGTGACCGGCGGTTTTGACGGTTTCGCGGTGCCGACACCCTATTTGTTCGGCATCGCGCTCGATACCGCGAACGGGATTTATTACACGTCATTGGTGGTGCTGCTGTTCGTGCTGTGGCTGTCGGCCAATCTGCTGCGCACGCCGATCGGGCGGGCGATGGTGGCGATCCGCGACAGCGAGGTCTCGGCGCAGAGCATGGGCATCCATCTCGCGCAGTATAAAACGCTGGCTTTCGCGATCAGCGCCGGGATCACCGGCCTGGCGGGGGCTTTGTTCGCGCACTACGTGCGGTTCCTGGCGCCGGATGCGTTCGACGTGCTGCTGTCGGTGCAGTTCGTGACGATCGTGTTCGTGGGCGGGCTGGGCTCGATCCGTGGTGCGATCTTCGGCGCGCTGTTCGTGCGCCTGCTGCCGCAGTTCATTGCGATCGTGCGCGACGACCTGCCCTTCGGCATCGGCCGCATGCCGGGGCTGGAGCCGTCGCTGTTCGGCCTGGTTCTGGTGCTGGTCATCCTGTTTCAGCCAGGTGGGATCAACGGGCTGTGGCTGAAGATCAAGCATTGGTTCGTAGCGTTCCCGCTGAAGCGGCGGACCAGTTTCCGCCGCCAGAAATCCTATGCCCGATCGGAACGGTTGCGATGACGTCCATGACCTTGTTCCAGGCACAGGATATCTCCGTTCGTTTCGGTGGCATTCGCGCGGTCGATTCCGTCAGCTTTGACGTCCAAAAAGGCGAGGTGTTCTCCATCATCGGCCCCAACGGCGCCGGCAAAACCACGATCTTCAATCTGATCAGCCGCATCTACAACACCACGGAAGGCAAGCTGACCTTCGACGGCCACGACATCACCCGCATCCCCGCTTACAAGATCGCCAGTCTCGGCATCGCGCGCACGTTCCAGAACATCGAACTGTTTGCCAACGCCACATTGTTGCAGAACCTGCTGATCGGCCGGCACTGCCATTCCCGGGTCGGTTTCCTGTCGCAGATGGCCTTCCTGCCGTCCGCCCGCCGCGACGAACTCCGCCATCGCGAGAAGGTGGAGGACGTGATCGCTTTCCTTGGCCTGCAGCGTTACCGCGACAGCCTGATCGCCAATTTGCCTTATGGCGTGCGCAAGGTTGTCGAACTCGGACGCGCGCTGTGCACGGAACCGAGGCTGCTGCTGCTGGATGAGCCGTCATCGGGCCTGAACGTCGAAGAAACCGAGGGCATGGGATTCTGGATCGAGGACATCAAGAAGGACCTCGGCATCACCGTCATCATGGTGGAACACGACATGAGCCTGGTCAGCCAGGTGTCAGACCGGGTGATGGCGTTGAATTACGGCAAGGTGCTCGCGATGGGAACCTCGCAGGAAGTCCAGTCCCATCCTGAAGTCATCAGAGCCTATATCGGCGGCGAGGTAGAGGTATGAGCGAGGCGCTGCTGCGGGTTGACAGCATAGAAACGTTTTACGGTCCGATCCAGGCCATAAGGGGCGTCTCGCTGGAGGTGGCGCCCGGCCAGATCGTTACGGTTCTGGGCGCCAATGGCGCGGGCAAAACCACTGTGCTGCGCACGATCTCCGGCGTTCTGGACCCCGAACGCGGGCGGGTGATGTTCGAAGGCCGCGACATCGCCCACATGGCGCCCGACCAGGTGATGCGCCTCGGCATCTGCCACGTGCCGGAGGGGCGGGAGACCTTTCCCTTCCTGACCGTGCGCGAGAACCTGATGATGGGCGCTTACACCCGCCGCGACGGCGCCGGCGTGGCCAAGGACCTTGATCTCTGCTATGCGTATTTCCCCCGCTTGCAGGAACGCCAGCACCAGCGCGCCGGCCTGCTGTCTGGCGGCGAACAGCAGATGATGGCGATCAGCCGGGCTCTGATGGGCAAGCCGAAGCTGCTGCTGCTGGACGAACCTTCGCTGGGCCTGTCGCCGTTGCTGGTGCAGCAGATTTTCGGCATCATCCGCCGCATCAACCGCGAGCAGGGGGTGGCGATCCTGCTGGTCGAGCAGAACGCCCATATCGCATTGAAAACCGCTGACTACGGCTACGTGTTGGAGGTCGGGCGCATCGTCACCGCCGATCACTGCGCCAGCCTGATGAAGCGCGAGGACATCAAGGAGTTCTATCTCGGCCAGAAGGATGCGGGGGTCCGCGGACAACGGCGCTGGAAAAGGAAGCGGCTGTGGAACTGAACGCCACCATCCTCTCCCGCCTCGCCGGCGGCAACGCCGCGGAAACGATTCTTCGAAAGAAGGATCGCGGCATCTGGAAGGCCGTGAACCGGGGTGAACTCGATGCGCGCGTGCGCGACATCGGCCAGGGCCTGCTGGCAGCGGGCTTCGGCGCGGGCGATACCGCCGCGGTGCTGGGCGACACACGTCCGGAATTCGTCTATGCCGACCTCGCGGTCCAGGGCGCCGGCGGGGCCTCCGTCGCCATCCACCCCGAGGAGGAGTCCCCCCGCGTCGCCCATATCCTGCGCGCCGCCGGCTGCCGGTTCATCTTCGTGGAAAACGAGGAACAGCTCGACAAGGTCCTGAATATCCGGCCGGATTGCCCCGCGCTGTCGCGGATCGTCATCATGGACATGAAAGGGCTGCGCGACTTCGACGATGCCGGTTGCACCAGCCTGCAAGCCCTCATCGCCGCCGGCGCCGGCCAGACGGGCTGGGATACCGCCATCGCCGCGGTTGCCGCGGACCAGCCGGCGGTGATCCTGTTTCCGCGCGGCGAGGTCAGCGGCCTGGGGCGGGCGCTGACGCATGGCGACGTGCTGCTGCTGGTCACCAGCGCCCGCGAGCGCCTGGGCGTGCGGGCCGGCGACGAGCGCCTGGCGGTGCTGCCCATGAGCGATGTGACCGAACGCGTGCTGGGACTTTACCTCGCGCTGGAAACCGGCATCATCAGCAACTACCTGGAAAGTCCCGAAACCGCCACGGAAAACCTGCAACAGGTGCAGCCGACGGTGTTCGGTGCCGATGCGGAAGCCTGGGAACGGCTGCATGCGCGCATCACGCGCTCTGCCGACGCGGCCACACGGCTGCAACGGTTCCTGTACCGCTGGGCGATCCGCGCCGGACAGGTGGGTGGCCCGTTGGGGTCGCTGGCCAACCTGCTGGTGCTGCACGCGGTGCGCCGCGAGTTGGGACTGAACCGGCTGCGGGTCGCCTATATCGGCGGCAGCCCGGTACCTCCGGCGGTCGAACACTGGAGCCGGGCCCTGGGGATCGTGATACAGCGGATCGACCGGCCGTCACCATCCGGGACGCCGGCCGATGCGCGCTACCTTGCCTTGATGGCAGATGCCGACTGCGGCGCCTGACAAAGGCGGCTTTGTTCAACCAGGAAAGAAAACGTCATGCGAAGCAAAATTCTCGCCGCGGCCTGTATCGCCGCTCTGGCCGTGCCCGCGCTGGCCGCCGATGCGGTCCGCGGGGTCAGCGACAAGGAAATCGTGATCGGCACCTACACCGATCTGTCCGGCGTCACCGCGATGTGGGGCACCAACAACACCAATGCCTGGCGCATGGTGTTCGATGAAACCAATGCCGCGGGCGGCATCAACGGCCGCCAGATCAAATACATCGTCGAGGACAACCAGTACCAGATCCCGCGTTCGGTGCAGGCCGCCAACAAACTGATCAACCGGGACGGCGTGTTCATCATGGTCGCCAACGGCGGCACGCCAATGAACAACGCGGTCATGCCCGATCAGCTCGCCAAAGGTGTGGCCAACATCTTTCCGCTGACCTCGGCGCGTTCGATGTACGAGCCGCTGCATCACCTGAAGTTCGGCCTCGGCGCGTCGTATTACGACCAGATCCGGTCGGGGGTGAAACTGTTCGTCGTGCAGCACGGCAAAAAAACGGTCTGCGCGATGTCGCAGGACACCGATTTCGGCCGCGACGTGATGGACGGCACGAAAGACCAGTTGAAGGCGATGGACATGAAGCTGGTGGCGGAAACCTTGCACAAGCCGACCGATACCGACTTCAGCGCCTCCGTCGCGCGCCTGCGCGATGCCAACTGCGACCTGATCGTGGTGGGCGGCATCGTGCGCGACACCGTGCAAATCGTCTCCGCCGTGCGCAAGACCGGCTGGACCGTCGATATGCTGGGCCAGGCCGCCAGCTACGATGAAGCGGTCGCCGAGGTGCCCGGCGGCGCGACCGAAGGCTTCTATTCCATGACCCCTGTGCTGTTTGTCGCCGCCAGCGACTCCAGCCCGCCGATCAAGGCCTTCGCCGACAGCTACCAGAAGCTGTACGGCAAGCCGCCGAACTTCGCCGCTCAGTTGGGCTACACCGGCGCCGAACTGGTGGTGCTCGCGCTGAAGAACGCGGGCAAGGACCTGACCACCGACAGCTTTGTTGCCGGAATGGAGTCCATCAAGGACTGGCACGACATCTTCGGCTCGCCGGCGATGAGCTTCAGCCCGACAAAGCACCAGGGGTCCAATGAATCGTTCCTGTGCGTGGTCAAAGATGGCCACTGGGTGCCGGTCAGCACCGCTTCAGTCGGCTATTGATCGCACCGGCTCAGGGCCGGCACCATGGCCGGCCCCGATCCCGTGAGCGGTCAGGCCGGCGCCAGATAGACCGTCGCCAGCGGCGGCAGGGTCAGCACCAGCGACTGCGCCTCGCCGTGCCGCGGTTCGGCCACCGTATCGACCGAACCGGCGTTGCCCATGTTCGATCCGCCATAGGCGGCGGCATCGGAATTGATCAGCTCCACCCAGCGGCCGGGCCGCGGCACCCCGATCCGGTAGTGGTGGCGCGGCACGGGGGTCATGTTGGCGACGGCCAGCACCGGCCTGGTGTCGTCGCGGCCCTGGCGGATGAAGGCAAACACGCAATTGCGGGTATCGTCGCCGATGACCCAGCGAAACCCGGTGTTCACCGCGTCCCGCTGATGCAAGGCGCCCTCCGACCGGTAAGCGCGGTTGAGGTCGCGCACCAGACGTTGCACGCCGAGATGGCGGGCCTCGCCCAGCAGGTACCAGTCGATCGATTTGTCGTGGTCCCATTCCGCCCACTGCGCGATCTCACCGCCCATGAACAGCAGCTTCTTGCCCGGATGGCTCCACATAAAGCCCAGATAGGCACGCAGGTTGGCGAAGCGCTGCCAGTCATCGCCGGGCATCTTGGCAATCAGCGAGCCTTTGCCGTACACGACCTCGTCGTGCGACAGCGGCAGCACGAAGTTTTCCGAAAACGCGTACAGCAGCCCGAAGGTCAGGTCGTTATGGTGCCAGCTTCGGTACAGCGGATCGGTTTCGATATACCGCAGCGTATCGTGCATCCACCCCATGTTCCATTTGAAGGAAAAACCGAGCCCCCCGTGACCGATCGGGCGTGAGACACCCGGCCAGGCGGTGGATTCCTCGGCGAGCGTGATCGCACCCGGGCAGCGTTCGCCGACCACCGCGTTGAAGTGACGCAGGAAGCCGATCGCCTCCAGATTTTCGCGACCGCCATAAATATTGGGAATCCACGCCCCCGGCTCGCGGCTGTAATCGCGGTACAGCATCGATGCCACCGCATCGACCCGCAACCCATCGACGTGGAACTGCTCCAGCCAATAAATACCGCTGGCGATCAGGAAGCCCTGCACCTCGCGCCGGCCGAAGTTGTAGATGTAGGTGTTCCAGTCCTGGTGGAAGCCCTCGCGCGGATCGGCATGCTCGAACAGAGCCGAACCGTCGAACTGCACCAGGCCGTGCGCATCGCCGGGGAAGTGTCCCGGCACCCAATCGACGATCACGCCAATCCCGGCCTGGTGGCAGGCATCGACGAAGCGCGCGAACCCCTCCACCGGCCCGAAGCGGCCCGACGGCGCGAACAGGCTCAGCGGCTGGTAGCCCCAGGAGCCGCCAAACGGGTATTCGGCGATCGGCATCAGCTCGACATGGGTGAAGCCCATATCGGCGACATAGGGCACCAGCCGCGCCGCCAGATCGTCCCAGCTTGGCGGATGGTCGCTGTCGCGGCACCAGGAGGCCGCATGCACCTCATAGATCGTGATCGGCGCCGCGTCAGCCTGGCGGCTCCGGCGCGCCAGCATCCAGGCGTCGTCATGCCAGTCGAACCGCTGGCGGCTGGCCACCACCGATGCGGTGGCGGGCGGGGTCTCGGTTGCGCGCGCCAGCGGATCGGCCTTCAGCGGCAGGCGTTCGCCGTTGGGACCGGTCAGCGCGAATTTGTAGCGCGCCCCGACGGCCACCCGCGGCACGAACAGCTCCCACACGCCGGCGGGCGCGCGCAGCCGCATCGGATGGCGCCGCGAGTCCCAGGTGTTGAAATCGCCCACCACGGCCGCGGACCGCGCGTTGGGCGCCCAGACGGCGAAGCGGACGCCGGCGACGCCATCGATCGTCATCGGATTGGCGCCGAGGGTCACAGCCAGTTCGAACAGCCGTCCCTCGTTGAAAAGATGCAGGTCCAGATCGCCCAGCAACGGGCCGAAGCCATAGGGGTCCTCGGTGTCCTGGACCGCATCGGGCCAGGTGATCCGCAGCCAATAGGGCTCAGTGCGCGCCACCGGACCGGCGAACAGTCCCCTCGGGTGGGTCGGATGAAGGAAACCCAGGCTCGCACCACCGGCGCGCGCGCGAACTTCGACCGTCTCGGCGCCGGGCAGGAAGGCGCGGACCAGCCAGCCGGCCGGTCCGGGATGCGGTCCCAGCACGGCGAACGGATCACGCAGCACGCCGTCGGCAAGCTGCTGGGCGATGTCGGCCGAAAGGTCCGGCTGGTCTAGGGCGTCATTCATGCGGCCGGCGTTCTCCCACGGCATCACCAAAAATGCCATGCCGGCTGGATATGGGACGCGGCTCGGGCCAGGGCCAGCGGCGAAGCGCCCGGGATCGGCGTGTCGTTGCCCGCCGAACGGCGCTTTCTTTGGTCGAATCCCGGCGGCCCCGAATTTTTTGCCTGATGTGACATAAATGCGACAGTTGGATCCCGGCACGACGGCATGGACGGGCGATCTATGGGCCGGGCCGCCGCGCGAAACCGGCAACGAGCCGACGGCCGACGCGCACCGAGCGTCGATCGATGATAAATTTCATGTGACACAGCCATTGCGGTCGAGGTTGCCGCGCCTGATATAGCGGGGGGCCGCTTGAGATGGGCGCGCTGATGGGTTTGCTGCGATCCCCGGGCGGCCTTCCTGGCGCCGTTTCATCGCCGGTTGCAACTGAAAATCGGCGTTGTCACTTGGGTAATTCCGTGACGGAACGCTGCCGGGCCGAATCCGTTGGCTTATGTCACGACTGTGCGCGGGAGCTTTATCATGGTGTAATGCGGTCGCAGCGACGTGCGGCTGCCTAGCAGGCCGCCGGTTGCGGTGGGTCGTTTGTCTGTTGGTTTCGTTCGGCATCAATCTGGCGGATTTCCCGATAGATCGCGTCCGTGATCTGGCGCGGCGTCAACGCGATCCAGGCCTGATCGGTGTAGCGGCTGCGCACACGTACGTATGCCAACTGAAAACTGCCATCGCTCATGGGCGGCCCTGCGACAAGAGATATGCCGGGCCCGAGGCTCGGCGTGATTGACGTGCCTAAAAATGGTAATACAACGTGAATTTCGCGTCAAAGCGAACCTCAGCCAGCAGGAACCATCCCATCATGTTACAAAGCCACGACCATCTCCTGAGCCTCGCCGCGAAAATCGTCAGTGCCCATATCGGGAACCACGCGACGACACCCGAAGCGCTGCCTGGCTTGATCCGCGACATCTACCGGACCCTTGCGGACGTCGAACCCGAACTGTCCGTCGCGCCGCGTGTTGCGGCTCCGGCGGCCGTCGCGCCCGTGTCCCGTGTTGTCGCCCCGGCCCACACCCATGCCCATGCCGCGGCTGCGCCGGCCGGCGACCATCTGCTGACCTGCCAGGAATGCGGACTGACCATGAAGATGCTGAAGCGGCATCTGATTACCGTGCACGGCCTGACCCCCGACGAATATCGGACCAAGTGGGGCCTGGCTGCGGATGCGCCGATGGTCACGTCTGAATATGCCAAGCTGCGTTCGTCACTGGCAAAGCAGAGCGGCTTGGGCAAGCGGCCCGAGGTCAGCTTCAAGACCGGGGCGCGCCGCGGCCGTTAGGCTGAAACCGGCATCTCTCCTGGCGAAGCCCCCTCCCAAAACCGGAGGGGGGAACGACGTTCGTGCCAGCCGGGCCCGGCCATTTGGGAAACGGGCCGCCGCCGCAGGGTCAGTATGTCCACGCCGGGTTACGTCGGCGCCGGCGACAACTTCACCGCCGGCAATTCATCCGCCGTCAGGGTCTCGTGCGCCAGCAACGATTCCGCCCCCTCATCCAAGGCTGCCCGGTTCTCGCGCAGGATCCCCACCGCCCGAACCAGCGCGCCTTCCATCCGCGAGCGCACCGCCATGTCGATCTCGTGCGCGGTCTGGTCGCTGAAGCGGCGCGGCTGCCAGAACACGCCGGGCTGCTGCATGAACTGCCCCTGTTCGGTGTCCCAGGCCACCGGCCCCAGGCTGTCGTCCATGCCGAAGCGCAGCACCATGCCGCGCGCGATGTCAGTTGCCTTGGCCAGGTCGTCGGCGGCACCGGTTGACACGTCCTCGCCCAGCAGAATTTCAGCGGCGCGCCCGCCCATCAGCACCGCCATCTTGTCTTCCAACTCGTGCTTGCCCATCAGGAACCGGTCGTCGGTCGGCCGCTGCATCGTGTAGCCCAGCGCCCCGATCCCGCGCGGAATGATCGACACTTTCTGAATCGGATCGCTGCCCGGAATCGCCAGCGCCACCAGGGTGTGCCCCATCTCGTGATAGGCCACGATCCGGCGTTCGCGCGGGATCAGGATGCGTGATTTCTTCTCCAGTCCCGCGACGATCCGCTCCACCGCGCCGGTGAAGTCGTCCATGGCGATCGACTGGCCGCCACGGCGGGTCGCCAGCACCGCGGCCTCGTTCGCCAGGTTCGCCAGATCGGCACCGGTGAAGCCAGGGGTCAGCGCGGCGATGTCCTCCAGCTTCACGTCCGGCGCCAGGGTCAGGCGTTTCAGGTGGATCGCCAGGATTTCCACCCGTCCTTTCTTGTCCGGCCGGTCCACCAGCACCTGGCGGTCGAAGCGTCCGGCGCGCAGCAAGGCGGGGTCCAGGATTTCCGGCCGGTTGGTCGCCGCCAGCACGACGATCGCGACCGACCGGTCGAACCCATCCATTTCAGCCAGCAACTGATTGAGCGTCTGTTCTTTCTCGTCCTGACCGGTCATCGGGGTGACCCCGCGGGCCCGGCCAAGCGCGTCCAGCTCGTCGATAAAGATGATGCAAGGGGCCGAAAGGCGCGCCTGCTCAAACAGGTCCCGCACCCGAGCCGCGCCGACGCCCACGAACATTTCGACGAACTCGGCGCCGTTGGTGGAATAGAAGGGCACGCCGGCCTCCCCGGCTACCGCGCGCGCCATCAGGGTTTTGCCGGTGCCGGGCGGGCCGACCAACAGGATCCCGCGCGGGATATGCGCGCCCAGGCGGCCGAACTCCTCGGGGCGTTTGAGGAAATCGACGATTTCGTGCAGCTCGTCCTTGGCCTCGTCGACGCCGGCGACATCGGCGAAGGTGGTCTTCACCTGCGTCTCCGCCGTCACCAGCTTGGCCTTGCTGCGCCCGATCGAGAACAGCCCGCCGGCCAGCCCGCCGCGGCCGCCGCGCATGCCGCCCGAGGCGAACATCCAGATGCCAACGAACAGAATGGGCGGGATGATCCAGGACAGCACGGTGGCCAGAGCGCCACCCGAAGCCACGCCGCTGTATTCAACGCCATGCTTGTCCAGATCGGACGCGAGATCCTGCGCCACGCGAATTGTGCTGAAGTTAAGCTTCCCGTCCGCCATCTTCTCGGTCAGCGAGCCGGTGAGGACGTCGCCGGAGACGGTGACCTGCTTGACCTTGCCGTCGGTCAGATATTGCTGGAACTGGCTGTAGGGGATCGTGTCCGACCCGCCGCCGCCGGCCCCGTTGCCCAGCAAGCCGAGCCCGGTCACCATCAGCAAGCCCAGGAAGACCAGCCAGATCGTGGGCGGAAGCTGGAATTTTGGCAGCGCCACGCGGTACCTCCTTGCGAGTGCGAGCGGAACCATGCGGTCCAGTGCCCCACATTGACAAGCCGCCGGCCGGACGGGCAGCAAACGCCATGCAAAACGCCGGCCTCACCGATCTGCAAGTGAACGGCTATGCCGGGGTGGATTTCAATACGACGGCCATCGACGGCACGCTTATGGACCACGCCCTGCTTGCCATGGCGCGCGACGGTGTGACGTGCTGCCTGCCCACCCTGATCACCGCCCCCGTCGACATCCTGGCGGCGCGTCTGGCAGCGCTGGACCGGGCGGTGGCGGGCAGCCAATTCGGTCCGCTGATGGTGCCGGGTTACCATCTGGAGGGACCGTTCCTGAATCCCGCCCCCGGCTATGCCGGCTGCCACCCACCGGAGGCCATGGTCGACCCGAACCCCGCCGTGTTGGCCCGCCTCACCGCTGGCCTGACCCGGCCCGTGCTGCTGCTGACCCTGGCCCCCGAACGCCCCAGAGCCGAGGACCTGATCCGCCACGCGCGGGCGCAGGGCATGCTGGTGGCGATGGGCCACACCGCGGCGGATGCGGCCGTGGTGGAACGCGCCGTGGCCGCAGGGGTCACGCTGAGCACACATCTCGGCAACGCCCTGCCGCAGCCACAGCCGAAGTTCCTCAATCCGCTGATGGCGCAACTGGCCGAGGACCGGCTGTGCGCCAGCTTCATCGCCGACGGAATCCACATCCCGGCCGGGGCGCTGAAGGTGCTGCTGCGGGCGAAGGGGCCCGCTCGGTCTGTGCTGGTCACCGATGCCACCGCCGCCGCCGCGGCCCCTTTCGGGCTGCATGATTTCGCGGGGATGCGCATCGAGCACACCCCCGACGGGTCCGTCCGCGTGCCGGGGGCTTCGGGACTGGCCGGATCGGCATTACGGCTCGATCAGGCGGTGCGCAACCTGGTGGCGTGGGAGATCGCCACGCCAGAGGCGGCGATGGCGCTGGCCGGCGAGCGGCCGGCCGCGCTGCTCGCCCCGGTGCTGGCCGCGCATCGGATCAACTTGCCACGTGCGACGGTGCAATGGTCTGCCGACCTGCGGCCGCTTCGGATTTTATCGGGCGACGTGACGATTTAAGCCGCTGCGCAAACCTTTCGTTAATCAATCCCGCCTACGAGGCAAGATCGCGACGGCAGCACAACCGACCCGATCGATGGCGGATTTGAACAAGATGGGAAACGTATGACAGCCCCGGCCATTGCCGACCAATCCGCAACCGTCCCCTGTGACACGGCGGACGCGCAGACTACCCTGGGCGCGTGCCTGCTGGGCCTGGAACAGTTCGATGCGGCGGAACGGACCCTGCGGGCTGCACTGGCGCGCGATCCCCTGAACGCCCGGGCCCATGGTTATCTCGGCGCGCTGCTGCTGCGGACCGGCCGGCCTGTCGCCTCCGAGACCGCCAGTCGCCAGGCGATCGCCCTGGACCCGGACGAACCGCGCTGGATCGCCAACCTGGCCGCCGCGTTGCACACCCAGGGCCGGCATACCGAAGCCGAGACACAAGGCCGCAGAGCCTTGGCGCTGCAGCCCGACGACGCGGCCGGACACGGTGCCCTGCTGCTGGCACTGAACGATCGCCACGACCTGCCCTCCGAGGCGATTTTCGCCGAATACCAGCGGTGGGATGCCCGTCACGGCCGCCAGTTGATGCCGGCCGCACCGGTCCGCCGCCTGGACCCGCTCCGCGGGCGCCGCCTGCGCATCGGCTACGTCTCGCCCGGCTTCCGCCAGCACAAGCTCGCGCTGTTCGCCGAACCGCTGATCGCCGCGCATAACCGTTCCAGGATTGAGATTTTTCTCTACGCCGAGGTCGCCACCGAAGACGCGACCACCCTGCGCTTCCAGGCCCTGGCCGATCACTGGCGCCCCACCGCCGGCCATGACGATGCCGCGGTCGCTGCCATGATCCGGCAGGATCGCATCGACGTTCTGGTCGACCTTGGCGGTCACGCCGCCGGCGGGCGGATGCTGGTTTTCGCCCGCAAGCCGGCTCCGATTCTGGTCACCGGACCACTGGGCCACGGCGGGAGCTCGGGCCTGTCCGCGGTGGACGCCTTTCTCGGCAACCTGGCCCTGGTTCCACCGAACGCCGAGGTGCTGTTCAGCGAGCGGGTGATCCGCCTGCCACGGATACCCATCGTCTATCGGCCGCCGGCGGACATGCCGCCGGTGGCGCCGCTGCCCGCACGCAGCAACGGTTACGTGACCTTCGGCTATTTCGGCCGGCCGGAACGGCTCAACCCGGCCGTGACACCAATCTGGGCGCGGATCCTGCGCTCTGTGCCGGGGTCGCGGCTGGTCCTGAACAACAGAGCCTATCAGGAGCCGGAATTCTGTGACCTGGTCGCGGACCGGTTTGCCGCCTTCGGTGTCCCGCGGGACCGGATCGATATGATCTATACCGCGCCGCAGCCCTGCACCTGGGTCGCCTATGGCGCGATCGACATCGCGCTGGATCCGTTTCCGCACAATGCCGGAACCACGGCCGTGGAAGCGCTGTGGCAAGGGGTGCCCGTCGTGACCCTGGCCAGCCGTCCGGGCCCGGGGCGTCTCGGCTCTGCCATCCTGGGCGCGATCGCGCTGGACGATTGGATCGCCGACGACCCCGACGCCTATGCCGCCCAAGCGATCGCCGCAGCGGCCAGCCTCGACGCCCTGGCCAGGTTGCGCGCGACCCTGCGGACCCGCATCGAAGCCTCTCCCCTGCGCGATGCCCCCGGTTTGGCGCGGTGTCTCGAGTCCACCTACAGAGCCTTGTGCGAGCGACAGCGTCCCGATTCCCCGCTCGTCTTACCCCAGCGCCGAGCGAAAGGTGATGATGCAATTGACGACTTTGCATCGGAGCCGGACCGGCCGGCGAGGCAGGCGGCGGTGCGGCTCGCGCCGGTTCGGGTGGCTGGGCCGATGTCACTGAGCCGCCCGGCCGGCTCCGGGTTGCGAGCGGTGGACTGGCACGATGACGGGATCGCCCGCCTTGAAGCGGCGCCGTGACCGCTATCCGCCCGTCCCTGCGATGTCACCGGGCCGCCAATTATTTTTCCTTTTGTTAAGTAATTTTTCATCAGATCCGCCGACACTGGCTTCCGCACAGGAGGCCTCATGCTCACCCTCGAACACGACCGCTTCTGCCATCCGCCCCAAACCACCTGGGGCAGGGCGCGGGCCGGTGCGATCGGGCGGCCACGCCACGCCCGAGACGATAGGGTCTGCTGGCAGAACGCCTGCGGGCTTCCTGCCCCTGTCTCCCGATACGAGATTTCGTCATGAATCCGCCAGCCTGCCGCCTGTGCGGCGCCAGCTTGCACCGCAGCTTCGTCGATCTCGGCCCGACCCCCCTGGCCAATGCCTTCGTTACCAGCGAGCAGGCCGCGGCCGGCCTCGACCGGGCCTATCCGTTACATGCACGCGTCTGCGATTCCTGTCTGCTGGTCCAGGTGGACGACGTCGTTGGGGACGACCTGGCCGTCACCGACTGTCCCTATTTCTCCTCGTTCTCGGCCGCCTGGATCGACTACGCACAGAGCTACGCCGGCACGATGATCGAGCGGTTCTCGTTGCAGGCCGACTCGCTGGTGATGGAGGTCGCCTCGAACGACGGCTACCTGCTGCAGCACTTCCAGGCGGCGGGGATCCCTGTCCTGGGCATCGAACCGGCGACCAATGTTGCCGCAGCGGCTCGTCTGGTCGGCATTCCGACCGAGGAAGTGTCCTTCAACGCGGAAACCGCGATGCAAATTGCCGCGCAACATGGTCGCGCGGACCTGGTGGTCGCCACTGATGTGCTGGCACACGTGCCGGACCTGTTTGGTTTTGCCGCCGGTTTCAGCGCGGTGCTGCGGCCGAACGGCGTCGCGGTCCTGGAATTCCCGCATTTGCTGCGCCTGATCGAGGATGTGCAATTCGACACGATCTACCATGCGCACTACTCCTATCTTTCGCTGCTGGTCGTCGAACACGTGCTGCGTTCGGTGGGTCTGCGGGTGTTCGATGCCGAACGGCTGCCGGCGCAAGGCGGATCGTTGCGCGTTTTCGCGTGCCATGTCCGGGGCCCGTTCCAGAACCGCCCCGGCGTGAAGGCGATCCGCGCGCAGGAGACCGCGGCGGGCCTCGACCAGCCGGATCATTACGAGGGTTTCGCGACCCGGGTGGCGCATGTGCAGCGGTGCTTCCGCCAGTTCCTGTCCGACCGCCGCAAGAGCGGCCGGCGGCTGGCGGCCTATGGCGCGGCGGCCAATGGCAACACGTTTTTGAACAGTTGCGGGGTCACCAGCCGGGATATCGTCTGTGTCGCCGACCACAACCCGGCCAAACAAGGCCGGCTGTTACCTGGCAGCCATGTGCCGATCGTCGCGCCGGACGCGCTGTTGCGCGATCCGCCCGATGATCTGCTGATCCTGCCTTGGACTCTCGCGAGCGATATCACGTCGGAATTGCAACCGCTGCGCGAGGCCGGAACAAAGTTCTGGACCGCGTGTCCGTCGATGCAGCGGGTATGACGAAAGCGACCGGATGGCATCCCGGTCGCGACGTCCGAACCCGTTGCCGAACCGGCGCACCAGCCTGTGTCATCGATCTTGCGGCGGTACCGCGCAGCAGCGATGGCCGGTTGCCAACCCGGGCAAGATCGCGGCGCGCGGCATCGATTTTGTGCGCCCTCCCGTCACACCAGCACGGGTGCCAACTCATGACAGGGGCGTGTGTCCAGTCCGTTGCGGCGCGGCAGATCGAGGCCGCGGGGATGGATCGAGACAGGAAAGGCATAACACGGATTGCTGGGAAAGGACGCAAAGCCACGGATTGAATGGAGATGGGTGGCACCGCGCGTGACCCCGGGTGAATCCTTCATTCTTTGCGGTCAATCGGTGACCCACCAGAGCAGCACAGGGATGTCCAGCAACGGGGGCATGGGGCTGGGGCGCTATTCGCCCATCTCCTCGTCGGTCCAGGGTTCGTAGAACGCGTCGGGGATGGTCAGCAGCCCTCGCAACGCGCCGCGGCCTGGGCGCGGGCTGGCTGTGGCGTCTGGCTCCGCCGGGCCGGCGGGAACAAGGCGCAACCGGCGGGCGCCGATGGCGATGAACACATCCTCCCCGCCGAGGGCTTTTTCGGCGAGAGCCGGGAGGTCGCTTTGTGCCTGTTCGAGTTCGAGGGTGATCATGGCCGCAGCATAGCAGGGGGCGAGTGTGATCGCCATGTTTCCGCAGTCGTGCACGACGGTGGCTGGTGCGGGTTCGATGGTGGCTTCGGTTCGAGTTCGCTGTCCGATGGCCATCCGGTCTGGGCTTTGGCTGGATCGTTCGTGGACGGTTGACATCGCGGGCGGAGCTGAACTGGGGATCGCGGAGCGATGGATCAGCCAGGTCCCGGCGATCGAGACGCCGCGACAGCCCCC